>Ga0116169_1001265_pt1 | contig 21689 bp, 18 predicted proteins | sample AD_UKC130_MetaG_FD_89796 | JGI IMG/M metagenome (GOLD analysis project Ga0116169, IMG submission 89796) | Active sludge microbial communities of municipal wastewater-treating anaerobic digesters from Canada - AD_UKC130_MetaG | ecosystem: Engineered > Bioreactor > Anaerobic > Digestate | place...
GTGTCGGTGTCGGTGTTGCGCTCGGGGCGCTGCACGCTCGTCACGAGCACGGTGCGCGGGCCGGTCGCGCGGACGATGTCCACCGCAGCAAGCGTCGAGTCGAGCGTGTCGGGCTCGGTGTGGGTGAGGAACCCGAGCTCGAACTGGTTCGGTGTGATGATGTCGGCGGCGGGCACGACCCGATCGCGCAGCAACACGGGAATTGCGGGGGCCACGAAGCATCCCGAAGTCGCATTGCCCATGACGGGATCGCACGAGTACACAGCTGCCGGGTTGGCGGCCTTCACGCGGGCGACCGTGTCGAGAATGACATCGGCGATACCCTCATCGCCCTGATAGCCCGAGAGCACGACGTCGATGTCGGCAAACGCGCCGCGCTCTTCGATGCCAAGCAGCACGTCGCGCACATCGGCCGGGTTGATGACGGGACCGCGCCACGCGCCGTAGCCCGTGTGATTGGAGAAGTTGACGGTGTAGACCGGGAGGACCTCGACGCCGATACGTTGCAGGGGAAACACCGCGGCGGAGTTGCCAACGTGTCCATAGGCGACGGCGGACTGAATCGAGAGAATCTTCACGATTCGATCATTGCACCTTGCGCTGCGCAGCCTGAACGGCTTGGACCGAATCGGCGATATCGGCCGCGAGGCGAGCGGCATCGGTGTCATCGAGTTCGTGGATCGTCATGCGGAGATGACCCAACGCGCCTGTCGCGCCTGTCGCGCCGGCATCGCCACGGGTGAGCACAAAGTCCTCGCCGCTGCGTGCGAGCCAACCGCGCCGCATCAGTTGTTCCGTGACCGCGCGGGTCGCGACGGGCAGCGGTACCCAGACGTTGAGCCCATCGCCGGCGGTGGTCGGGACGCCGTTTTCAGTCAGCAGTGCCGCGAATGCGGTGTTGCGCGCGCGGTAGTGGGCACCGGCATCCGCAATGCCTGTGAGCACGTCGAGATCGGTCATCTGCGCGTGCGTGAGGCGTTGCAGGAGGTGACTGACCCAGGTCGTGCCGGGCGTCAGCCGCAGGGCGAGCCGCTCGGCGGTGTCGGGGTCGGACGCCGCAACCGCGAGACACATGTCGGGCCCCAAGAACTTCGAGACCGAGCGAATGAATGCCCACCGCTTGTGGTCGGGCCCGATCAGCGAGTGCAGCGGCACCTGCGAGAGCATCGAGAAGTGGTCGTCTTCGATCACCAGCACGTACGGAAAATCGCTCAGTACGGCGCGCAGTTCGGCAGCGCGAGTCGCGGTCAGGCTCGCGCCCGTTGGGTTTTGCGCCCGTGGCGTGCACAACACCGCACGCACGCCCTGCTCGAGCGCTGTGCGGAGCCCGGCGACCGTCATCCCCTCTTCATCGACCGGCACCGCTACCGGTCGGTAGCCGCCGAGGCGCACGGTGTGAATGCTCGCGAGAAAGCACGGGTCTTCGAGGGCGACGCCGTCACCGCGGGTGAGGACGTCGGCAAGGAGTCGCTCAACCGCATCTGCTGCACCGCTGGTGATCGTGAGGCGCATGGATGCCGCAGGCGCAAGATCGCGGCTCATCCAGGTGTGCGCCCAGGCCTCGAAGCCGGGGTCGATCACAGGTGTCCCATAGAGCACCGGCCGCTCGACCAGGCGGCCCAGCGCGTGCAGGGCATTCGGGATGCGCGCGGGATCGGGATTGCCCGTGCCAACGTCACGTAGCACGCTGTCGCCGGCGTAGCCCTCCTGTGCAACGGCCGCGTGGTCGGCAACGTGCGTGCCGCCGCGGCCGCGCGTGACGACCAGGCCGCTCCGGGTCAGTTCGCCGTAAGCGGCGACGACCGTGTTGCGATTCACGCTGAGGGTCTCGGCGAGGGCACGAACCGAGGGGAGTGGGTCGCCCGGGCTGAGCACGCCGCGTTCGAGCATTCTGCGCAGGCTTTCGGCAATCTCTGACGCAGACTGGCCGCTGATTTCGAGCTGCATGTCGTCACCCTTCACCGCACTGTTGCGGACTGTCTGGTACATGCTATCTTTTGGCCTAGGTCAATGGTAGCTGCGCCAATCCGTGCACAGCTACGACATCACATCCGTGCGCGATGACGACAGTAATTGTCGCGTGAAGCGCGCACCCACCGAAGGGATCACTCGTGAGCACAGCGAACACGGGAACCGGTCGCGTCAAGCGCGGCCTCGCCGAAATGCTCAAGGGCGGCGTCATCATGGACGTCGTCAACGCAGAGCAGGCACGCATCGCAGAAGATGCAGGCGCCGTGGCGGTCATGGCGCTCGAGCGCGTTCCCGCCGACATTCGTGCCCAGGGTGGCGTCTCGCGCATGAGCGACCCCGACATGATCGACAGCATCATCGCGTCGGTATCGATCCCGGTGATGGCCAAGTCGCGCATCGGCCACTTCGTCGAGGCACAGGTCTTGCAGACACTCGGTGTCGACTTCATCGACGAGTCGGAGGTGCTGAGCCCCGCAGACTACGTCAACCACATCGACAAGTGGAACTACACGGTTCCGTTCGTCTGTGGCGCCACCAACCTCGGTGAGGCGCTCCGCCGCATCAACGAGGGTGCCGCAATGATCCGTTCCAAGGGCGAGGCCGGCACCGGCGACGTCTCCGAGGCGACCAAGCACATCCGCAAGATCCTCGGCGAGATCAACGCGCTGCGCTCGATGACCAAGGACGAGCTCTACGTCGCCGCGAAAGAACTGCAGGCGCCCTACGACCTCGTCGCCGAGGTTGCCGAGACCGGCAAGCTTCCCGTCGTGCTCTTCGTTGCAGGTGGCGTCGCCACCCCGGCAGACGCCGCGATGATGATGCAGCTCGGCGCCGATGGCGTGTTCGTCGGTTCGGGCATCTTCAAGTCGGGCAACCCGGCTGCTCGCGCGGCCGCGGTCGTCAAGGCAACCGCCGCCTACAACGATCCCGCGGTCATCGCCTCGGTCTCGCGCGGACTCGGCGAAGCGATGGTCGGCATCAACGTCGCCGACCTGGCTGCCCCGCACCGTCTCTCCGAGCGTGGCTGGTAGCCCGCAGGTCGGAGTCCTCGCCTACCAGGGCGACGTGCGTGAGCATGCCCACATGCTCTCCCTGCTCGGCGCGGATGTCGTGTTGGTGCGACATCCCGCCGAGCTTGCCCGGGTCGACGGGCTGGTGATTCCGGGCGGCGAGTCGAGCGTGATCGACAAGCTCACAAGAATGTTCGGGATGCTGCATCCCCTCCGTGAGCGGATCGCCACCGGCATGCCGGTCTATGGCACGTGCGCCGGGCTCATCATGCTCGCGGATCGCATCGAGGGCGCGGCCCCTGGTCAGCAGACCATCGGCGGCCTCGACGTTACGGTGCAGCGGAACGCGTTTGGCGCGCAGGCCGAGTCGTTCGAAACGACGATTGACGCCTCGGTGCTGGGCGGGGCGCCGCTTCATGCGGCCTTCATCCGCGCGCCGATCGTGTCTGAGGTTGGGCCGGCAGCGACAGCATTTCTGACGCTCGACGACGGCCGGATCGTGGGTGTCGAACAGGGCAACCTCATGGGCACGTCGTTCCACCCCGAAGTCTCGGGTGAGACCCGCCTGCACGAACGATTCCTTGCACGTGTGCGGGCGGTCGCCTGACCGGTACCGCCAAGCCGGTGCTGCAAGCCCGCTGTCGGAGGGAGGGTGCACACTTGAGATGTGACGATCTGGGTAGCACTTCTCCGTGGCGTAAACGTCGGCGGCATCACGGTGAAGAGCGTGCCGCTGCGCGACGTGTTCATTGCGCTGGGTTTCGATGACGTGCGCACAGTGCTCGCGAGCGGCAACGTGGTTTTCAGCGCCGCGCGCGCTGACGATGGGGCCTTCAAACCTGAAGCGGCGCTGAAAGCAGAGATCGAGCGCGCGCTCGGCGAAGAGTTCGGCTACGCCGCGTGGATCGTGTTGCAGACACGGGCGCAGGTGGATGCCGCGGCCCGCGGGTTTCCCTTCGACGCCGACATTGCCGAGCGGCAGCCGATGGTGATCTTCGGCTCCGACGACCTCGTGCTTGCCGAGCTGGCGGAGGCTGCGGCATCCATGAACCCGGTTCTTGATCCGGTGCGCCTCGGCGACGGTGCGCTCTATTGGAACCCGGCGAAAGGGTCGAGCACCACGACGCCGTTCGCGAAGCTCCTCGCCAAGGCGCAATACAAGGCGCGCACCACCAGCAGAAATCTGCGGACGCTTGAAAAGGTGTTGGCCGCCACGAGCCGCTAAACTCGTGTTCATGTCTGGACACTCCAAGTGGGCAACGACCAAGCACAAGAAGGCAATCCTCGATTCCCGTCGTGCGAAGTCGTTCGCCAAGCTCATCAAGAATATTGAAGTTGCGGCAAAGCTGGGCGGTGCTGATCTCTCAGGAAACCCGACGTTGGTCGACGCCATTCAGAAGGCGAAGAAGACCTCGGTCCCCAACGAGAACATTGACCGCGCCGTCAAGCGCGGCGCCGGGCTCACCGGTGAGTCGATCGAGTACACGACGATCATGTACGAAGGCTACGGCCCGAACGGTGTCGCGTTGCTGATCGAGTGCCTCACCGACAACAAGAACCGCGCCGCGGCAGAGGTCCGCACGACCATGAGCCGTAACGGCGGCACGATGGCCGACCCCGGCAGCGTGGCGTACAACTTCCACCGCAAGGGCGTCATCGTGGTCAGCGGCGAGAACACGACCGAAGACGACGTGATGATGGCCGTGCTCGAGGCCGGCGCCGAAGAAGTGCAGCCTCACGGTGGAACCGACTTTGAGGTCATCACCGACCCGAGCGACATGGTGAAGGTGCGTACCGCGCTGCAGGAAGCGGGCATCGACTATGAATCAGCGGATGCCGAATTCGTGCCGACCCTCAAAGTTGAGGTCGACGCAGCCACCGCCCGCAAGGTGTTCCACCTGATCGACGCGCTTGAAGACAGTGACGACGTGCAGAACATCTACTCGAACTTCGATCTCACCCCCGAGGTGCAGGCGGAGCTCGAAGCGGCCGACGCCTGACCCAAACTCAGCGTGCCCTGTGTGGCCGGTGGTGATGCTCTAATGAGCACTTCCCACCGGCCACACAGGGCACGTTTTATTGTGTCCTTGCCGGATCCTTCGATCCGCCGCGTTTAGGTCGTGCGGCGGCGACGGCGCAAGCCCATGAGCGCGAGGCCTGCCAAGAGTAGCCCGAACGCCGTCCATGCACCGGGTGCGACGTCGACACCTGTGGCGGGCAGTGCGCCCGTGCTCGGTCGCGACGGGGAAACCGGCGCGGGGGTGATCACATACGTGAATCCGTCGTCGAGGGTGGCGTCGCCGCAGGTGGCGGAGCCGACGACCGTGATGTCGACGATACCCGTGCCAGCGGGCGAGACCGCCCGAATTTCCGTGTCGCTGATGACCGTGAAGCTAGTGGCTGCCGTGGTCCCGAAGAAGACACCGGTAGCTCCGGTGAAGCAGCTGCCGATAATCGTCACGGTCGTGCCACCGGTTGTAGGACCAGTGTCGGGAGTCACCTCGTCAATCTTGGTTCCACCCGACACGGCGTCGAACGTGAAGGTGCTCGGTGCGCTGGTGCCAGCCGTGGTTGTGACCGTGACGGGCACGGCTCCGGGTGCGTGAGCGGGTGTGGTGAACGTGAGCGAAAGCCCGTCGGTCGCGATCGAGTCCGGGGTGATTGCTGCACCACCATCAACCGAGACGGTGCTTCCGGTAGCGAACCCGGTGCCGGTGATGGTGACGACCGTGCCACCAGTCTCGGGTCCGTTGGTGGGGCTCATTCCGGTGATTGCCAGTGCGGTGGCTGTCGCTGCGTCGAACGTGAAGGTGTTCGGTGCGCTGGTGCCGGCGGTGGTTGTCACGGTGACCGGGACTGCTCCGGGTGCGTGGGCGGGTGTGGTGAACGTGAGCGACAGTCCGTCGGTTGCGATGGAGTCGGGGGTGATTGCTGCACCACCATCAACTGAGACGGTGCTTCCAGCAGTGAAGTCGGTGCCGGTGATGGTGACGACCGTGCCACCGGCTTCGGGTCCGTTGGCGGGGCTCATCCCGGTGATTGCCGGTGCCGTGACTGTCGCTGCGTCGAACGTGAAGGTGTTCGGTGCGCTGGTGCCGGCGGTGGTTGTCACGGTGACCGGGACTGCTCCCGGTGCGTGAGCGGGTGTGGTGAACGTGAGCGACAGTCCGTCCGTTGCGATCGAGTCGGGGGTGATTGCTGCACCGCCATCAACCGACACGGTGCTTCCGGCAGCGAAGTCGGTGCCCGTGATCGTTACGACGGTGCCACCAGCCTCGGGCCCGTGAGTCGGATTCATGCCGGTGATTGCCGGTGCGATGAACACCACGTTGGGGCCAACCTCGGCGCGGCCGAGATCTACCGTTGCGCCGGCGCCGCTGAGGAGCGACACCCGTGCCGCGACCTCCCGGAATGTGCCGGCGGTCGCGCCGGACTCTTGCACGTTCAGGTTGATTCCAATAACCGTGCCAATCCGCACCAAGACGGGGTTGAGCGCGGCGGTAAGCGTCGTGACTGCTGTTGTCGTCGTGGTTGCGACGGTGCTCAGCGAAGAGTTCAGTACCGGATTGACGACGCCAGCGAGCGTGTTCTGCAATGTCGAGAGCAGCAAGGCGGTCACGGGGGCAAGGAGCGCGGGAACTGCGCCGGTCCCAGAGGGAACGATGGTGGCACTGCCAGCAGCCAAATCACCCAGAGTGCCGTTGTATGCGAGGGAGAGTTTCCCGCCGAGCGGCCCGTTGCATCCCAGCGCGGGCATGCAAATCCCACCGCTGATCGTCACGGAGACGGCTCGGAGCGCGGTCGACAGCTCCGAATTGATGTTGGTCTGCAGCGTCTGAAGAATCGCGTTGAGATTGGTCACCACGGCGTTCACAACGTCTGCACTGAGCAGAGGAGTATTCGGCGTGCGATTGCTCAGCCCGCCGATCACTGTGGCGAGGTCGACATCGATCGTGCCGTTGGCCAAGCTGAGGGTGACCCCGCCGTTTGAAATATCAGCCGAAAGCACAGTGGACAATGCGTTGCGCAGGTCTGCGTTGATTGTGACGGCGATGTCGTTGCTGCCACCAGAAAGTGCGCCCAGAACGTCGTTGACAACGCCGGTGATCGACGTAAGGAGCGTCGAGGACAGCCCGTTTACCGTGGTGCTCACACCATCGAGGCTGGTGTTGACCGACGACACCATCGTGCCGACCAGTGGTGTGGAGAGGTTCATGGTTGCGGTTGCAACGTTGTAGCCGCGGCAGTGCCCGGGGGCTGAAAGGTCGGTGCAAGTGGCGGCCGGCGGACCAGCCTGGCTTGCATCGAGCGCCGCGACACCCGTCACCGCTCCGAGCGAAACTGTCGCTTCGTCGAGCACCCCGTTGGCGGGATTTCCGAGAAGCCCGATCAGATCAACGTGCGCATCTGCCGGGAACCCTTGGGCCCCGCCGAGGTCAACGATGCCCGAGTCGCTCACAGCACCACTGCCGGCGCGCGAGAGGCCGTTGTCCGAAGCCTGCGCGTACTGGTTCACGGCCCCGAGCTTTAAGAACTGAGACAGAGGCAGGCTCACACCGCCAGGCAAGTTCACTTGCAGCACGCCAAGCGCCGCCGCGAGGTGGAGGCTGTCAGTTTGCGTGTCCGCGGTGGGGCTCCCCGCGTTCACCGCCGTCACACCGGCAAGCGCTGCGAGCGCATCCAACAACCCGTCACTTGTGATCAGCGTTCCAGAGAGAAACCGCGCCGAAGCCTGCGAAGAGTCTGCAGTACCCGCCATTGCGGGTGCCGCACCGCCGGCGATGAGGGAGGCGGCAATCATTGCCGTTGCGGCCACCGACGCGAGCGCACGTTTCCATCGCTTTCGCAGAGCGGAGCGGGCAGCGGCACGAGCCTGGACACGAGTTATTTGATACAAGGTTCCTCGATCTTTGGGAAATTCTTACTGACATTGGTTGTCCCCAAAACTCCGGATACCCCATCCAGATCGCGCACTAGACGCAGCACGGATGGTCCGTGTCGCAAAAAGTAGCGCTCACTTGACAGGCCAGCAGCGGACTGGTCGTTTGCCAGCCTGGTGAGTTGCGAGTGACGCTAGCGCACGGCTTGGACGCGACCGAGAACGTGTCGTGACCGGGTGTGTTCCAACCTGGGTTAGCCTGTCGACATGGTTGCGCGAGGTGCAGTGTTACGGGTCATCGGGATCGATCCCGGCTTGACTCGTTGCGGCGTGGGGATTGTGGATGTCGCACCCAACCGGTCCGCCAGTCTCGTGCATGTCGGGGTGATCCGTTCTGCACCCGAGCTCCCACTCGAACAACGGCTTTTGACGGTGGCTGCCGGTATCCGCGCCGCCGTCGAGACGTTCTCACCCCACGTGCTCGCGGTCGAGAGAGTCTTTGCACAGCACAATGCGAGCACCGTGATCGGGACTGCGCAGGCGAGCGGCATCGCGCTCCTCGTGGGTGCCGAATTCGGCCTGCCCGCGGCACTGCACACGCCCACCGAGGTGAAGGCGGCGATTACCGGGCATGGCGGCGCCGACAAGAAACAGGTGCAGGCGATGGTTGCACGCATCCTCCGGCTGAGCGAGATCCCAAAACCTGCCGACGCTGCGGACGCCCTGGCGCTCGCGTTGTGCCATGCATGGCGCGGCGCGCCGGCGGTGCCGGCGGTCGCGAACGGGACGGGCGCGGCGGGTGCGATGGGTAGCGGTGAGACGCCCGCGATGAAGGCCTGGCGCGAAGCCGAACGTGCTGCAGGGCCCCCGCGTTCTGTGCAATCTGCCCGCCGCCCGGCATCCCTGCGCGTGGCACCCTAACGATGTCTGGGGCCTCGCATAGGCTGGCCAAATGATTTCGTCGCTTCGTGGCTCTGCCGTGCATGTTGAGCCCGGGGCACTGATCGTCGAGGTTGGGGGAGTCGGCTTCGCAGTCGCGGTGCCGGCGACCCTCAGCCAAGCTACCCGCGTCGGCGACGAGGTGCACGTGCACACGTGGCTTGTGGTTCGCGAAGACGCGCTCACGCTCTTCGGGTTCGCGACGCGCGACGAGCTCGCGGCATTTTCATTGCTCCTCGGCGTGTCGGGAGTGGGTCCCAAGTCTGCGCTCGGCGTGCTCTCGGTGCTCGGGGTCGATCAACTGGCCGCGGCCGTGGCGAACGAAGACGAGAAGCCGTTCCGTCCGGTCTCCGGCATAGGTCCGAAAACCGCCAAGCTCATCATCTTGTCGCTCACGGGCAAGGTCATCGCGCCCGTCGGCGCCGCGAGCATCGCCACGGCCCCGCCCTCGATGACCGACGCCGTCACGGCCGCGCTGGTCGGCCTCGGCTGGGCCGAGCGCACCGCCGTCGATGCGATCGCCACCGCTTCGGCTGAGGCATCCGATGCTGATCTTGCGTCTGTGTCGGCAATGCTGCGGCTCACGCTCGCGACTCTCGGGCCCGCTCGGCCGGGCGGAGCGCGCATATGAGCGACGAGGCATATACCAATGACTTCGATGATGTGAGCGACCCAAATCCCCAGGGCGACACCGAGCTCGCGATCGAGGGCGCGCTCAGACCGCAGTCACTTTCTGAGTTCGTCGGCCAGCGCAAGGTGCGCGGGCAACTACAATTGCTGCTGGATGCCGCGCACATGCAGGGGCGTGCGCCGGATCACATCCTGCTTTCGGGCCCCCCAGGGCTCGGTAAGACCACGCTCGCGATGATCGTTGCGCACGAGAGCGGCCGGGCGTTGCGCCTTTCAAGCGGACCGGCGATCCAGCACGCCGGCGACCTTGCGGCACTGTTGTCGAGTCTCACGCCGGGCGAGGTGCTCTTCATCGACGAGGTGCACCGCATGGCGCGTTCGGCCGAAGAGATGCTGTACCTCGCGATGGAGGACTTCCGCATCGACATCATGGTCGGCAAGGGGGCGGGCGCGACCAGCGTGGCGCTCGAGCTCTCGCCGTTCACGCTCGTCGGCGCAACCACCCGCTCGGGTCTGCTGCCCAACCCGCTGCGCGACCGATTCGGGTTCACCGCCCATCTTGAGTTTTACGATCCGAGCGAGCTCGAACGCGTCGTCGAACGTTCGGCGTCAATGCTCGGGATCGAGATTCCGGGTGAGGGCCGCGCCGAAATTGCTCGCCGCTCGCGCGGCACACCTCGCATCGCCAACCGGCTTCTGCGTCGAGTGCGCGACTACATGCTGGTGCACGACACCGGCGGCACCCCCGAAGCTGTGCACGCCGCACTCGAGCTCTATGACGTCGATGCGATCGGCCTCGATCGGCTCGACCGGGCGGTGCTCGATGCCCTCATTCACCGCTTCCGTGGCGGGCCAGTCGGGCTCAACACCCTCGCGGTGACCGTGGGTGAAGAACCCGAAACGATCGAGAGCGTGGTCGAGCCCTACCTGGTACGGATCGGCTTCATGGGCCGCACCCCGCGGGGCCGTATCGCAACGGCGCTTGCATACGATCACCTGGGAGTCGTGAGTCCAGACCACGCAGCGAAGTTGCATGACCTATAATTTTTGCAGGCCTCTTGGTCAACAGTTCTCCGGCGTTTCGCACGTCGGCCGGCGCCGTAGTGCGCACCTCTGAAAGGCATCACACCGCATGGATTTCTTCGCACAGTACGGTCTTTTGATCGTTCTCGCACTGCTCCTCGTCTTCATGTTCTACAACCAGCGCAAGCGCATGACGAAGCAGAAGGCTGAGCAGGAGACGATGCGTCGCAACACGGTGCCTGGCGCCGAGGTGCTGCTGCAGGGTGGCCTCTACGGTCACATCGTGGCCTACGACCCCGACAACCTCGACGAGCCCGCGCTCATCGAGCTGGCACCGGGTGTCGTTGTGCGCACGCACAGCCAGGCGATTCTCCGTGTCGTTTCGCCGCTCGAGGCCGAAGAGCCCTCGACGACGTCGAGCGATGCTCCCGCCATCGAGTCGATCGATCCTCTCAACGACGTGATCGACCGCGAAAACAAGAAGTCCGACGACTGATCTGACCCCTCACGCCCGGGAGCGATCGCACCGGGCGGCTTAGAAAGCGGACTCTGTGGCGACCTCCACTCCTGTCAAACACGCCGGGCGTGCCCTGCTCAGCCTCGGCATCATTACTGGGGCGCTGTTTGGCATTAATGCCATCGGTGTTGCCGTCGGGGCCAGTTCGTGGGCGCCCGCGCTCGCGCTCGACCTCCAGGGCGGCACGCAGATTGTGCTCGAGGCACAAACGACCGACGGCGAGCAAATCTCGCAAGAGCAGCTCAATCAAGCGGCGACGATTATTCGTCAGCGAGTGGATGCCTCGGGTGTCGGTGAGACCGACATCACGACTGAGGGCGGCCGCAACATCGTCGTGCAGATTCCCGGTGCCGCCGACGAAGACACCCGCAACCGCATCGAAGCCAGCGCGCAGTTGCAGTTGCGTCCGGTGCTCTTCGTGTCTGGTCAGGTCTCGAACACCTTCATCGGCGAAGACGGCAACGCGACGCCGTACCCGCAGCCCGACCCGACGCTCGTTGCAGAGCCGTCGACCGCTCCGAGCAATGCCAGCGACGTTGCATGGATCACGCCGGCGCTCGAGGCCAAGTACCTCGCGTTCGATTGTGCAGACCCAACCAATGATCCGGCCAGCGAGCCGCACGACCAGCCGCTGATCACATGTGACCAAGATGGCACCGGAAAGTACATCCTCGGCCCCGTCGAGATGGAGGGCTCGTCGATCACCGACGCCACCTTCGGTCTCGACCAGAAGACGAACCGTTGGAGCGTGAACCTCGCGTTCGACAGCGCGGGCACGTCGACGTTCGGCAAGATCAGCCAGCGCCTCTACGGTGCCCAACCGCCACTCGACCAGTTCGCATTCGTGCTCGACGGTCGCGTGCTCTCGGCGCCGTCAATGAACGGGCTCATCCTCGACGGCAAGCCCTCGATCTCGGGGTCGTTCACCCAGGAGTCGGCCAAAGTCCTCGCCGATCAGCTGAAGTACGGTGCGCTGCCTCTGAGTTTCAAGGTCGTCAGCTCCGACACCATCTCGGCGACCCTCGGGTCGCAGCAGCTGCAGATCGGCCTGATCACGGGTCTTGTCGGTCTCGCGCTCGTCTGCATCTACGCGCTGTTCCAGTACCGCGTGCTCGGCTCGGTCATTATCGCCTCGCTCATCGTGATGGGCGTGTTGACGTACATCGCGATTTGCATCCTCGCGTGGCGCATGGGCTTCCGTCTCTCGCTCGCCGGTGTCGCAGGTTTGATCGTGTCGATTGGCTTCACAGCCGACTCATTCATCGTCTATTTCGAGCGCATCCGAGATGAGCTCCGCGATGGCAAATCGATCACAGGCGCCGTCGAAGACGGCTGGGGCCGCGCGAAGCGCACCATCTACATCTCCAAGAGCATCAATATCTTGGCCGCCGTCGTGCTTTATATCGTTGCGGATGCCACGGTCAAGGGCTTTGCGTTCACCCTGGGTCTTACGACGGTGATCGACATCTTGATCTTCATCATCTTCACGCACCCGATCATGCAGCTCCTTGCACGGACGAAGTTCTTTGGGGGCGGGCATCCGCTCTCGGGCCTCGATCCGACGGGGCTCGGAGCGGTGTACCGCGGGCGTGCGCAGTTCCGCACACCGGTCGCAGCGTCTGCGTCACAGGGCAAGGCCGCCAAGGCCGGACGATCGCGTGGTGAGGCAGAGCGTCGACAGACGATTGCCGAGCGAAAGCAGGCAGAGCTTTCGGCCAGCATGAGCGGGGCAAAGCCCACAACGACTCCCACGAACACTACGAGTGACACGAAGGGGGGAACCGTCTGATGCGTTCTATGAGCGATTTTGGAAACGATCTCTACTCAGGAAAGCTTTCGTTCCCGTTCGTCGCGAAGCGACGCCTGTGGTTCGTGATCGCGATCGCGCTGATCGTCGGCGCGGCAATCGTGCCGATCTTCAAACCGATCAACTTCAGTATTGAGTTCACCGGCGGATCGCAGTTCACCGTCTCCGGTTTGGAGAGCCCCGACCAGTCGGTGGCCTCTGACGCGGTCAAGTCGGTCGTGCCGAGCGCGACGACGAAGGTGACAACCATCGCCGACAGTGCGGTCCGAGTGCAGACCGACCAGATGACGCCGCAAGACACCAATAAGGTTTCGGCCGCGCTGGCGGAGGCGTTCAAGGTGCCGGCAGACGAGGTCACCAGCTCGTTCATCGGCCCGAGCTGGGGCGCCGAAGTGACCAAGCAGTCGCTCTGGGGTCTCGCGATCTTCCTCGCACTGACATTCCTCATCCTCGCGATCTACTTCCGCACCTGGAAGATGTCGGTTGCCTCGATCATCGGCCTGCTCGATGTGCTCGTCATCACACTTGGCGTCTATGCGCTCAGTGGATTCGAGATCTCTCCTGCCGCAGTGATCGGGTTCCTCACGATCCTCGCGTACTCCCTTTACGACACCACGGTGGTCTTCGACAAGGTCCGTGAGAACACTGCGGAAGATGGCGAGATTTCGGGCCGCACCTTTGGCGAATCGGTGAACCTTGCGGTGAACCAGACGCTCGTGCGATCGATCAACACCTCAGTCGTTGCCGCGTTGCCGGTCGGGGCCATCCTGTTCCTTGGAACATTTGTGCTCGGCGCCGACACCCTCAGCGATATCTCGCTGTCGATCTTCGTCGGCATCATCGTGGCCACGTACTCGACGCTGTTCGTTTCGGCACCGCTCTACTCGCTGATGCGCGAGACGGAGCCGAGCATCAAGCAGCGCGATGCCAAGGTACTCGCAAACCGAGAGCTGGCGCGCGCGAAGGTTTAGCGCGGCGTTTTGGGTGGCGCCGGGCACCCGCTCGGGGCCAATAGGATTGGTTTCCTGGGGAGGTGCCATCATGGCTGATTCGACGCCGATTGCTCCGCAAGGCTCGACGTTGCGGCGGCTTGTGCCGCGCATCTTCTCGCGGTCTGTCCGCAGCGACGACATCTCGGACCTCTTGCGCACCGTTCGGAGCAACCACCCGAAGAGCAACGACCTCGCGGTCGTCGAGCGTGCCTACGAGGTCGCCGCACAGGCGCACAAAGGCCAGAAGCGCCAAAGCGGCGAGCCCTACATCACGCATCCCGTAGCGGTCGCGCAGATTCTCGCCGACCTTGGGCTCGGCCCGCGGGCAATCGCAGCCGCGCTGCTGCACGACACGGTCGAAGACACGGGATACCCGCTTGATGAGCTGAAGGCCGAGTTCGGTGACGAAGTCGCCATGCTTGTCGACGGCGTGACGAAGCTTGACCGGGTGAAATACGGTGAGAGCGCGCAGGCCGAAACCGTCCGCAAGATGATCGTCGCGATGTCGAAAGACATCCGCGTGCTGCTGATCAAACTTGCCGACCGCCTCCATAACGCACGCACCTGGGGTTTCGTGCCGCCAGAAAAGGCGACGCGCAAGGCGACCGAGACGCTCGAGATTTACGCACCGCTTGCGCATCGCCTCGGCATCCAGAGCATTAAAGCCGAGCTCGAAGACCTCTCATTCGCGGTACTGCACCCGAAGATCTATGCAGAGATCGAAAGCCTCGTGCGGCAGCGCACCCCGCAACGCGAGCAATACATGCAGTCGGTCATTGCCGCGGTCGATGAAGACCTGCGGGAGCTGCGGATTCGTGGCCGGGTGATGGGCCGACCGAAGCAGTTGTACTCGGTGTACCAAAAGATGATCGTGCGCGGTCGTGAGTTCGATGACATCTATGACCTCATCGGGATTCGCGTGCTCGTCGGGTCGGTTCGCGATTGCTACGCGGTGCTCGGCGCGATTCACGCACGGTGGACGCCGCTGCCTGGGCGATTCAAGGACTACATCGCCACCCCCAAGTTCAACCTGTACCAGTCGCTGCACACGACGGTGATTGGCCCTGGTGGGCGGACCGTCGAGATCCAGATCCGCACCAACGAAATGCACGAGCAGGCCGAGTACGGCGTGGCTGCGCACTGGAAGTACAAGGAGCGCGTCAACGGCGGCAAGTCGGTCGAGACCGACACCGACATGGCGTGGCTCGCGCACATCTCGGACTGGCAGGCAGAGACGACCGACCCGGGGGAGTTCCTCGATTCGTTGCGCTACGAGATTGGTGCGAAAGAGGTTTACGTCTTCACGCCCAAGGGTCGCGTCATCGGGTTGCCCGCCGGCGCAACTCCCGTCGACTTCGCGTACGCGGTGCACACCGAAATTGGGCATCGCACGATGGGTGCGAAGGTCAATGGACGCCTCGTGCCCCTCGAGTCCGAGCTGCACAGCGGTGAGGTGATCGAGGTCTTCACCTCGAAGAACCCCGATGCCGGGCCGAGCCAGGACTGGCTGAACTTTGTGCGGAGCACCCGCGCGAAGAACAAAATTCGCGGATGGTTCACGAAGGAGCGTCGCGAAGAGGCCGTTGAGCAGGGCAAGGATGCCATCGCCCGGGCGATGCGCCGTCAGAACCTTCCGTTGCAGCGGCTGATGAACCAGGACTCGTTCACCGAGGTCGCCCAGCAAATGCGCTACGAAGACGTTTCGGCGCTCTACGCTGCGGTTGGTGAGGGCCACGTGAGCACGCAGTCGGTGCTCGAAAAGGTCACCGCGCTGATCAACCAGTCGAGTGCCAACACCGGCACGATTGATCTCCCCGAGATCGGTCGACGACGAAACACGCGGAACAGCGACTCGGGGATTCTCGTTCGCGGGGCCCCCGACATCCTGGTCAAACTTGCGAAGTGCTGTACGCCGGTCCCAGGCGACGGGATCGTCGGATTCGTGACTCGCGGCAGCGGCGTCTCGGTGCACCGCAACGATTGCCCGAACGTGGCGTCGTTGCAGAGCGAGCCGGATCGCATGATCGAGGTCGAATGGGCGCCCACCACGAAGAGCATCTTCATGGTGCAGATCCAGGTCGAGGCCCTCGACCGTGGCGGCCTGCTCTCAGACGTCACGCGTGTGCTGAGCGAGCACCACGTGAACATTCTCTCGGCGACCGTCTCGACGTCAAACGATCGTTTGGCGCTCAGCCGCTTCGTCTTTGAGATGGGCGATATCGTGCACCTCGACCGTGTGCTGAACGCGGTGCGGCGCATCGACGCGGTCTACGACGTGTATCGGGTTACCTCGGGGTAGTTGGAATCTTCGGGGCTCACGCTCCCCTCGGGGTTTCGGCTGCCGTTGCGGTCGTGGTGGTGGTCGCGGTCGCGGCTGCGGTCACGGCAGTGGGTGCGGCTGCGGTCACGGCAGTGGGTGCGGCTTCGATCGCGGCTTCGAACCCGTAACCCGACGGCGTCGGCAAGTGCTCGCTGAGCGCGAGCAAGAGCGCACGGGATGCCTGGACCCCCGGCATCCGCCGCCGTGTTGCGAGCCATGCCAACGCTTCGCGAGGGTCTGCCGAACCCTTTTCAACGAGCGCGCGTGCCGCTTGCACAGCTGGGTGCTCGAGCGGCTGGGCGGAGGCCAGCAGGATGGCCGGCGGGCCAGCAGCCGACGAGACGGTGGTTGATCGCGCGGAAAGTTTCGGGCTCGGCGCCGCGACCGCGTGGCGGACGAGCGCGATGAGCGTGTGCAGGGGAGTGCTCACCCAGACACCGCCGAGCCGGACGCGGGCATCGTCTGCGAGATACACGTCGTGCAACACGAGCCGCCGGTCGACGACATGATGCAGCCGATGTGCGACCGCGCGGTGGGCGCTGTGCCGAGCGGGTGCGGATGGGATCGCACCCCAGATCCACGCGGCGGTCAGCAGGCTCGCCGCCTTCGTTTCGCCCATCAACGATCGCAGCGACGCCGCACGCATTGCCGGAGTCTCGACGGCGTCGGCTGGCATGAAGCCCTCGCCGAGCCCGACCAGATGGCCGTCGAGACTGGCCGCCGAGAGCTCGGCGATCGACAAAGCATCACCGGCAAAGTAGATGAAACGCGAGGCAGACATGCCTCGATACTGCGCCACAGGTATGGCCTCAGCTCACGGCGGCGCAGAATCTGTGGACAACGTAGCCCTGTGGAAACCGCCGAGCCGTGGAGAACCCAGATCTGGCGAGAACGCCGCGAACTACGCGCCGAGTGCGCCCAGCCACGCCTTGCGAGCCGCGAGCGACTCTTCGAGCTTCTTCGCAGCCGAGGCGTTGCCCGCGGCCTTCGCGGCCTCGAGCTCGGCTTCAAGCTTCGTGATCGCGTCTTCGAGCTGCTGCGTCATGTCGTTGGCACGAGCCTTGGTGCGAGGATCGTTGGCCTTCCAGTCCGCGTCTTCACGCCCACGAAGTGCCTGCTCGATGCGGCGCATCCCGTCGTCCAACGAGCGCTCCTGGTCGCGCCCGAAGATGCGACCGATCTCGTCCCACTCGCGCTGGATCTGCGTGAGCAATGCGCGAGCCTTGGCGAGGTCGGCCTCGTCGGCGACGGCCTTGGCCTGCTCGAGGAGCGCCTTCTTTGCTTCGATCTTGGGGAGTGAATCGGCTGCTTCTTCGGCGTCGCGCTCGGCACGTGCGCCATAGAGCGCGTCGCCAGCGGCCTTGAACCGTGCCCACAACGTGTCGTCGACGCGCTTGCCCGCGCGACCGGAGGCCTTCCACTCGTCGAGCAGGCCGCGGTACGCGGTAATTCCGTCTTCGCCCTTCGGCGCGAGCGCTTCGGCGCGCTCAACAAGCCGCGTCTTTGCATCGCGTGCAGCGCGGTGCGTGTCGTCGAGTTCGGCAAAGTACTCGCGGCGGTGGCGCTCGATCGTGGTGCGGGCATTGCGGAATCGCTTCCACAGCGCCTGCGCGTCAGCCTTGGGCAGACGAGGACCGTTCTGCTGGTGATCCTGCCACTTCGCGAACGCGTCGTTCAGCTGCTGCGTCGTGGTCTTCCACTGCGTCTTCTGCGGGTCCTGCGCCGCGAGAGCCTCGACGGCCTCGACGATGGCCTCGCGTTCGCGCGCGGCGTCGACGACAGCTTCGCGGGATGCCGCTGCCTCAAGGGCCGTGGCCTCTTTCAATGAATCGGCCAACACTTCAAGACGAGCATCCAACTTCGCAAGATCGCCAACGGCTGCAGCGCCGACGACGTCGGCACGCAGCTGACGAACGGTCGGGGCGAGCTCAGAGGCGGTTGCGCCGCCACGCTTCGAGCGCTGCTCGAGCAGGGTGACCTTGTCGGCCAGGTCGGAAAACTTGCGGGCGAAGTACGCGAGCGCTTCGTCGGCCGAGGCGTCGGGGTACTGCCCGACCTCGCGCCACTCGGCGCCCTCGCGCACATAGACGGTTCCGTCGTCGTCTACGCGCCCCCAGGGCTGGACGGCTTCGTTCGGCTCAGTGTGGGAAGACACGTGATTCCACCTCGCTGCGGCCAGGGCCGCACTCTTGTCGCTCAGTCGCTCAGCGCGCTTGCGCCGCGATGGGTGTGTCAGCGCGCAAAGGCATGCACGTGACGGCCCCTAGCCTAATACGACGTCGTGGCAGGCGCCGTGATCGGCGGGCATGTCAGTGCGCGATGAGGGCGCCGATGCTATTCGGCAGGGGCTTCAGTGGTCGCGCTCGGTGCGGGCATCGTGGGCGTCGGGCTTGGCGCGGGCGCGCCAGGGCCGGTCGTGAAATACACGGCCTGACCGGCGATTGCGCCGGCGACGATGACGCTCGCAGCAATCGCGGCTATCCAGTTGTCGCGGGTGCGCCGGCGTCCACGTTCCTCGTGGAGTTGCGTGCGCGCTTCATACACACGCGCGCGCTCGCGCGCCTCGCGTGTTGCCTTGTCTTTGTTCCGCGATGCCACGGCATCCTCCTGACGCACTCACGCTGGTCTCGTTTGCCGTCTTCGGTCACGAGCCGCTGAAACTCTACGCACCCTAGGGTAGAGCGACAAACCGCGAGCGGTGTCGCATCGGCGACTAGCCTTGAGACATGGTCAATCCAACCGCGGCACAAGCGCTCTTTCAGGGCGCCACACCGTTGGCCGTGCGGATGCGGCCGGTTTCGCTCGATGAGATCGCGGGCCAGGAGCATCTGCTGCGGCCCGGGTCGCCGCTGGTCGCGCTGGCCGATCCCGAACGCGCGACCCAGGGGTCGGTATCGGTGATCCTTTGGGGGCCGCCCGGCACGGGCAAGACCACGCTGGCGCAGGCGATCGCGCGCTCCTCGGGCCGGCGTTTCGTTGAGCTCTCGGCGGTGACGGCGGGCGTGAAGGACGTTCGTGAGGTCATGCAGGGCGCGCTCACGCAGCGCGATATGTACGGCCAATCCACGATTCTCTTTCTCGACGAGATTCACCGCTTCACGAAGGCGCAGCAGGATGCACTCCTCCCGGGTGTCGAGAACGGCTGGGTGATCCTGATCGCCGCGACTACCGAGAATCCGTCATTCTCGGTCATTTCGCCGCTGCTGTCGCGCTCGTTGCTCCTCACACTGCAGCCCCTTGAAGACGAGCAACTCGGTGAGCTCATCGACCGTGCTGTCAGCGACCCGCGTGGCCTGCGCGGTGCCGTCGAGGTGTCAGCTGAGGCACGCGCTGCGCTTGTGCGCCTGTCTTCAGGAGACGCGCGCCGCGCACTGACGGCGCTCGAGGCATCCGCAGCTATGGCAAGTGGGTCGGGCGACGAGCCAGCGGTAGTGACCCCCGAGCTCGTGGCGCAGGCCGTTGACCGCGCACTGCTGCGCTACGACCGCCAGGGCGACCAGCACTACGACGTCATCAGTGCGTTCATCAAGTCGATTCGCGGCTCTGATGTGGATGCTGCGGTGCACTATCTCGCCCGCATGATCGAGGCGGGCGAAGACCCCCGATTCATCGCGCGACGGCTGGTGATCAGCGCGGCCGAAGACATTGGCATGGCCGACCCGCAGGCGCTCGGTATCGCCGTGGCGGCGGCAGACGCGGTTGCGTTTATTGGCATGCCAGAGGGGCGGATACCTCTGGCCGAGGCAACGATCTACCTGGCAAGCGCCGCCAAATCGAACGCCGCTTACCTCGCAATCGACGGCGCGATCGCCGACATTCGAGCGGGGCGGATCGGGCGCGTGCCGATTGACGTGCGAGATGCGCACTACGCGGGGGCGAAGCGGCTCGGGCACGGGAGGGCGTACAAATACCCGCACGACTCGGATATTGGCATCGTGGCGCAGCAGTATCTTCCCGACGAACTGCAGGGGCGGCGGTACTACGAGCCCACCTCGCACGGCCACGAGCGTGACATCGGCGCGCGGCTCGAAAAGATTCGACGTATCCTCGCCCCTGGCGCAGGCGAAGCACCTTCGGCGTGATAACCTTTTGGTTGCCCAAGGCTCGATTTCTGCGCGCGGCTGCAAAGAATTCGAAGGCCGAGGAGCACCACCTGTAGCCGGTGATGTTCCGCAGGGCACATCCCTCTGATTTCTCCGGTGCAGTTGTGCGCGCCCATGCGTGGTCGCGACCGGCCGGTATCCACATTGATCAAGAGTTAGGAAAACGTGTCTACTAAGTCACGCACCCGCAGTCAGACCCGCCTTTCGCGGTCGCTCGGCATCGCCCTCACCCCGAAGGCAGCCAAGTACCTCGAGAAGCGTCCGTACGCTCCCGGTGAGCACGGCCGCACCAAGCGCAAGCAGGACAGCGACTACGCCGTTCGTCTGCGCGAGAAGCAGCGTCTGCGCGCCCAGTACGGCATCCGCGAGAAGCAGATGCGCAACACCTTCAACGAGGCACGTCGTCAGGACGGCCTGACCGGTGAGAACCTCGTTGAGCTCCTCGAGCAGCGTCTCGACGCGCTCGTGCTGCGTGCAGGCTTCGCCCGCACCACGGCACAGGCTCGCCAGCTGGTTGTGCACCGTCACATCCTCGTTGACGGCCAGCTCGTTGACCGCCCCTCCTTCCGCGTGAAGCCGGGTCAGCTCATCCACGTCAAGGCCAAGAGCGAGGGCACCGAGCCCTTCCAGGTGGCAGCAGCCGGCGGTCACGCCGAGGTTCTGCCGAACACGCCTGCATACATCGAGGTCGAACTCGACAAGCTCCAGGCGCGCCTCGTGCGTCGCCCGAAGCGTGCAGAGGTGCCCGTCACGTGTGACGTGCAGCTCGTCGTTGAGTACTACGCAGCGCGCTAACACAGCACCTGCTCCAAAAGGGCGTCGGATCTTCGGATCCGGCGCCCTTTTGCGTTGCCCGGGGTTGCCCTCCCTTCCTCGCCGCCCCGCCTTTCCTTGCGTTCCGCAGTCGCGAAACGCCGTCGCGTGTCCCGAAAAGCGGCAATTTGCGACGGGGGAGCAAGGCATGGCGTGCGGGTACGATGCGGGAGCATGGACGCGGCGGAGGACAGGGGTGCGCGACGGGGACTCTGCGCGGACTTGTGCGCCCGGCATCCGCTCGATTCTTCGTGCCGGTGTCTCGGACAAGCCGGACGTACGGCCTTCTCCCGACCCCGGCCAATGTCCCGTCCGGCGCCTTCAGGTCGGTGCCGCACGTTCCGCAGTCGCGAAATGCCGTCGCGTGTCCCGAAAAGCGGCAATTTGCGACGGGGGAGCAAGGCGTGGGCGCGCGGGCGCGACGGGGAGCAAGGCGTGGGCGCGCGGGCACGATGCGGGAGCAAGGACGCGGCGAGGGACAGGGTGCGCGACGGGGACGTTGCGTGGCGGTGTGCGCCCGGCATCCGCTCTGTTCTTCGTGCCGGTGTCTCGGCCAAGCCGCACGCGCGAGCTTCTCCCGACCCCGGCCAATGTCCCGTCCGGCGCCTTCAGGTCGGTGCCGCACGTTCCGCAGTCGCGAAACGCCGTAGCGAGTCCCGAAAAGCGGCAATTTGCGACGGTGGAA
>Ga0116169_1001266_pt1 | contig 21663 bp, 18 predicted proteins | sample AD_UKC130_MetaG_FD_89796 | JGI IMG/M metagenome (GOLD analysis project Ga0116169, IMG submission 89796) | Active sludge microbial communities of municipal wastewater-treating anaerobic digesters from Canada - AD_UKC130_MetaG | ecosystem: Engineered > Bioreactor > Anaerobic > Digestate | place...
ACGAGGGTTTTCTGGAAGTGCGCTTGCCCTTTCTGCGTTTCGATCTCAAAAAAATCCCCTCCCACCCACTTCATAACTATGAAGGAGCGGAGGGGGTTTATGCCTACGCGTAGAGCTAACGAACGACTATGGCCTCATAGCCTTTCTGCCGCAGTTCCTCTGCCAGCCGGTTGGCGTTTTCCTGGGAGCTGAACGCCCCGGTCTGCACCCGATGGGGTGGACCGGAGATGATCACCGCTTCGTAACCAGCCTCTTTGAGCTGGGCCACTACCCGCTCCGCATTGGCCCGCTCAGAAAAGGCCCCAACCTGCACCTTATACAAGGCAGTGCTGGGCGCGGCGGGCGGCGATGGGGGTTGGGACTGGGGCTGGGGGCTGGCAGACTGCTCCTGCCCCCTTGGTGCTTGAGGGGCCGAGGACGAAGGGGCGGCGGGAGAGCTTGTTGCCACCACAGGAGCTCGCACAGGTTCCCTCGCCTGCTGCATGGCAGCGCGGTGCTGCTGCTGCAGCGCCTTCACAGCGTAATTCCCGATGAGATATCCCACCATGACAAAGATGATGCTCAGGGTAATCAGGCTGATGATGAAGTTGGCACTCTGCCCAGCACCCTTCTTCTTTTTCTTCTTCCTGCTCAAGGTAACTCCCCCCTCTACGCACTGGCTTCCATGCTAAGCAGTAATTCCAGATTGGGAGTGCAGATACCTTTTAATCTCCCCCACCAAGTAGAGGGAACCGCACACACAAACCGGTCCACTCCCTTGGGCTTCGGCTAAGGCCTGGGCGGCATCACTCTGGGCTATGGCCTCAGTGCCGCGGCTGCGGGCATGCTCCCGCAGAATCTCCGGATCCATCGCGGGCAGGCGGCCGCCCTTGGCTGCAGTGAACACAAAGCGGCCGGCCACGGGCAGAAGCAGATCCACTAGATCTAAGCTTTTGCCACTTAGCATACCGAATACAATAGTGAAGGGCCCAGCCCCGCAGTACTCCTGGAGCTGCTGGAGGCTTCTGGCCAGGGCAGCCAAGCCCTCTTGGTTGTGGGCCCCGTCCAAGATGAGCAGAGGATCCCGGCGCACTATCTCCAGCCGGCCTGGCCACTGTGCTTCCCTCATTCCTTCATATATGGCGGCCGCTGGGAGATTATAACCCAATTTGCGAAGTTCCATCAAAGCCAGCAGGGCGGTCGCGGCATTGTCCAGCTGATGTTCGCCCAACAGCCCTATCCTAACCTCGCCCAACCCCGGGTAGTTCACCCGACCACCGTTGAGGTCCCAGCCGCCGGGCAGCCAGGGCACATCCTGCGTGCTGAGGTAAGGTGCCCCCCTGTCTGCGGCCAGCCCTTTGAGGACCTGTTCCGCTGCCGGCAGCTTCACTCCGCTGATCACCGGTACGCCGGGCTTGATGATACCCCCTTTTTCATAGGCGATGGCCTCCACGGTCTCACCCAGGCGATCCTGGTGATCCAGGTGCACAGTGGTGATCACGGTGAGCACAGGATCCACCACGTTAGTGGCATCCAGCCTGCCCCCCAGTCCCGTCTCCAGAACCACAAGGTCGGCTTGGGCCTGGCGGAAGAAGAGGAAACCAGCGGCGGTGGCCAACTCGAACTCGGTCACCCGGCCGTATTCTGGATGCCCTTCCTCCACTTGACGGCAGGCCTCCTCAGCTTGGGCCACCACCGCTTCCAGGGTGGCCGCATCAATAGGTTCCCCGTTAATCTGGAAACGCTCCGCGTAGTGCACCAGGTGGGGCGAAGAAAACAGCCCGACCTTCAGCCCAGAGCGCTGTAGCACGGAAGCGAGGAAGGCGCAGACCGATCCTTTGCCGCTGGTGCCAGCCACATGGATGAACCTGAGGTCCCGCTGGGGATCGCCCAAGGCCGCGCACACCAAGCGAATACGCTCCAGGCCCAGATGACTTCCAAAGCGCTCCCTTTCTCCAATGATCAGCATGGTTAAGCCAGCAGCTCCTGGAGCAGGGCTTCCAGGCGGGCCACCTGGGCTCGGTACAGCTCTGCCTTTTCTTTCTCTTTCTCCACAACTTCCTGCGGAGCCTTCGATATAAATCCTTCGTTGCGCAAATTTTTTTCTGCCCGTTGCAGTTCCCGGCGGGCCTGTTCCAGCTCTTTTTGCAGGCGGGCCTTCTCTTCCTCCAGATCCACCAGTTCAGCCAGGGGCAGGAAGATGTTGACACCTTCCACCACAGCGCTGAGGGACTTCTCCGGTGTACGCACAGGCTCTTCGAGGATCAGTGTTTCCAATCCGGCCAGGTTGCGGATATCCTCCTGGGCACCGGAGAGGATTTCCAAGCCTTCAGGATCTGCCTGGCAGATCGCAGTGATCTTGCGGCCCGGCGGTACGTTTTTCTCACTGCGCATGGAGCGGATTTCGGTGATTACCGCCATGACCGTGTGCATAATCCGCTCATGTTTAGGCGAGCGCAGGCCCGCGGGATTGGGCCAGGGTGCGAGCATGATGGTTTCCCCATCATGGGGCAGGTTCTGCCAGATCTCCTCGGTTATAAAAGGCATGAAGGGATGGAGCAGCTCCAGGGTGCCCTTGAGGACATACCAGAGCACATACTGGGCTGCGTAGCGCGTCTTTTCACCCTGCTTGCCGTAGAGCCTAGGTTTGATCAGCTCGATGTACCAGTCGCAGAGCTCGCTCCAGATAAAGTCGTAGAGCACCCGCGCCGCTTCACCCACATCATAGCGCTCCAGGAAGCGGGTCACTTCCTGCGCCGTAAACTCATAGCGGCTCAAGATCCAGTAGTCCGCGGCGGCCAGCTCCAAGGAGCCCAGGTTTTCCTCCTGGGGATCAAAATCATCCAGGTTCATCAAAGCGAACCGGGACGCATTCCAGATCTTGTTCGCAAAGTTGCGGTATGCCTCCACCTTTTCCGGGATGTAGCGCATATCGTTGCCTGGGGCAACCCCGATCACCAGGTTGAACCGCAGGGCATCGGCTCCGTACTGCTCAATGGCTTCGATGGGATCTACCCCGTTACCCAGGGACTTGCTCATCTTGCGCCCTAAGGCGTCCCGCACCAGGCCGTGGATGAACACCTCTTTAAAGGGACGGTCGCCCATAAATTCATAACCCATGACGATCATGCGCGCTACCCAGAAGAAGATGATGTCAAACCCGGTAACCAAAACCGAAGTGGGATAAAAATGCTTCAGCTCCTTGGTTTCATCGGGCCAGCCCAAGGTGGAAAAGGGCCAGAGTGCCGAAGAAAACCAGGTGTCCAGCACATCGGGGTCTTGGTAGATGTTCTCGGAACCGCACTTGGCACAGCTTGTGGGCTCGTCCACCCGGGCGAACACCTCTCCGCAGTCCCGGCAGTACCAAACTGGGATGCGGTGGCCCCACCAGAGCTGGCGGGAGATGCACCAATCCCTAATATTGCGCATCCAGTGCAGGTAATGCTTGCTGAAGCGTTCTGGGATAAAGCGGATTTCCCCGTTTTCCACCGCGGCAATGGCCGGCTTGGCCAGCTCAGCCATTTTCACAAACCACTGTTTGGAAACCAGCGGCTCCACCACCGTACCGCAGCGGTAGCACTGGCCCACCGCGTGCTGGTGTTCTTCCACTTTCACCAACAGGCCCAGCTGCTGGAGATCCTCCACGATGCTCCGGCGCGCCTCATAGCGGTCCAGCCCCGCATACTTCCCTGCCTCATCGGTCATGACCGCATCGCGGCCAATTACCTGCACCTGGGGCAGGTTGTGCCTTTGACCAATCTCAAAGTCATTGGGGTCGTGGGCCGGGGTGATCTTCACCACTCCCGTACCAAACTCCATATCCACGTAATCATCGGCAATCACGGGCACTTCCCGATCCACCAGGGGCACGATAACCATCTGCCCCACAAGATGCCGGTAACGTTCATCCCCGGGGTTGACAGCCACAGCGGTATCCCCCAGCATGGTCTCGGGCCGGGTGGTGGCGATCTCCACATACCCACTGCCATCCGCTATGGGGTACTTGATGTGATAGAGCTTGCCCGCGGACTCTTCATGCTCCACCTCAATATCTGACAGGGTGGTGGAGCAGACTGGACACCAGTTCACACTGTAATTGCCTTGGTAGATCCAGCCCTTCTCGAACAGGCGCACAAAAACCTCCCGCACCGCCCGGGAACAGCCCTCGTCCATGGTAAAGCGCTCCCTCTGCCAGTCCAGCGAAGCGCCCAGCCTCTTGAGCTGGTTCAAAATAGTCCGCCCGTATTCTTCCTTCCAGGCCCAGGTGCGGCGCAGGAACTCTTCCCGGCCTAGATCATGGCGGGTTTTACCTTCCGTTTCCCGGATATGGTCCTCTACCCGGGCCTGGGTGGCGATCCCCGCGTGGTCGGTACCGGGGATCCACACGGTGTTACACCCCTGCATGCGCTTCCAGCGCACGAGAATGTCTTGGTAGGTGTTGTCCAGGGCATGGCCCATGTGCAGCTGTCCCGTAATGTTGGGAGGAGGAATGACCACGCAGAACGGTTCCTTGCTCTCATCTACCTCAGCGTGGAAATAGCCCTTTTCCTCCCAGTACTGATACCACTTCTGTTCAACTTCTTTTGGATCGTAGGTCTTCTTCATTCCCATTCACTCCCCACTCTCATCTCCATAAAAAAACTCCCCGCCCTGCTAAGGACGGGGAGTTAACCTCGCGGTACCACCTTAGTTCTTCCCAGGCGCGACTGGGAAGCCCTCGTTGGCGGTGATAACGGAACCACCGTCTTAAGCTACTGGCCTTCACTTAAGAAGCTCCGGGGCGACTTCCACAGCCACTTCCTTAGAAAGCTCGCACCCCAAGGCTTTCCTCTCTGCAAGGGTTCGCTGTGTACTCCTCCCCTTCAACGCACGCAGCTCGATTGAGCTTATGATACAATGTGCCTCCCGTAATGTCAAGTGCCGTTCTTTTTGCGGCATTGGGCGCAGAGCCCAAAAAAGCGCAGGCAGTGGTCGGTCACCTCAAAGCCCGTTTCTTCTTCAATGCGCTTTTCAATAGTCTCCAAAAGATCACTGTGGAACTCACCGATGTACCCGCACTGCTTGCAGATGAGGTGATGATGGTAGTGCTCATCTTCACTGCCTAGCTTCAGCTCATAGCGGCTCTGTCCGTCGCCGTAATCGAAGCGATGCACGATCCCCAGCCGCTCCAAAAGCTCGAGATTGCGGTACACGGTGGCCAGTCCAATCTCGCTGCGAATCTCTTTGGTATGCATGTAGATTTCTTCAGCAGAAAGATGGTCTTCGGCGTTGGCCATCAGCACATCCAAAACGGCCTTCCTCTGGGGAGTAAGCCGGAAGGATTCCTCCTCCAGCTTCGCCTTTACCCAGTCCTGCAGCATGCCTCCACCCCCTCTTAACCGAAACGCCAGTAAAAGAACTTAACCATAAGCAGGCTGACCCCCATCAGCGACGCCAAGTACACTACCCAGGAGCGCCAATCCCGCAGCTCCCGCCTGCGCCGCCGCACATCCGTCAAGGGCGCCTGCATGTATAGATAGAGCCAGATCAGGCCGAAAATGACAAAAGCCAGGGTATACAGCCAGGGCAATGCTGATTCGCCGGAGATCTCCCGGAAGGGCTGCAAAATGCGCTGAGCCAAAGCCGACAGGGCCAGATAGCCTACGAACATCTGGCCATCAAAGCGCACGTTCCGCCGCGCCCTCCAGAGGAAGGAAAAAATGACGTAGTAGAGCAGAGCCGCATACAGGGGAAGGGGGTGGAGAGTAAACTCGCCCAAGTGCACACCCCAAGGGATGGTAGTCTCCCTACCCAGGACACTGGAACCCAAATAGGCCAAAGACTGCATGAGGGCCGCAGGCGGCGTGAGGGCATCCAGAAAGGCGGCTCCGTTGGTGGTATGGCGGAACAGAAAATAGATGGTGTATAGGCCCGCCGCCAACGCGCCGTACCGCTCGTCCAGCTGCACGCCGGACAACAACACCCAAGGATAGAGCACCATGCGCCAACCGTGCACCTTAAACACACAAACAATGCGGCCGGCGGCAATAAACACTAGGGTGCCATTGATGATGAACTGAAAGACGAAATCCGCGCCCAGCCCTTTGCGCTTGCCCTCTCGCTGCGCTAAATAGGAGCCGATGAGCAGCCCCAGGCCCAGCATGGCCCCGTAAGAATAGACGGGAAGGTTGGCGAAGAAAAAGAGGATGCTCTCCATAACGTACTCCTGCCCTTCACTCCATTAATTCCCTTTGATGGGCCAAACTCCTGCTGTTTTCCAGTATTTACAAACACACCTCGGCCGCCTAGATCAGCGAGCCAAGCTCCTCTGTGAGCAGTCGGTTCACCAGCTTAGGATCGGCTTTACCCTCCACGGCGCGCATCACCTGTCCCATAAAGAAGCCCCAGAGTTTTTCCTCCCCTGCCCGGTAGCGGGCCAGGATCTCCGGATGATCCGCCAGCACCTGCCGTATAGCTGCCCGCAGCTGCCCTTCGTCGCGCAGCACTTCCCAGCCCTTGGCCCGCACAATCTCCCGGGGAGATAGAACTGAGTGGAACAACTCTTCCAGAACTGCCTTGCTCTGGCCGTGGGTGATCAACCCCTCGTCCACGATCCGCAGCAGTTCAGCAATGCGCCTAGGCTCCAGGTGCCCGTGCTCCCGGGCGAGACCCGCGTATTCCCCCATCAGCAGGTTGATCACCGCGGTATTATCCCCGCCAGGCACAGCCAGCTCCAGGAACAACTCGCCGAAATCCGGATAGTTGACCAGGAAGGTGGCTTCATAGCGGGACAAGCCATACTCCCGCTCCAAACGCGCCAGCCGCTCCAGGGGCAGCTCGGGGAGGCTAGCCCTGATCTGCTCCACCCAAAGCGGATCCAGCAGCAGCGGCGGCAGATCCGGTTCTGGGAAGTAGCGGTAGTCGGGGGCATCTCCTTTGGAACGCATGGGCAGGGTCTTGCCGGCCCGCTCATCCCAGGTTCGGCTTTCCTGTTTAATCTTCCCGCCCCGATCCAGCACCATACTCTGGCGGGAGACCTCGTACTCCAAGGCCCGCTCCAGGGCCCGGAAAGAATTGAGATTCTTGATTTCCACCTTGGTCCCCAAGATGGGGCTCCCCTGGGGTTTGAGGGAGATATTGGCGTCGCAGCGCAGAGAACCTTCCTCCATCTTCACATCGGATACGCCAATGTAGCGCATCACCAGCCTGAGCTGCTCCAAAAACAGCCGCGCCTGCCGGGGGCTGGTGATATCGGGAGCGGTCACGATCTCAATCAACGGAATGCCGGCCCGATTGTAGTCCACCAGGGAGTACTCGGAATCCACAATGCTGCTGCCGCTGTGGATGAGCTTACCCGCCTCTTCCTCCAAGTGCAGCCGGGTGATCGCGGTGCGCTGCAGCTGATCATCCACATAATATTCCAAGCAGCCGTTGGTGCACAAAGGATAGGTATCCTGGGTAATCTGGTACGCCTTGGGCAGATCTGGATAAAAGTAATTCTTGCGGTCAAAGCGGCTGAAGTGATGCACTTGGCAGTTCAGGGCCAGGCCCGCCTTCACCGCATACTCCACCGCCTTTTCATTCACCACAGGCAGAGCGCCGGGCAGCCCCAGGCAGACCGGGCAGCACTGGGTGTTGGGGGGCGCCCCGAAGGCCGTGGAGCAGCTGCACAGGAACTTGCTGTCCGTAAGCAGGGCCACATGGATTTCCAAACCGATTACCACATCATACTGCACCTTTGGCCCCCCTTTCTACGCTCGCTTCCACCACGCGGGCTACCTGAAACACCAGTTCTTCCTGGAAATGGTTCCCCATGATCTGCAGTCCAATGGGCAGCCCCTGGGAATCCCAGCCGCAGGGCAGGCTCAGGGCGCAGACCCCGCTTAAGTTGGCTGTGGCCGTGTACAGATCGGACAGGTACATTTCCAGCGGATTGCGTTTCTCGCCAATTCTAAAGGCCGTGCTGGGGGTGGTTGGGGTGATGAGTACATCCACCTGCTCAAAGGCCCGGGCCACCTCCAGCTTGATCAGTGTGCGCACCCTTTGGGCCTGCTCGTAGTAGGCTTCGTAGTGGCTGGCGCTGAGCACATAGGTACCCAGCATAATCCGGCGCTTTACTTCCGGCCCGAAGCCCGCGCCCCGGCTTTTGGCAAACATAGTGTTGCTGTCCGCCGCTGGCACCCGCTCCCCGTACCGCACGCCATCAAAGCGGGCCAGGCAGGAGCTGGCTTCTGCGGTGACCAAAGTGAGGTAGGTATCTATGGCGTACTCGTTGCCGGCCAGGGAGATGGGCTGCAGCACCGCCCCCTGTTCCTCCAAACGCCTGAGAGCCCGGCGCACTGCCCCTTCCACTTCCGCATGCAGCCCGGAACTGAAAAACTCCTCGGGCACGCCTACCCTTAACCCCCGAACAACTTCAGGATCCCACCGGGGAAGTGCAAAGGGAGGAGAGCCCGTGGACGTGGCATCCCTGGGATCGGCTCCAGCGATGAGGGAGAACAGGATAGCCGCATCCTCCACAGTCCTGGCCATGGGGCCAACTTGATCCAAAGAGGGCGCCAACGCCACCACCCCATAGCGGGAGACCCGCCCGTAGGTGGGCTTAAGCCCCACCACTCCGCAGAAGGATGCGGGCTGGCGGATGGAACCGCCCGTATCGGTGCCTAAAGCCCAGGGGGCCTGCCCAGCTGCCACCGCGGCAGCGGACCCTCCCGAAGAGCCCCCGGCGACGCGGCTGGTATCGTAGGGGTTTTTGGTCACCCCAAAGGCCGAATACTCCGTGGAGGAGCCCATGGCAAACTCATCCAGATTGGTCTTCCCCAAAATGGGCAGCCCCGCCCCCTGGAGGCGCTCCACCACCGTGGCATCATACACCGGCCGGTAGTTGCGCAGAAAGCGCGAGCCGCAGGTGGTGCGCAGCCCCAGGGTGGAAATATTGTCCTTGATGGCTACCGGAATCCCGTCCCAAGGGGAGAGGGTCTGGCCTTTGGCCCTACGTTCATCAGACTGGGCCGCCTGTTCCAGGGCACCCTGCTCATCTACGGTGATAAAAGCGTTGATCTCCCCATCCGTCTTGCTGATCTGCTCCAGGCACCTTTGCACCAGTTCCTGACTGGAAATCTCGCCTGCCTTAAGCAGCTGCGCTAGTTGTCTCATTCCTGCCCCTCCACTATGCGGGGAACCTTAAAGTAGCCGTCCACAACATCGGGCCCCGCCTCCAGCACAGCTTCCCGCGGCAGGCTTTCCCCCACCACATCGCTGCGCAGCACTTGGTTTACTGCCACGGCATGGCTCGTCCCCTCGATACCACTCACATCAACCCTCTGCAGCTTCCGGCCCGATGCTAAGAAGTTGTTCAGATCCCGCAAGTACAGTTCAATCTCTTCCTCGCTCAGCTCCAAGCGGGCCAGCCTTGCCATGCGCAGCACATCCTCACGTTCGATCAAGTTCAACACCTCTCTCAGCCAAGAAGTCCAGCAGCTCCTGCTCGGAGAGGACAGGAATCCCAAGCTCGGCTGCTTTCACCAGCTTGGAGCCGCCGCCTGGACCCGCCACCACATAGTCGGTGCGCCTGCTCACACTGGAAGTTACGGCAGCGCCCAGGGAACGCAAAAACTCTTCTATCTCAGACCGCGTAAACCCTTCCAAGCGGCCGGTAACCACAAAAGTTAAGCCGGCCAAGACCTGCCCCCTTGGCGCGGTTTCAGCCTCACTGGCTACGCCTAAAGCCATGAGTTCCTGAACCAGGGCCCGGTTTTCGGGCAGCGCAAAGAAGTTCAAAATGGACTGGGCGATCTTCTCGCCCACCGCGGGAATAGCTAACAGTTCCTCCCTGCTCAGTTCCATGAGCCGCTGGAAACTCCCCGCAGCCCTGGCCACTTCCCGAGCCACCTCTTCGCCCACAAAACGGATACCAAGCCCGTAAAGCACCCGGGCCAGGGGCTGCTTTTTACTCTCGGCAATGGCGGCAATGAGATTCTCCGCCGACTTGGGTCCAAAGCGCTCCAGCTGCAGCAAGTCTTCCTCTTTGAGCCTGTAGAAATCCGCGGGAGTGCGCACCAGGCCCGCCTCCAGCAGCTGGCCCACAATGGCTGGGCCCAGGCCGGCAATATCCAGGGCACCTTTGGACGCAAAGTGGATCAGCCTTTCCAGGCGCTGGGCGGGGCACTCGCTGTTCACGCAGCGCACCGCAGCCTCCCCAGGCTCCCGCACCACCGGCTGGCCGCAGGAGGGGCACTGATCCGGCATCTGGAAGATCACTTCGCTGCCATCCCGCCGTTCAGGCAGGGAGCGCACTATCTCCGGAATCACATCCCCCGCTTTCTGAAGCACCACATAATCGCCGATGCGGATATCCCGCTCGCGTACAATATCTTCGTTGTGCAGCGTGGCTCGGCTCACGGTGGACCCCGCCACCGTCACCGGCTCCAGCTCGGCGAGGGGAGTAAGGGCTCCCGTGCGGCCAACCTGCACAATGATCCTGCGCACCTTGGTCACTACCTGCTCCGCCGGGAACTTGTAGGCAACGGCCCAGCGGGGGCTGCGGGCCGTGGTGCCCAACTCCTGCTGCAGGGCAAACTCATTCACCTTGATCACAATACCGTCGATCTCGTAGGGCAGGGTGCTGCGCTTCCCCTCCCACTCCCTGATGAACTCCAACACCTCGGTGAAGCTGCGGCAGATGCGGTAGTGGGGATTAACCTTAAACCCCAAGCTCCTCAGGAAAGCCAGGGCTTCCCCCTGGGTCTGCAGCTCCCCGTGGAGCCTTGATTCCACGGCAAAGAGGAAGATGTCCAAAGGCCTTTGGGCCGTCAACCTGGGATCCAGCTGGCGCAGGGACCCCGCGGCCGCATTACGGGGATTGGCAAACAGGTTTTCGCCGGCCCGTTTGCGCTCCTCGTTGTAGGCCAGAAAACCGGCCCGGTTGATGAACACCTCGCCGCGCACGTTGAGGGTGCGGGGCTCGTTAAGTCTCAGGGGCAGGGAACGGATGGTGCGCAGATTGGCCGTCACATCCTCCCCTGTGCGCCCATCGCCCCTGGTGGCCCCCCGCACAAAGATGCCCTCTTGGTAATCCAAGGAAACGGACAGCCCATCAATTTTGAGTTCGCACACAAAGCTTACCGCCCGCCCCACCTGGCGCTCCACCCGTTCCCGGAAAGCCTCCAGCTCTTCGGGGGAAAAGGCATTGGCCAGGCTTAACATGGGCTCGGCGTGCTGCACAGGGGCAAAGCCGGAAACGGGCTCATGACCCACCCTCTGGGTGGGCGAATCGGGAGTAACCAGCTCTGGATGCTGCTCCTCCAAAGCCATGAGCTCCCGCATGAGGGCATCGTACTCAGCGTCGGAGATCACCGGATCATCCAGCACATAGTAGCGGTAGTTGTGTTCTCTGATCTGCTGGCGCAGCTCCTCTATTCTCCTCCTAACCTCTTCCACGGAAGGTTCCTCCCCTCTAGACTTTGGTGATGGGGGCTAGGTGGGCCAGGACCTTTTTCAGGCCCTGCTCCGGAAAGGCAATGGTCAGCAGCAGATCGCTGCCCGATTCATTGACGGCCACCACCATGCCCCGGCCCCACACCTTGTGCTCCACCTTGTCCCCCACCTTGAAAGCCTGGGAGCCGGCTGTCCCTGCGGGTTCAGCCGGGGCAAAACGGGGGAAGACAAACAGATTGGAGCCCTGCTCCTCCACATAGCGGGGATCGATTTCCCGCACAAAGGTGGACACAGCACTAGGGCGCGTGGCTCCGTACAGTGTACGCTGGCGGGCACAGGTCAAAAAGAGACGGTCCTGGGCCCGGGTCATGGCTACGTAGGCCAAGCGCCGCTCCTCTTCCAGCTGCCCATCCTCCCAGGCCGAGCGGGCGTGGGGAAAGAGTCCTTCTTCCATGCCCACAATAAACACTACGGGGAACTCCAGCCCCTTGGAGGCATGCACCGTCATCATGCTCACCGCATTGGCCTGGGCATCATAGGTATCCACGTCGCTGATCAAGGCCACGTACTCCAGGAGCGTGCCTAGGTCCTCTAGGGTACTGCCCGTTTCAAACTGCTGAGCTAAAGATAGAAATTCCTGGAGGTTTTCCAGGCGCGCCTGCGCCTCCTCATCGGCCTGGGCCTGGAGCTCAGAAAGGTAACCGCTTTCCTCCAGCACCGCGACCACTAACTGGGTGAGGCTCAGTTCAGCCAACCGTTCACGCCAGCCATCCACCAGGGCTTTGAAACCTTCCAGGGCCTTGACATATTTGCCAGTGAGCCCGTCCACACCTTCTAGATAGGACAGGCTGGCAAACAGGCTGATGCCGAACTTCTGGGCGTAGGCGGAGAGCCTGGCCAAGGTGGTCTCCCCTATGCCCCGGCGGGGCGTGTTCACCACGCGCAGAAAGCCTAGATCATTGTCGGGGTTGTGAACAAGGCGCAGATAAGCCAAGAGGTCCTTGATCTCCTTGCGCTCATAGAAGCGCACTCCAGAGACGATACGGTAGGGTATGCCGCTGCGCAGGAACTCCTCTTCCAACACCCGGGAAAGGGCGTGGGTGCGGTAAAGGATGGCAAAATCCTTAAACTGGCGCCCTTCGCTGCCCTGGAGCTCCTGAATGGACTGGGCCACAAAGCGCGCCTCTTCCCACTCGCTGCCTCCCTGGTAGAAGAGCACTTTGCTGCCTGCGCCGCGCTTGGTCCAGAGCCGCTTTTCCTTGCGCTCCGTGTTGTTTTGGATGACCGAGTTGGCGGCTCCTAAAATATTCTGCGTGGATCGGTAATTCTCCTCGAGCTTGATGATGGCAGCGCCTGGGAAGTCCTTTTCGAATTCCAAAATGTTGCGGATGTCCGCTCCCCGGAAGGCGTAGATGCTCTGGTCTTCATCCCCCACCACGCAGATATTACCGGTGCGTTCGGCCAGCAGGCGCACCAGAAGGTACTGGGCCCTGTTGGTATCCTGGTACTCGTCCACCAAGATATGGTCAAAGCGCTCCTGGTAACGGCGCTTTACCTCCGGATGGCTTTGGAGCAGGCGCACCACATACATAATCAGATCATCAAAATCCACCGCGTTGCTGCGCACCAGCTTCTCCTGATACCTAGCATACACTTTAGCCACGATCTGCTCCCAGAAGTCTCCCCCTCCGGGGTATTCCTCTGGAGTGATCAGCTCATCCTTGGCCCTGCTGATGGCTGCCAGGAGCCTTTTGGGCGGAAAGCGCTGGGGATCCAGGTTCAGCTCCCGGCATACGTCCCGAACTACAGCCTGCTGCTCGCCGTCATCGAAGATCTGAAAATCCCTCCCCAGGCCGGCGTAAGAGGCTTCGGCCCGGAGAATGCGCACGCACAGGGAGTGAAATGTGCCCATCACCACCTGGGCGGCGCTGGGCCCAATCAGTGTATGCAGGCGATCCCGCATTTCCTGGGCCGCCTTGTTGGTAAAGGTTACCGCGGCAATGCGGTGGGGCAGCACCCCGTGGGCCTGGATCAGGTGGGCAATGCGGGTGGTGAGCACCCTGGTCTTGCCGCTCCCTGCCCCGGACACAACCAAGACGGGGCCCTGTACAGTGGTTACAGCCAGTTTCTGGTTGGGGTTTAAACCGTGCAGATAATCCATCTCCATCTCCTATGCGAAGTTTTCTAAAAAGAGGTTAGAAGTAAAAAGACCTTCCTGTCCAGCGGGTATTTCCAGTGGTTCCCTGCAGGGCACGGGGCCTGGGGGGAGAAATAGGTCCTGCAGAAAATACCGACAAAAATGGAAGGAAGGAACAGTGATTTTGCGACATTTTACTCTGCTCTTCATCATACTATTTGCGGCAGTTAGTCTAGGAGGCTGCCTCAGCCCGCTTCCCCCCAACGGGGATCCGGGGGGTGTGCCCGGGGGAAGCAGGGCCTCCCTCACAGGAACGGTGCAAGATGCCCGTTCCGGTCTGAAACTGTGGAGCGGTCAGGTGACCCTCACCAGGGCAGGAAGCTCTGGCTACAGTACCTCCCTTGCCGGCGGGGCGTTTGAGTTTCCCAATGTGCCACCCGGTACTTATACCCTCACCATCAACGCCCTCTTTTACAAACAGCTGCAAAAACAAGTGGTGATCACGGGCAGCGTCAGCGTCGCGGAACAGCTCACACCCATCTTTACCGAAGCTGAATTAGACCTGTTAGCCCGCCTGGTCCATGCAGAAGCCAAGGGGGAAAGCTATGAAGGGCAGGTGGCGGTGGCGGCCTCGGTCCTCAACCGCTTGCGGCATCCCGACTACCCCAATACGCTCCAGGGCGTAATCTACCAGGTGGTGGTCTCCGGCGGCAAGAGCTACTACCAGTACGAACCTGTACTGAACGGCACCATCAAGCAGCCCGCCAGCCAAACCGCCAAGGATGCGGTGGCCGATGCCCTGGCCGGCTGGGATCCCTCCCTGGGGGCCACTGGCTTCTTCGCCCCGGCCAAGGTGGGGCGCAGCTCCTGGGTGTGGAGCCGGCCGGCCACCGTGACCATCGGCAACCACCGCTTTTTCAAGTGAGCGCAAAGACACCTCCCCGGGCGGGAGGTGTCTCCTCATCTGGAGAAGTCTCTGGAGGAGAAGCACTCCGTTCCAGGAACCTACTTACCCGATAGGCTGGAGCGGCCCAAGAGCTCTTCCCACACCGCCTCCAGGCTGATGCGCCTAAACACCAGAAGCACCAAAAGGTGATAGAGCAGGTCGCTTACTTCATAAACCAGCTCCTCATCATCTTGGTTCTTGCCGGCGATAATCACTTCCGCTGCTTCTTCTCCAAAAGCCTTGAGGATTTTGTCCAAACCGTTTTCCATTAGATAGTTGGTATATGAACCCACTTTGGGGGAGCGCCTGCGATCTTCAATATTGGCGTAAAGCCAGGAGAGGGCTTCCCTGTGCGGCAAAAGGTCACTTTGGTCCGGACCATCGGACATAATCAGGTTATGAAAACAAGTGTAAGACTCGCCGTCATCATCACAGGCTCCGTGGCCGTGCTGGTCCACAGTGATCAGCACCGTATCCCGATCGCAGTCAGCGGTGATCCGCCGCACTTTCTGCACATTGCCCGCTTCCGCACCCTTTTTCCACACCTGTCTGCGTTTGCGGCTGTAGAACCAGGTCTCACCGGTCTGCAGCGTCTTGTTGAATGCTTCCTCGTTCATATAGGCCATCATCAAGACCCGGCCCTGGGTGTCCTGGATAATGGCTGGCACCAGACCATTCTCGTCGTACTTAATCATAACCTCACCCCCAATCCTATTCCCACTCGATGGTGGCCGGTGGTTTCGGACTGATATCGTACACCACCCTGCCAACCCCCGCCACTTCCTCCAGCAGACGCTCGCTGATGGTCTCCAAAAGCTCATGGGGCACGCGCGCCCACTGGGCGGTCATGCCGTCGGTGCTGTTTACAAAGCGCAGGCCCACCACATAGTCGTAGGTGCGGGCTCCCCGCTGCACCCCCACGGCGCGCACGTTAGTGAGCACCACCGCAGCCTGCCAGATCTTGTCATACCAGCCAGACCGGCGCAGTTCCTCCACAACTATGGCATCAGCTTGGCGCAGGATGTCCAGCTTCTCCCGGGTCACTTCCCCTAAAACGCGCACCCCCAGCCCCGGACCTGGGAAGGGATGCCTCCACACCATTTCCCGGGGCAGACCCAGCTTTTCGCCGAGCTCGCGCACTTCATCTTTAAAGAGGGTAGCCAAGGGCTCCACCAGCTCCAAGCCGAGATCTTCCGGCAGACCGCCCACATTGTGATGGGACTTAACTAAAGTGCCCGGTCCCAGGCCGCTTTCCAGCACATCCGGGTACACCGTCCCCTGCACCAAAAAGTCTACCGCACCCAGCTTGGCCGCCTCTTCCTCGAAGACTCTAATAAACTCTATGCCTATAATCTTCCGTTTTTGCTCCGGGTCCACAACTCCCGCCAGCTTGTTCAGAAAACGCTCCTGGGCCTGCACATGGATCAGGGGGATGCCAAAGCGCCCTTGGAAGGCTGCCACCACCTGTTCGCTCTCACCGGCACGCATCAGCCCGTGGTCCACATAGATGCAGGTGAGCTGATCGCCAATGGCCCGGTGCACTAACACTGCGGCCACCGCCGAGTCCACTCCCCCGCTGAGACCGCAAATGGCCCGGCCGGAGCCAACCTGGGCCCGGATCCTTTCCAAGGCCTGATCCAGGAAGCTGTCCATATTCCACTCCCGCTCATCTCCGCAGGCCTCGGACAAAAAAGACTCTAGAACGCGATCGGGCACTACGCCGTCGTCTAGAGACTTCACTGGAACAGACAGCCCATGAACTACTTGCTCTAAGCGCGCAGAAACCATCCCCACAAGAATTACTCCGCTGGGCTTCCGGCCCTTGAGCACCGGCTCTGCAGCCGAAGCGGGGACGATTTCGCTGTACACACCCAATTTACGTACCTGCCTGGCCACTTCTTGGGCATGTAGAGAGCCGCCATCCACAACCAAGATTCGCTTCAACAAGCAACCCTCCGCCTCAGTTCTCTAGCACACCCACATAGGGCAGTTCCCTATGCATATGATTGTAATCCAAACCGTATCCTATGACAAACCTGTCCGGGATGGTAAACCCGATATAATCCGGGGTGAATTCGGTCCGGCGCCGCTCCGGCTTATCCAAAAGCACGGCCGTTTTCAGGGAGGCTGGATTGCGGGACAGGAGCAGCTGATGCAGGTAGGACAAGGTGAGCCCCGAGTCAATAATATCTTCCACCACAAGCACGTGCTTGCCTTCAATGGGCCGATCCAGGTCTTTGAGCAGCTGCACCACGCCCGAAGATTCTGTGGCTTCACCGTAGCTGGAGATAGCCATGAAATCCAGCTCTAAGGGCACTGTGATCTCCCGGATCAGGTCGCTGAGAAACACTACGGCGCCTTTGAGGATGCCGATAATCACCAGGTTCTGCCCCTGGTAGTCTTGGCTGATCTGCTGGCCCAGCTCCTTGACTCGCCGGGCAATCTCCTCTGCACTGATCAGAACCTTTACCTGCAAGCCCATCCCACCTGCTGACGATTTTCGTACTAATAGTTTCGCCACCAGCCCCACGATCCCTTGTAAATGCAGTGTTAACTTACAAAGGGGGCGTTGCAGAACTACTCCATCGAGTAGGGAGCAGCGCTCCTTTTTTGCCTTGGGCCCAGGAAAGGAGTGCAGAGCTGCACAGGCTTTGAGAAGATAGACGTGAAATAGTGTTTTTGGACGCAGAAAAACTGTCCAGAGCAAAGCCTGGTATAATTCTTGCTGTAAGTTTTGTTCGCAAACTATACCAGGGTACGGGCTCTTTCGCGAGCCCGGATTCTCGTTAAGGACAAGAAAAAACGGCCGTGCAGAACGAACCGATCAGAGTCCATTCTGCAGCAGCCCCTCTCTTCTACGCTTTGCAGTTACCGCTTTACATCATACCCATGTTGCCCATGTTGGCAGCAGGGTTTTCCTTAGGTTCCGGCTTATCCACAATCAGAACCTCGGTGGTGAGGATCATAGCGCCGATGGAAGCTGCATTCTGCAGCGCACTCCTGGTAACCATGGCCGGGTCAATAATGCCCTGCGCCACCATATCAACATACTGTTCGGTGAGCACATCGAAGCCATGTCCCTTGGGCAGGCTCTTCACTTTCTCCACAACGATGGCGCCTTCTAAGCCGGCGTTGTTGGCAATCATCTTTAAGGGTTCTTCCAAAGCCCGGCGGATGATGTTCGCTCCGGTGGCTTCGTCGCCCTCAAGCTTCAGGTTATCCAGCGCCTCGATGGCATCCACCAGCATGGTTCCGCCGCCAGCCACGATACCTTCTTCGACCGCGGCCCGGGTAGCAGAAAGGGCGTCCTCAATGCGGTGCTTCTTCTCTTTCAGTTCAGTTTCAGTGGGGGCACCAACTTGAATCACCGCTACGCCGCCAGCCAGTTTCGCCAGGCGCTCCTGCAGCTTCTCCCGATCGTAATCGGAAGTGGTCTCCTCAATCTCGGTGCGAATCTGGTTAATCCGGCCCTGGATAGCCTCGGGCTTACCCTTACCATCTACGATGGTGGTATCTTCCTTGGTCACGATGATCTGACGGGCCTGACCCAGCATATCCAAGGTCACATTTTCCAGCTTAATACCCAGATCTTCGCTTACCACTTGGCCGCCGGTAACCACAGCGATGTCCTCCAGCATAGCCTTGCGGCGGTCGCCAAAGCCAGGAGCCTTCACAGCAGCCACGTGCAGGGTTCCGCGCAGTTTGTTCAGAACCAGGGTGGCCAGGGCTTCGCCTTCCACATCTTCAGCGATGATCAGGAGAGGCTTGCCCACTTGGATGATCTTCTCCAGCACGGGCAGTAGGTCGGCCACGGCACTGATCTTGCGGTCAGTAATGAGGATGTAAGCATCCTCCAGCACAGCCTCCATGCGGTCGGTATCAGTTACCATGTAATGGGAGATGTAACCCCGGTCAAACTGCATACCTTCCACAACTTCCAAGGTGGTTCCAATGGTGTTGGACTCTTCCACGGTAATGACGCCGTCTTTGCCCACCTTTTCCATGGCGTCGGCAATCAAATCGCCGATCTGCTTGTCGCCGGCGGAGATGGACGCTACCTGGGAAATGGCTTCCCTGGTCTCGATGGGCTTAGCAGCCCGCTTAATCTCTTCCACCACAGCTTCTACAGCTTGCTCAATGCCGCGCTTGAGGAAAATGGGGTTCGCACCGGCGGCTACGTTTCTCAAGCCTTCCCGTACGATAGCCTGGGCCAGTACGGTAGCGGTTGTGGTACCATCACCAGCGATATCGTTGGTCTTGGTGGCCACTTCTTTAACCAGCTGAGCACCGAGATTCTCGAAGGGATCTTCCAGTTCAATCTCGCGGGCAATGGTTACGCCGTCGTTGGTAATGGTTGGAGAACCGTAGGATTTCTCAATTACCACATTGCGTCCCTTGGGACCAAGGGTAATCTTCACGGCATCGGCCAGAGCATTTACTCCATGCTCCAATTTTTTCCGGGCATCTTCCCGAAAGAGCAGTTCTTTAGCCATGTATCTTCACCTTCCTCGTTTAGATTATTCGATGATCGCCAGCAGGTCAGATTCCCTGAGAATGAGCAGTTCTTCACCTTTATGCTTAATCTCAGTACCGGCATACTTGGCAAAGAGGACGGTATCCCCCTCCTTGACCGTCATGGGGATGATCTTGCCGTCTTCACCATATTTCCCAGGGCCTACTGCCAGGACCTTACCCTGCTGCGGCTTTTCTTTGGCTGTGTCTGGCAACACGATGCCGCTGGCAGTTTTCTCTTCTGCCTCCACAACCTTGAGAACAACGCGATCTCCTAATGGCTTGATGTTCAACTGTGTGTACCCCCTTTATTCCTCTTTGTTAGCACTCCTTGGCAGTGAGTGCTAAATCTATACCATATGTTAATCAACCGTTCCTGTTTTTGCAAACCTTCCCAGTTGGCGAAAATGGGCTCTAGGGGCGACATTTGCCTTTCTAGGCACACTAGCTCGCTCATGCTAGCGTTCTCTAGCCAAGGCTCCCCAACCCGTATCCTTGTCCCAGACCACCACTCCCGGCGACACACCGTATTCCAAGCAAAAGCGCAGATCCTCCCAGAGCCCCAGAGCCTGCAGCCGCTGCCCGTGGGCGCTGTGCGCCAGCTCCTCCCGGGGCGTATGCTCGTACACCAGCAAGGCCGCTTTGGCCCCATCGCCGTACTCCTCTGCAGGAAGCAGGCTCGCTAAACAGCCTGCGCACCAGGTGTCTTCCAAGGAGAACTTCCCCTCCAAACCGGCGGGGAGCAGGACCACATCCCGCCCCCGCTCCCGGAGGTACGCGGCCACCGCAGGGGCCGAGCGCAGGCAAGCCAGCACCACTTCCCCGGCCCCCTGAGCGGCGCGCACCGCCCGGGTTCCGTTGGTGGTGGTAAAAACCAGCCCGCCTCCGGAATAGCTTTTTCCCGCGTGCTCCAGGGGCGAGTTGCCAAAATCAAAGCCGGGGACTTTCAGAGCGTTCCTTTCCCCGGCCAAGAGCAGCGTGGGATTGGCTTGTTTGAGGCGGAAAGCCTCTTCCACTTCCTCCACCGGGTAGAAACGCTCCAACCCGGCTTCCAGCGCCGTAAGCACCGTGGTGGTGAATCTGAAGACATCAATAATTACGCAAACCCGCCCCGCCAGGTCGTGGTGCTCCACTTCCCCGGGGCTGAGGATCACTTCTACGCGCACTACTCTCCCCCTTACTCTCCCAAGCGCAGGTTGGCCACGGCGTTCAAAGAATAATCGCTGCGCTGGCCGGCCAGGTAGCGAAAATAGCCGGCACTGCCAATCATGGCTGCATTATCCGTGCACAGGTGCACCGGCGGATAGAGCAGTTCCATGCCCCGGGCGGCGGCCTGCGCCTGCACATGCTCCCGGAACGTTTTATTGGCGGCCACACCGCCCGAGAGGATCACCTGCTCTACCCTGTACTCCTCCGCTGCAGCCAAGAGCTTTTGGGTTAACACATCGATGATGGCCCACTGAAAACTGGCGGCAAAATCTGCCAGGGGTACTTCTTTCCCCTTCTGCTTGGCTTCGTTGAGGTAGTTGAGGGCAGCTGTTTTCAGGCCGCTGAAGGAAAAGTCGTAGGTCTCCCCGTCGAGAAGGCCCCGGGGGAACTCAACGGCGCCGGGATCGCCCCCCTGAGCCAAGCGTTCAATCTGGGGACCCCCTGGATAGGGCAGGCCCAAAGTGCGGGCCACCTTGTCAAAGGCTTCCCCCGCGGCATCGTCCCGGGTGCGCCCTAGGATCTCGTATTCCCCCAGCCTGGGGATGACCAAGAGATCGGTGTGCCCCCCGGAAACGGTCAAACACACCAAAGGCGGCCGAATTTCCTTCCCGGTGAGGAAGTTGGCGTAGATATGCCCTTCGATGTGGTTCACCCCAACCAGGGGTTTACCGGCGGCATAGGCCATCGCCTTCGCCGCGGCCACACCCACCAGGAGGCTGCCCACTAAACCCGGTCCGTAGGTGACGGCAATCACTTCCATGTCCTTTAGGTCCGTTCCCGCCTGCTGAAAAGCTTCGTGGATCACCGGAAAAACGGCCTCAATATGATGGCGGGATGCTATTTCAGGCACCACCCCGCCGTACTTGCGATGAATATCTACCTGGGAGAGGACCACGTTGGACAGGATCTCCCTGCCCTCTTTGATTACGGCAGCCGCCGTCTCGTCACAGCTGGTCTCGATTCCCAGTGTCAGTCCACTCTTCACCCAATTCCCTCCACATAATCAACGCATCCTCTTTGTTGTCCTGGTAATACTGCTTGCGGATTCCCCGGGGCACAAACCCCAGTTTGCGGTAGAGCGACTGCGCCACCGCATTGGAGATGCGTACCTCCAGGGTCATGGCCACAGCACCCCTCCCCAGGGCATACTGGGTCAGCTGATCCAGCAGGCCCTGGCCGATCCCCCGCCGGCGAAAGGCCGGGTCCACCGCGACATTGGTAATGTGGCCTTCATCTAGGATGATCCACATCCCAGCATACCCCACAATGCGCTCCTGCACAACTGCCACGATGTAAATGGCACTGTCATTGCGGGTCAGCTCACTGAGGAAAATGTTCTTGGACCAGGGATTGGTGGGAAAACACTTACGCTCCACCAGGTGCACTTGGGGAATATCCTCAACGGACATGCGGCGATAGGTTACGCTTTCTCCTGCCACTTCCGCTCCGCCTCCGTCAGACGCAT
>Ga0116169_1001284_pt1 | contig 21481 bp, 15 predicted proteins | sample AD_UKC130_MetaG_FD_89796 | JGI IMG/M metagenome (GOLD analysis project Ga0116169, IMG submission 89796) | Active sludge microbial communities of municipal wastewater-treating anaerobic digesters from Canada - AD_UKC130_MetaG | ecosystem: Engineered > Bioreactor > Anaerobic > Digestate | place...
AAGAATCCCAAAAATAAAAACCTGATAAAAGAGGCAGAAAACACACTAAAACAGAAGGGCATAAAAACAAACCTATAATTGATTGCTATCTTCATTCTTTTATACCTGAAGTTTAGATTACTATTTAACTGGTCGCTTTCAAACCTTGTCGACATGTTTAGATATAACCTAATTTACCTACAGAGACTTATGGGAATGGATCAATGAACGCCTTGAAGTAATGGCGCACGTGCCCCAGGGAGAACAACTTGTGCTGGAGTTTAGATAATTTAGATAGTATAATGGACTACAATAAAGAATCTTCAAGACAAGCTGATTTTGAAAGAGTAGATATATGTCAAAAAAGATGATTTTATTGGAGGTAACACCTAAAACAAAGTATTTTAGACATTAGTTAAAAATATATCTTTTAAAAAAGAAAGGGATACGATTATGACCAATACAGTGAAAGAGGAATTAACTGACTGCACACTTTGTTATCATAGCTGTGGGATAAGGGTTTTTGTAGAAGATGGCAAGGCTATAAAGGTAGAGGGTTTAGAATCCCATCCCCTTAATAAGGGTAAGCTCTGCACTAAAGGTGAGGCCATGCTTGAAAACATATACAGTCCACACAGGCTCAAATATCCCATGAAGAAAGGAAAGGGTGGATGGGAGAGAATAAGCTGGGAGCAGGCCTTAGATGAGATTGCAGAAAAACTTTTATCCCTAAAAAACTTATACGGCCCAACTGTGCTGGGCGTCTTTAGTGGATCTGTAGGTGTAGAGAATCTTGAAATGGTTGGCCTTACACAACGATTCAAGGCAGCATTTGGTTCCCCTAATTTCTTTTCAGTGGAAAGCATATGTTACAGAATGAGGATAAGGACGAGGCAGATAACATTTGGCAAATATCCTACAGAAGAACTCGATTCAAAACTTTATATCCTATGGGGACATAATCCCGATGCCTCAGATTTTCCTTTAAGGCTTGCAATTGAGGAAAACTTAAAAAAGGGTTCAAAGCTTGTGGTTATAGACCCAAAAAGAATTCCCCTTGCTGACAGGGCAGAAATGTACCTAAGGATTAGACCCGGAACAGATGGCGCAATGGCACTTGCCATGATAAATGTAATAATAAATGAAAATCTGTATGATAGTGAATTTATAGAAAAATACACCATAGGATTCGACAGACTTGTGCCACATATACAGCAGTATACACCTGAATGGGCAGAGAAGATAACATGGGTTCCTGCAGAAGATATACGTAAGCTTGCAAGGATGTTTGCCAATACAAAAGGCGCAAGTATATATCAGGGCACATGCACTCAGGATCAAACTGCAAATGGAACCCAGAATAGCAGAGCATTTTCAGTGCTACAGACAATCACAGGTAATATCAACATACCAGGTGGCTGGGTTATAAGCCCGAGGCTGCCACTGGGAAATGTGGGTATTGAAGTGGAAGGAGAACCCCTTGGTGCAGACAGATATCCTTTATTCTATGAAGTGTGGGGTAGAAAAAGCCCGTATGGTGTTGTAACCTGTCTGCCTGAAAATATCCCTGAAAAAATTAAGGCTTTTTTTGTCATTGGAGGCAATCCAATTGTATCCATGCCGGACTCAAATGCCTTTAAAGAGGCCTTTAAAAGGCTTGAGCTGCTCGTAGTTCATGATCTTTTCATGACAGAAACTGGCAGTTTAGCCCATTATCTGCTCCCTGCTTGCTCACACCTTGAGAAATGGGGTCTTGCTTATACATACAATGTTTGCCACTGCTTACCTTATTTGATGTTGAGAAAAAAGGCAATAGAACCTTTGTATGAAAGCTGGTCTGAATGGAAGTTTTTTACAGAGCTTGCTAAAAGACTCGGGATTGGAGACAAATTTTATTGGAAATCAGAAGAAGAACTTGTGGCATTCGAATTAGGGCCAACTGGTCTAACATTCGAAGAGCTTCTTAATGAAAAGCCTGAAGGCTCATTTTACCAGGAAAAACAATACGGTATGAAGGATGGAAGATTTTCAACCCCATCCCGAAAGATTGAAATATATAGCGAGGCATTGAAGATGGTCGGCTTTGACCCTCTACCTACATATCTTGAACCCCAGAGAAGCCCTATAAGCTCACCGGAATTACTCGAGAAATACCCGTTGATTCTATCCACAGGGAACAGAAATTATTATTATACTCATAGCCAGTTCAGACACATACAAATGCTTAATAAAAAAAGCCCTGAACCATATCTTGAAATAGGTCCACAGACAGCAAAGAAATACGACATAAAGGAAGGTGATGAGGTAATAGTGGAGACCAATAGGGGTAGCGTTCGCATGAAGGCCCATGTGGATGATGCTGTTGCAGAAGGCGTTGTGTTTGTTCCACATGGATGGGAAAAAGATGCAAATGCAAACCTGCTTACTGATACGAACTGCAGAGAACCGATAATGGGTTATCCAGAACTAAAATCACTTTTGTGTAATATAAGAAAAAACATTGAAAGATAATATAAAGGCTTACTAAAAAGATGATTTAAAATTTTATTGAAAAAAAATTATAAGGAGAACAAATTATGGGTTTAAAAAAGCTTTTTGAACCAATTAAAGTTGGGAATGTGGAATTAAAAAACCGTATTATGATGCTTGGTATCACAACAGGCATGCTCGACAACTATAGAGTAACCCAGAAGTTTACAAACTTTTTTGGTGAAATCATACCTGGCCTTTACGCAGCAGGTGAAGTGGCAGGGGGTGTCCACGGTTCAAATAGACTTGGCACCAATGCAACGACCGATTGTGTCGTATTTGGACGTATTGCCGGTAAAAATGCTGCAAAAGGATAATTTTGTTAGACATTAGAAAAACAGTCGGTGATTTTTTTTCAGGACAACAACACATAAAATCACTGACTGTTTTTTTAATTTTAATTTTTAATTGAAGCATTCTTTTTTTCTTGACATCAAGGTCAATTTAAATTAAAAATAGGCGAATTTTTAGACTTAAAACTTTTAATAAAATGGGGCATAAAAAGACTTTACCGAAAAAAAACATTAAAAAAACGGTCAGAGTCACTTTAATTTTCTCATCGAATTATAACTTTAAAACCAGGAGGTTTAAAAATGGTTAGAGAAGCATTAGGTGTTGCCGGAACAGGGCTTTTAATTGTGTTTCTAACATTAATTATCCTCTCTTTGAGCGTGAAGTTAATGAGCTTTGTTGTCAAGTCAATGACAAAGAAGGGGGGTAAGTGATATGCATTTGTTAAATGTTTTATACGAAATCTATTTGAAAACAGGTATCCCCCATCTTGACTACAGATATGTCATTATGTGGCTCATAGGATGTCTTTTTATGTATCTTGCCATAAAAAAGGATTTTGAACCCCTCCTTTTGGTTCCCATTGGGTTTAGTATATTTCTTGTTAATATGCCCATAGCGCCCCTTACAGGTCCGGGTCAACTTATAAATCTATTTTTTAAGTATGGTCTTGAAACAGAGATTATACCCTGTCTTATTTTCCTCGGCATAGGTGCCCTTACTGATTTTGGACCTATGATTGCAAACCCAAAGACGCTACTACTCGGTGCTGCAGCACAGTTAGGCGTGTATGTGGCATTTTTTGGTTCAATCTTCTTTGGTTTTACTATAAAAGAGGCTGCATCCATTGGTATAATAGGTGGAGCAGACGGTCCAACAACGATTTATCTCGCATCTGCCCTTGCGCCCCATATGATGGGCATGGTTGCTGTTGCCGCATACTCGTATATGGCTATGGTGCCATTAATACAGCCACCGATAATGAAGCTCTTAACCTCAGAGGCAGAAAGAAAAATCAGGATGAAACAGTTAAGGCCTGTAACAAAGACAGAAAAGATAATCTTTCCTCTGGTGGCAACGGTAGTCATATGTCTTTTAACCCCAGATGCAGCACCCCTTATGGGTCTTTTTATGATTGGTAATCTATTTAGGGAGTGTAAGGTAGTGGACAGGCTTTTAAAGACCGCACAGAACGACCTTTTAAATATCGTTACCATAGTCCTTGGCCTTGCAGTCGGCTCTACTATGAAGGCAGAGGTATTTTTAAGTCCTAAACCTTTATTTATATTCTTTTTAGGTCTTGTTGCCTTTGCTTTTTCAACATTTGGCGGTGTTTTATTTGCAAAAATTATGAATCTTTTCTTGAAGGAGAAGATAAATCCATTGATTGGCTCAGCCGGTGTATCAGCAGTGCCTATGGCTGCCCGTGTATCACAGAAGGTTGGTCAGGAGGCAGATCCCAAAAACTTTCTGCTTATGCATGCCATGGGACCAAATGTAGCCGGTGTAATAGGAACAGCGGTTGCAGCTGGCACATTCCTGGCTATGTTAAAATAGATTTTAATTTTTTAACTGACTGGTAGGAAAAATATAATAACCTGGTAAAACTAAAGGCAGAAATTAGGCCTTTTTCCAGATTCGTGAAACAATGTATGTCAGGATAAGTAGGCCTATGCCTGTTAAATCTGTATATATACCAGGCTTTATAAGTAGTATAGCCCCTGCAATAAGGGGAACTCTAAGTACAATTGGTATTGCTCTGCCCATGAGCCATCCCTGCATACCACAGGCAAGGGCAAATGTGCCAAGAAGAGATGTGACAATAACCTGTATAACCTCAATAGGAGAGCCGATTAAAAGCATGGCTGGATTAAAGATAAACATATATGGCGCAATAAATGCCGCAACACCTAATTTCATGGCAGTAAAACCTACCTTATTAGGATGAGCCTTTGCAATGGCTGCCCCTGCGTATGCAGCAAGGGCAACAGGCGGTGTTATAGCAGAGATGCAGGCAAAATAGAAGACAAAGAGGTGTGCTGCAATGGGTAAGGCACCGAGTTTTGTTAGACCTGTTGTTATAACAGCAGCACAAATGGCATATGCAGCTGTTGTTGGCATACCCATACCAAGGACAATGGCAACAACCATAGAAAGAAAGAGTGCGATTGGCAGTATTCCCTTTGAAAAATCAAGTAAAATAGTTGCAAATTTTAAACCTATGCCAGTCTGGGAAATGATACCTATAACGATACCTGCTGCCGCACATGTCCCTGCCATCTCAATTGCACCCCGTGCACCGTTTGCAAGGGAATCAATAATTTTTTTAAGACCCATCCTTGTGTCTTTATTTGTCCAGCTTACTATAATGCATGCAGCCACAGCATAGGTTCCTGCTTTAATAATAGATGCCATGGCAATGGCAATATAATAAACAAGAACACCAAGAGGTGCAAACATATAGATTTTTTTCATTGTCTCTTTTTTACTTGGCAGTTTTTCCTTTGGGAGGCCCACGAGACCAGTCTTTGCTGCCTCAAAATCAACCATAAAATATACGGCAAGATAATACATAGCAGCAGGCAGGATTGCTGCCACAAGCACCTTAACATACGGAACACCCAGTATCTCTGCCATGAGGAAAGCGCCGGCACCCATGACAGGAGGCATGATCTGTCCGCCTGTGGAGGCAACTGCCTCAACAGCACCTGCAAAGTGGGCTTTGTACCCCATGTTCTTCATCATTGGGATTGTAAAACTTCCAGTTCCAACAACATTGGCAGCAGAACTACCAGATACAGTTCCAAAAAGAGAGCTGGATATGATGGCAACCTTTGCAGGGCCACCTCGAGCCCAACCGACAATGGAGTTGGCAAACTGGATAAAATATGCACCGACCCCTGAACTTCTTAAAAAGGCACCAAATACAACAAAAATATAAACGTATGCAGCGGATACGAAAATTGGCAATCCTAATATCCCATCAAGACTGAAAAGATAAGTAAATATCCTGGGCCAGCTGTAGCCTTTATGATAAAAAAGCCCTGGTAAATACTTTCCGAAATATCCATAGAGTATAAACAACATGGCAATTATCATTAAGGCAGTGCCTGTTGTCCTCCTTGTCATCTCTAAAATAGCAATGATAAACATGAGGGAGATGATGGTATCCCACGTTGTAGGCACAACGCCAACCCTGTAAATCCATTCGTCGAAGTTTATAACCATATATACAAAAGGTATTATAACCATGAGTATTAAGGCATAATCCACTGGGTGAACCTTTTTTTTAGCACCTTCCCAGCCTGGATAGAGAAGGAAACACATGAATGCAAGAAAAACAATGTGCATGCCCCTGAAATACCAGGGGTCAATAGGGCTTATGAGTAAGCAATAAAGATGGAAGAGGGAGCAGATGGCCCCCACAATGTAGAGTACCCAAGTGCCAAATTTTCCAAATTCCCGGGTTCTTATAAGTTCGGCATCTTTTATTTTACTGAGATCAACTGTTTTCTCTTCCATCTTCCCCCCTTCATTAAAATAATTTTTTTTTTAAGATTAATTTACTGTTTTAGTTCCTTTGGTATCTTGATGCCAATCTCTTCATAATATTTTATTGCACCAGGGTGAAGCGGGATAGGGGAATAGAGAATATTTTTAGGCTCAACCTCAACAGCAGATTTATGGACACTTACAAGTAAAGGTTTATTCAAAAAAATCTGTTTTGTAAATTCGTAAACAAAGTCTGCAGGCATGTCTTTGTAAGTAACCATAAAATTCCAAACAGTTAAGGTAGGTATATCGTTTGGGGCACTTTTGTATGTGCCTTTCGGAATAATACCTTTTGCAAAATCAGGGTGTTTTTTAATAAACCTTGTGGCAATGTCATCTTCAACCCCGATTACTACTATATCATGAGTTGTCTCTGTTGCTGAAATAAGCCCCCAGGATAGTCCTACCGATTGTCCGTTTGCATCAATAAGGCCATCTTTTAGTTGGTTATCAAGGTCAGAAGATGATGCATTTACTATCTTTTTTGGTTTAACACCGGCCTCTGCAATTATCATTGGCCAGTAAGTAGCCGGTGTTCCTCCCACAGGACCAGTGCCCACGATTTTTCCGTTAAAATCTTTAATGCTTTTTATCCCGCTTTTCTTTAAGGCATACATCTGAAAATATGTTGTATACATTGGGAATATTGCACGGATATTCTGATATTTTTTCCCTTTTGCCCAGCCTGTTCCTGTCCAGCCTTCATATGCAGGTGCTGCAGTTACCATTCCAAAATGAAGTTCTTTATTATTTACGAGCTGGACATTGTGCACAGGGCCACCTGTTGATTCAACAGAAGCAGGGATACCCATTTTTTCTCCAAGCACCTTTGCAGGACCTCCTGCCCATACATAATAGACCCCTCCGATAGGTGCTGCACCTATTGTAACACCTTTTACAGGCCAGTCTTTTTTCTGCTGTGCATTACACGGGGAGATAATAAAAGTGAATGATAGAAAACAAGCTAAACAAAACAAAAAAATACTCTTTTTCATGATAACCCCCTCCTTTTTTTTGTATCCAATTTTCTAACTACAATTTATAAAAAACATTGTCAATAAAAATTTATCTGATTTTCTTTTCTATGTTAGATTATTTATGTCTAATTCTTTGTTTAGTAGCTCAAAGTAAACCCTTATTTTGTAAGAAATATTTAATTTTTTATTTAGATTATCTTTTACATCATCTGTAAAAAATATACCAGATTTTACACTTTCTTCTGCCCATGTCCGTATGAGGAAGGCCCTGTTTACTGTATCACCTATAATGTCTTTTGATGCATACCCTGGATGGCCTATTAGACCTAAATAAATAGGTCCTGTATTTAAGACAATCATTAATTCCCTTTGATTTAATGCTTCTTTGCTACTTAACGCTGTGTCTATAGCCCTTTTTGTGTGCTCAGGCCCGGAAAAAAAGGCAAGAAAGCCATCACCCATATATTTAACAGGAATACCGTCATTTTTTAGGGTAATCTCGGTGAGCGTAAAAAACATTGCATTTAAATATTGAACGAGATCTTGAGGTTTCATCAATAGAGAACGTTTTGCAAAACCTATTATACCTGTTAACAGGACGGTTGCATCAAAAATGTGCTCTTCTCTATCTGTGATACCTAAAAGGAAATCTGTGCTTACATTAAAAAGGGTTGCAATCTTTATCAAAGATTTAATGTCAGGATAACTTGCCCCTTTTTCCCATTTTGATACCGCCTGGGTTGTAACCTGTAATGCATTGGCAAGGTTTATCTGTTTTAGCCCATGCTTTTCTCTTAACCGTCTTATTTTTATTCCCAAATCCATTTGGGTCTTTTTTTTGAAAAAATGTAAGCCTTAAAACCTTACTCTTTCATTAATCTTTCCTGAAGGGCCTTAAGTTCATTTTTTAACTCCATAGGCAAGTCTGACCTAAAGGTCTTGAAAAACCTTTCAATCTCTTTTGCTTCTTCAAGCCATGCCTCTTTATCTACATATAAAAGCTCTTCCATTGCTTCTCTTGATAATGATAATCCTGTTAGATCAAGGTCTTCAGGTCTTGGAACATACCCTATAGGTGTTATTCTGGCCCCTGCTGTTTTTAAACATCTACCTATTATCCATTCCAAAACCCTTAAGTTCTCGCCGAATCCAGGCCACAGGTAATTTCCATCTTTGTCTGTGCGAAACCAGTTAACGTGAAAAATCTTAGGCGGTTTTTCCATCTTTTTTCCCATATCAAGCCAGTGTTGAAAGTACATACCCATGTTATATCCGCAGAAAGGAAGCATTGCCATTGGGTCACGCCTTATTTCACCCTGTTTTCCATATTGTGCTGCAGTCCTTTCCGATGCCATTGTGGCACCTAAAAATACACCGTGCTTCCAGTCAAATGATTCGTATACAAGAGGCACTGTATGAGGTCTTCTGCCACCAAAAACAATAGCGTCTATTAAAACGCCGTGATGATGTTCTATCCTGTTGGAAATAGAAGGGCATTGGATTATAGGTGCAGTAAATCTGCTGTTTGGATGTGCGCCGAGCACTATATTCCCCTTTTTATCTACCATACCTGGTCTCCATGGCTTTCCTTCCCAGTTTATTCCTTCCTGAGGAGGTTCCCCATCCATGCCTTCCCACCAGATATTTTTATCTTTTGTCAGAAGCACATTGGTAAAAATCGTATTTTTCTTTATGGTTTCCATTGCATTTCTGTTTGTATTATAGTTTGTTCCTGGAGCTACACCGAAAAACCCTGTTTCAGGGTTAATTGCCCAGAGTCTTCCATCTGTGTCTATACGCATCCAGGCTATATCATCGCCAACGGTCCATATGCGATAGCCTTTATGTTTCATGCTTTCCGGTGGAATGAGCATGGCGAGGTTTGTCTTTCCGCATGCACTGGGAAATGCACCGGCAATATATGTGATGCGTCCGCTCGGGTCTTCAACACCCATTATAAGCATATGTTCTGCGAGCCATCCTTCCTGTCTCGCAAGATAGCTTGCAATTCTCAAGGCTAAGCATTTTTTGCCAAGGAGGACATTCCCGCCATAGCCTGAACCTACGCTCCAAATCGTGTTGTCTTCTGGAAAATGGAGAATTAATCTCTTTTTCTCATCGAGGTCTGCCTTACCGTGCAGGCATTTTGTAAATTTACCGTTTGTTCCAAGTTTTTTTAATACTGCAGAACCCATTCTTGTCATGATTCTCATGTTTAATACAACATAAATGTTATCCGTTAGCTGGACACCTATTTTTGAGAAAGGTGAACCAATGGGGCCCATGGAGAAAGGAACAACATACATGGTTCTTCCCCTCATGGAACCATAAAAAATTTCTCTTGCCTTTTTATATGCCTCATCAGGTGGCATCCAGTTGTTCGTTGGTCCTGCCATCTTTTTCGTGGATGTGCAAATATATGTGAGGTGTTCGGTCCGTGCCACATCATTAGGGTGTGTTCTGTGATATACGCACCCAGGCCATTTCTCCTGATCCAGTTCAATTAGTTCCCCTGTTTTGAATGCTTCCTGCTCCAGCATTTTCTTTTCTTCCTCTGAACCGTCACACCAGTGGATTCTATCAGGCTGACACAGTTCAGCCATTTCTATGATCCATATTTTTAGTTGTGCATGTTTTGTGGGCCAGGAACTTACATTGTATGTGATAAACATTTAGCTCTCCTTATTTGATATTTTTTCATAAAATAACACAAAAGTAATATAAAATAAAATAGTAATTAAAGATTATCCATAAGGTTTTGTCAATGAATTTGCATTGGTGGCAATAATCTACTTTGTATACATTTTTTAAAATTTTCTTGAAAATAATTATGGCGTATGTATAAGCTATCATAGTCGAGCAGCTGACTTTCAATGGAAGTGGAGTGTAAATCTTCCGCTGTCCCGCAACTGTGATGGCTTATGGATTGTGCACGGCTTTTTGCCAGTCACTGCCTTAAATGGTGGGAAGACGCACAATTCCCAATGCCTAAGCCAGGAAACTTTGGGTCGGACACACTGCACGCATATCCTTACGAGGTATAGGGAGGTGCAAAATGAAACATAATCCAGCCTGAATCCCGGAAATCATTAACCTTACAATTTTATACAAGAAATTAAAAATTAAGAAAGGAGAAGATATGCATTCTATCATATTAAATATATTGTTGTTTTTTTTCCTCGTCTTTAACCCCCCCACTACATTTGCCCAGCAGGGGCCTTACAAACTCGATGAAATAGTTGTTACAGCATCGAGAATCGCTACCCCCCTTGTAGAAACTCAGGCAAATATTACGATTATTACAAAAGAAGACATCGAACAGATGGGTGCTACAACTGTTATAGACATATTCAAGGGTGAACCTGGTGTGTTTACGGCAAATCTATTGAACAACCCCAAAACTGCCCAAGTTGATATACGCGGTTTTGGAGAGACAGCACCTTCCAATGTTCTATTTTTAATCGACGGCAGAAGGATAAATGGTATTGATATGTCCGGCGCAGATTTAACCCAGATACCCGTTGAAATGATAGAAAGGGTTGAGATATATAGAGGCCCTGCTACAGTTTTGTTCGGAGATAATGCAGTGGCCGGTGTCATAAACATTATTATGAAAAAGGGTGAAGGAAAACCAAAGGCAAAGGCTTCAATTGTAGCAGGAAGTTATGGGCTTTTTTTACCTAAATTGAGTATTTTAGGCAGGCAGGAAAGATTTAGTTACTACGGCCTTGCATCATCCTATGATACAGAAGGATATAGGCACAACAATAGCATAAGGACAAAGGACCTGTTCGGCAATTTTTCCTTTGATGCCTTAAAAACACTTACCCTTAACTTACAAACAGGCTTTCACAAGGATACATACGGTCTGCCAGGGGCACTTTCTTTTGATGAATTAACCACAGGTAAATACAGCAGAAAGGATTCTAAAACACCTGATGACTCAGCAGATACAGAGGACAATTTTATAAATTTAGGAGCTGATTTAAAACCCTTTGATGATTTCGTGTTCTCCCTAAATGGCTCATACAGGATAAGACATAATAGTGCTAAATACGTATCATCCAACTGGTATACCATGAGAACACTTAAAACCTATGGCCTGCTCCCAAAGATAACCTTAAAAAAATCCATTGGTAGTATGAATAACACACTCGTTGCAGGTTTTGACTACTATAAAAACCCCACAAGGGCTACTGATTTTTCACCTGGCCTTTGGGGAACCGACTCTGTGACAAAGATTACAAGGACCGATTATGCCTTTTACATAAACGAAGAGCTCTCACCTATTAGAGACATTATTATAAGTGCCGGTTACAGGTTCCAGAAGTCTTTTTGGGATATAAACTATGTGGATAATCTTGGGGCATTGCCTTTTATTGATAGGACTGTAAACGATAAAAAAGAGGCATTCAGGGTCTCTGTTAATTACCTTATTGGTAAAAGGGGTAATGCCTTTTTAACCTATGCAAAGGGCTTCAGGATGCCAGTAACGGATGAGCTTTTTAATGTATGGGCTATACCTCCTGTCAATGATGCATTAAAGACCCAGGTTGTAAAAGAATGGGATGGAGGTGTAAGATATAATATTACAGAATGGATAGGCAGTAGCTTTACATTTTTTTATTCAAAGACAGACGATGAGATATATTATAATCCCTATACCTTTTCCAATGGCAATTACGACAAAACAAAAAGGCAAGGTGTAGAGGCAGCAATCTTTTTAGACCCACTTAAGGATTTGAGAATATCTATCCAGTATTCATATGTAGATGCAAGGTTTGATGGAGGAGAATTCGACAACAACAAAATCCCCCTTGTTCCGAAAGATAAAATTACTTTTAAATCCTCTTATAAATGGAAAAACCTTACTTCAAATGTAACTTTATCCTATTTATCAAAAAGATATCTAATCTCTGACCAGAAAAACGATTTGCCTCAGCTGCCAGGGGTAACATTAATAGACATAGATTTTAAATATGCGCTGGGAAATTTTGAGGCCCTGTTCGGTATTAAAAATCTTACAAACAAGAAATACAGCGAATATGGTGTGGCCAGTTATCCTTTTGGACAACCGCCGAGGGCAAATTACCATCCGTCACCGGAAAGGAATTTCTATTGCGGCCTTTCGTATAATTATTAAGTATAACTTATGGCGAATAAAGGTAATGCCATCTGCTTTTTTGATAATGGGGGGCCTATATTACTTTAGGCTCCCATATCTCCATATACTGTGCCTTTTTATATCAAAACATGGCCTTCATAATCCCGTAATTTTAATGCCCTTGAGATAAACCCTCAAAAGAACTTGCCTTATAAAGCATGCTTAAACCTCATAAGTTAAAAAAAGGGCCTAAGGATTATTCATTATCGCCCTTTTTAATAAAGTTTTTGCAATTTGCACTTTATAGGCATTCTGGGAGAGGGGGTATGCACTTTTAAAAATCTTTTGGCTAATCTCTTCAGCTATCTCATGGTCAATCTTTTTCCCAGCAAGGTCTCTTTTAATACCATCTATGCATATTGGTTCAGGGGCAACACCACCTAAGACAATTTTGACATCCTTACATATACCATTTTCTATTTTTAATATACCGGCAACACTTGCAATGGCAAAATCAATGGGTTTTCTTAATGTAAACTTTTCATATCTTTGAATGGATTCAATGGGAGGTATTGGAATTATTATGTCTTTTATCAGCTCATCATATTCAAGGTTCGTTAAGCGTGTTGCAGTTGCTTTAAATAAGTCTTTGGCCTTTATCCTTCTCTTTGTGGTTACAATTACAGCATCGAGGGCTATTAAGGCAACGGCAATGTCAGAAGGCTGTGTTGCAAGGCATCCGCAGTTAAAACAACGTTTTGATTCTGTTTGAATATCGTCAAATCCAACGCTAAGTATCTCTTCAATGTTAATATCACTAACCCTTTCTTTGAGAGGGACCTTTTGGATTTTAATCCTCGGTAATTGATTAAAGTTAGATGCTACAAAATACTGTATTCTTTGATTTTCCTTGTAAAATTCTGTTGTATTTAAAAATCTGTTTATAGCACCTGCTTTTTCTTTTCCGCTGGCTATTGCCTGTATTACAGTGGATGGACCTGTCTCCATATCGCCACCAATGAATACAGACGGGTCATCTGTTATTTTAAAAATGGAATAGAGGAAATTTTCTGTCCTTTGACCTATTGCAATCAAAATCGATTCAGCTTCTATTACAAATGAAGGCCCTGATTCATCGAAAATAGGATTAAATGTACCGTCAGCTTCCCTCACAGACAGACATCTTACAGTTTGTATTCCTTTGACCCTGCCTTCTGCTTTAAGGATTTCTTTAATCCCGAGATTAGGATGGATTATTATGCCTTCTTCTTCTGCATCTATAATCTCATCATCTAAGGCCAGCATCCTATCCTTTGAATCAAAATCCCACGATTCAAGGCATACAATATGGACATCTTTAGCCCCTTTTCTTATTGCAGTTCTTGCCGCATCTATTGCCACGCTTCCACCACCTATTACAACGACTTTTTCTCCAATGCCCACATCTTCTCCGTTATTTATTCTTTTTAAATAATCCAGTGCATAATATACACCTTGGGCATCTTCTCCTGGCACACCTAATTTAATGGATTCCCATGTGCCTATTGCTATAAAAATAGCATCGAATTTTTTCTTAAGTTCCTGGATGGTAATATCTTTTTCTATCTCCACACCTGTTTTGAATAAAATACCCATGTGTTCAAGGGCTTTTATCTGTCTTTTTACTATATCCTTTGGTAAACGATAAGGCGGAATGCTGTATAAAAGCATACCACCTGGTTCAGAAAATTTTTCAAATATCGTTACCTTATGGCCATAACGTCTCAAAAAAAATGCCGCAGAAAGCCCAGCAGGTCCTGATCCAAAAACGGCAACATTTTTGCCTGTTTCTGCTACAGGCTGTTGATAGAACTCTTCATATCTTTCAAGAATTAAATCGCCGATTGTGCGTTCAATGCACTGAATAGCAACGGGTTCATCGTAGGCACCTCTGTTGCATTTGGGCTCGCAGAATACAGGGCATACCCTACCTGTAATAGCTGGAAGGGGATTACTTTTAAGTAGAGTCCTTGCTGCATCATCTATGTTTCCTTTTTTTATTTCATTTATGTATATATTTATGTCTATATGGGCAGGACAGCCTTCAGAGCAAGGATAATTTTCAAGGGGTGCTGCACCGAATATAGAGTGGTATCTATTTTCACCAAGCAGGGCATTGCACAACTCTCCACCTTTTCTAAGACACTTGATTGTCCCTCCCACTTGATGGGGGTACCTGTAATACCAGCACCTAACATCCTGGGCTAAATTTCCAGCAATTGTAGCCATATTTCGCACATTAGGGCTTGCCACAGACCTGGCTGCGTCTGAAAGTAATCGACAATATTTTTTAATTTCAGGTGATTCTGCTATATCCGATAGTTTTGTTAGTGCACCGATCCTTATGGTTTTTCCTTTTGTTTTAATATAATTCAAGTTAGGTATTGTTTTTATATTGACGATTGCCTTTGGATATTCTTTTAAGCATCTGTTTTTCATTGCACTTATTAAATCAGTTCCTCCGGCATTTACTTTTGCATTGCCTTTATATCTTGATAGGAGATTTACAGCCTCTTTTACGGTTTTTGCATTATAATGTTCAAAGGGTTTCATTTTTACCTCCCCATTGCTTTAAAAGCCTCGTTTGAATGTGTATCAAATTTGTTTGACGAAATCTTACCAAGTGCTTTCAATATTTTATCCGGTGTTATGGGATACTCGTATATCCAGCGACCAATTGCATTTGAAACAGCCATAAGGATTGCCGAAGGCCCTGGTGAGGTCGCAATCTCACCAACGCCGACGGCATGAAATCTGTGGCTTGAGAACGGTGTTTCAAGCACAACATTTTCTATTTCAGGAAGTTCGGCTGTTGTCCTCCATTTATAGTCAATGAGGTTTGCATTTAATATGTGTCCTGTCCTTTTATCGAGCACTGTTTCTTCAAAGATAGCGCTATCAATACCTGCTGAGCCTAAACAGGCATTCAATTGTCCTTCGAGCCCTAAGGGGTCTATGACCTGTCCAACATCTGTGGTATTGACTATGCGAATAATATCTATTTTTCCTGTTTCAACATCCACCTCCACCTCAACAAAGGTCATCATGCAGTTGCACATCGTGTAATCAGGTTCAAAGCGCCCAAAGCCAAGTATTGTCCTATCATTACCTATTGCTCTCCAGGAAATGCTTTTTTTTGGGTCATTTTTTACAAATATAACCCCATCCTTTGTATCCAGCTCCTCTGGTTTGGCGCCTAATTTTGGTGCTGCAAATTCTAAGAGTTTTTGTCTGGCATCCTCGGCAGCATTAATGGCTGCTGACCCAATAGCATAAGTCCCCCGTGAACCAACAGGACCAAATTCAAAGGGTGTAACAAGGGTATCTGCAGGTGTTAATCTTATATTGTCCGGATGTATCTTTAAGACCTCTGCAACCATTTTTGCAAGGTTGGTCTTCTGTCCTGTGCCGTGTTCTACTGCACAGATAAAAAGGGTTGCCGTTTTATTGTAGTTAAGCTGGACATATGCCTCAGCCGTATCTTCTCCTATATCTGCATTACCGTGAACCCCAACCCCTATGCCTCTATGTTTATTTCCATTTATAGCAGTTGGTTTAAGCCATCCTTTCCACTTTTCCTTCCAGCCAAATCTTTTTGCGCCTTCTTCCATTGCCTTTGAAAAATCAATACCCCTGAAGTTATACCAGTTTCCGTCTCTCCAGTAATACCCTCCCTGTGGTTTTACAAAATTTTTTTTCAAGACCTCAAAAGGATCAAGCCCTGCTTTTTCCATGGCGAGACATAAAAGCGGTATAAAAGAACATTTTAGTTCCTGGCCTCCAAAACCCCTTATGGAGCCAGAGGCATTTCTATTTGTCACTACAACATAATTTTTTAGATCCCAATTGGGGCACTGTGCCATAATCATAAGCTCACCGGACCCAATAGCCACCTGCGCCTGTGTTGTAAAGGAATAATAACCTGTATCCACATACCATGTCCCAGAAATGGCAGTTAAAGTCCCGTCTTTTTTCATACCCACCTTTGCGTTTATCCTCGAGCTTAACCTTAATGTAAAATTTGCCATATGTTCTTCTTTTGTGAATACTACCTTTACAGGCCTTTTTGTAGCCATACTTAAAAGTATGGCATAACTTTGAACCTGCCAGCACATGATTTTTGTTCCAAAACTACCTCCGCAGTGAACCCCTATGGACCTTATATCCAACTGTCTATTAAACACATGAAATAGTGTTACTTTATCCATATATGGTGCCTGAGTAGTAGCCCAAAGGGTCACCTTATTAGGTTCTTCCCATAATGCTATTGCACCTACTGTTTCTGGTGGGAGTGCATTGGGAATGTTTTCGTATCCAAATGTTCCTTCTGTGATAACATCTGCCTCCCTAAATCCCTTTTCCACATCACCCCTTGTTACACCTTTAAGGCAATTAGGTCCATAAATGATGGTGCCACCAGGTAAAATATTATCGGGATATTCGTCATATAAGGCAGGTGCGCCTGGCTTTAAGGCAGAATCTATGTCGAATACAGCAGGCAGAACCTCATATTCCACTTCTATAAGGTTAAGGGCCTCTTCTGCAATCTCAGAAGAAGTAGCAGCCACAAGGGCAACGGCATCACCTACATATCTTACCTTGTTATCAAGAACCCTAACTATTCTTGGGGTTCCTCCTCTAAAATCAGGAATATCTTCCCATGTTAGAATAGCCTTAACGCCTTTTAAATTTAGAGCCTTTTCCTTGTTGACCTTTTTAATCTTTGCATGGGCATGGGGACTTCTTAAAACCTTTCCGTATAGAAGATTTTGAAATTTAAGGTCATCAAGATATTTTATTTCACCAGTTACTATATCCTTTGAATCCTTCCTTGGAATAGGTTTTCCTATATAACTAAACATTTCTGCCATAACTATCTCCTTTCGTTCAACGCAGCCTTAACTGCTTTTATTACCTGGTAGTAACTAATGCACCTGCAGAAATTGCCAGAAAGTGCCTCTTTTATCTCCTCTTCTGTGGGATGTTGTGTTTTTTCTAATAGTGCCTTTGATGACATAATCATGCCAGGGGTGCAAAATCCGCATTGGAATGCATTATGTTCAATAAATTTTTTCTGTAATAAATCAAGCTCCCCTGTTTTAGGATCTTTTAACCCTTCTATGGTAGTAATCTCTTTGCCATCGCATTCAACAGTAAGAATAAGGCAGGAAAGAACAGCCTTCCCATCCATAATTACTGTGCATGCCCCGCATGCCCCATCATCACAAGAAATTTTAGTGCCTGTAAGATTTAAAATCTCTCTCAATGTATGTGAAAGGGTATGATGTGGTCTTATCTGCCAGTCCTTTTCCCCGATTTCAAACTCATAAAATTCTCCGTTAATCTTTAAATTTATTGTTTTTTGTTTATTATTCATGGAAACCCCCAAAGAGTATTATAGTTTTATATATAAAACTTATGTTTAAAATCACATACCATAATTTAAAAATAAATGTCAAGGGAAAACAAAAAATTCAATTTTTCCAAAATTTTTTTTAAAAATTTTAGATTTAGATATATTCTCTTTGACATTATTTAAATATTTTTTTAAAAAATTCTAACTATGGATGATAAACAAAAACTATGGTCAAGGGATTTTTTAATCGTAACGATTATAAACTTTTTTATCTACATTGTCTTTTATCTGTTGATGGCCACAATCGCTTCTTATACTATCAATAACTTTAATGCCTCAACGAGTATAGCCGGTCTTGCTTCAGGAATTTTTATTATTGGTATATTATTCGGGAGGTTAGGGACGGGGAATATAATTGAAGGAATAGGGAGTAAAAAGATTCTGATTATCGGGACCCTCTCTTATGCAATTGTATCTGCCTTATACATTTCGGCCATAAACATACAGCTATTAATTTTAATAAGATTTTTACACGGATTTGCTTACGGGATTGCAAGCACTGCCACAGGGACCATTGTGGCACAGGTTATACCCATAAGTAGAAGAGGGGAGGGCATTGGTTATTACAGTATGAGCCAGATACTGGCCACTGCCTTGGGCCCATTTTTGGGAATCTTTTTAATCCGTTATGTAAATTTTAAGGTAATTTTTATCATCACGTCTTTCATTGCAATAATGAGTTTTGCCATATCGATTTTCATAAGACAGCCTGTCTCTGGAGAAACAAAAAATGTCCGAACAAGTTCTGGCCCTGAAAGGAAATTCAAGGTTTCAAACTTTATTGAAGGCACTGCAATTCCTATCTCTATTTTAATTATGATCCTGGGTTTTAATTATTCTTCAATACTTACCTTCATTTCTTTATACAGTAAGGAACTTAACCTTGAAAAAATTGCAAGTTTTTTCTTTATTGTTTATTCCATTGTAGTTGTATTTTCGAGGCCGATTTCAGGTCGTTTGCTCGATGCAAAGGGGCCGAATTTTGTCATATACCCATGCCTGTTATTATTCTCCATTGGATTGGTAGTTTTGAGCTTAACAGAAAGGGGTGCAACCTTTTTGCTATCTGCAGCAATAATAGGGCTTGGGTATGGAAATTTTCTTTCATGTGGCCAGGCCATCTCAATTAAGAATGCGCCGCCAAACAGATTGGGTCTTGCCACTGCTACATATTATATTTTCCTTGATATAGGTTTTGGAATAGGGCCCTATCTATTTGGATCACTCATATCTTTTATGGGATATAAGGGGCTTTATATGTTTATGGCCATAGTTACCCTTGCTTCGATCCCCCTATATCTATCTCTCGTTAGAAGATAGGTTTTTATTTTCTATATTTGGATACTTTTTTTTGATATGTTGCCTCTTTTTAAATAGGACAGATAATTTTCCGAAACATCATTTACAATTTTTTTTAAATAATTGATGTTGTTATCTATTGCCTTTTGATAGAGATCTTCGTTTATTCCCCATCTAACCTTAAAATGATATACCATGAAGCGGTTCATACCACCTAATTGCTTTTTCCATCTATCCAGGATAAAATTGTAAAAGGAAACTGTTTTTTTTATAAGGTCAAATTCGTTTATAAATTTGTAGATATTTCCTTCATTAAATTCTTTAAAAAGAAATAGGAGCTTTTCAAGATAGAGCCTATCTGCCATTTGACCGATGGAATCTGTGGTTCCCAATATCTTGCCTATAACCATTGCATCGTGGGAATTGAATTTTATCTTATCAATATTTTTTGTAAGTTCTGTGCATTTTATCATGCATGCACAAGCGTATATGTCATCAATTGGGGCTTTGTTTTGATAAAGATAATTTTTTGCAAATTTTATGCTTCTATCCACATGTTTTAATGTATACCTTGCCCCTGTTCCTTTCTTATCCCCGGCCTTTTGGATATATCCTGTATCGTGGAAAAGGGCTGCAAAAAGGCCAATCAAAACAATATGTTCATGAAATCTTTCTTTTTTAATTGAATAACCGTGGATCAATCTTATTGTAGCAAGTAAAGTGTTTAAGGTATGATTGAGGTCATGATAATCTGTATTACACCCACGATACCCTGGATACTCACCTCTAAACAGTCTTATTACATCATTGTATACTTTTTCAAACAAGGCGTATTCAAAATTTTCGTATATCATGGATATGATTTTTTTTGTTTCATTAAAGACCTCTAATGTATCGTCCATCTTGACTAGGTCGTAGAGCTTGACAGTGTTATCTATCTTGCACTTCATGTTTTTATTTCAATCCTGAAATCAAATATTATCAAATAATTGAAGAAAGTAAAATTTTTTTATGAGTTGTCTTTGATTTTTTTCAGTTCTTTTATCTTTATGTGTTCTTTCAATAAAAAGAAAAAACCCATTATGTTGTATGGGATATACCATGAGGCATGAAAGAAAATGGATGTAGTAAACCCCTGTGATTTAGGGATATCAAAAACTGTAAGAAGATAAACAAGGACAAACTGATATACACCTATATAACCCGGTGAAGACGGGACCGCTATACCCATATTTAAAAGCGCACATACAAAGGGGACATAAAAAAAATTTAAAGATAACCCTATTGTGAGTGTGACAAAATATAATGCTGCGCTCATGCAAAGCCACTGTATAAAGGCAATGAAAATGTAATATAAAACAGTCAAAGGGGATTTAATCCTGGCAAGGTTCTCATGAATTTCATAAGCCCTTTTCCCTATTTTTTCAAAGACTGGTTTACGGGTATTATATAGTTTATCTACAATGATTTTTGTTGCCTTTTTGTTGCTGAACAAAATAAATACACTTATGCAAACAGTGAGTAATAAAATGAGCAAATATATGGCATTTGAAATCTGGTGTGGCAAGTTCTGTTTGGGGAAAAAGACAAATGTTATAAGAAGAAGTCCAATGAGGTCAAAAAACCTATCTATTAGGACTGTGGATAATGCCAGTGAAAAGGAAAGCCCCTCTTTTTTTGATAAGACATATCCCCTTACTACCTCCCCGATTCTTGCAGGAAGGACATTGTTTATAAAAAGGCCTATGATTAATGCAACAAAGGTATTTTTCACATGGACACGACTACCTGCTATTTTTGACCATTTAAAGGAAGAAAAAAAAGCTGCAAGAAGAATAAAACATGTGGGGATGAAAATAAGCCTGTAGTCTGCATTTTTAAGTATTACATAAATATCTTTAAACTGAATGTCTTTTAAAGAAAAATATAGCAACAAAATACTTATAAAAAACCCCAATATTGTAATAATTCTATTTTTGTTCACCCTTTACCCCTAAATCTTTTTAGATTAGGATATTTTTCTGATTGCATATTAGTGAAATAAATACCGACACTCACGAGGATGAGCCCGCCTATTAGTCCTAATGTTATCTCTTCCTTTGACAATAGAACCCCAAATATCACACCGAATACAGGTGTGAGGAATGTAAAGGCTGAAAGTTTTACAACGGGATATTCATGGATTAATCTAAACCAGGCCAAATAACTAAAAAAGGCCACCACAATACTTTGAAAAATTAAAGATAATGCAACTTCAACTGTAAGGTTTAAAATCCATTTCTTTTCAATAACCCA
>Ga0116169_1001288_pt1 | contig 21408 bp, 18 predicted proteins | sample AD_UKC130_MetaG_FD_89796 | JGI IMG/M metagenome (GOLD analysis project Ga0116169, IMG submission 89796) | Active sludge microbial communities of municipal wastewater-treating anaerobic digesters from Canada - AD_UKC130_MetaG | ecosystem: Engineered > Bioreactor > Anaerobic > Digestate | place...
CGCCTTGAGCTTCTCCAGCGACTCCTTGTCCATCGTTTGCCACCCGCCGCCCAGCCCGGTCTCCTCGGCGACCGCTTTGGCAAACACAGGCCCGGTGAGGTGTTCCCTGTCCGCCACCGACATAAAATCCTCGCGGAACTGCTGCGCCCGTTCTTCTGTCGCAAACTGCGCGACTTCGAGCCACTGGCCGCGCTCCGGTGAGTCGGGCGAGAGCGTCTCGGCCAGATCGCCGAATTCCACTACGCACACGGCGGAATACCCCAACGACGTGCCCTCAGGGTCACGCGCGGGCACGATGTCCAGCCGCCAGGTGGGAGCCAGATCGGTCGGCAGCGCGACGACCTTCGGCACGAAGTCCTCCGGCGTCCGGTAGGGCAGGGGCGGCTGGGCGCTGGCCGCCACCAGGGTATCCGACGCAAAAATGGGGGTGGCGGTGGGCAGCGTGCCGCAGGCAGGCGCGATCTCCGGGTCCGCGTCCCGGATCATCTGCACAAAGTCGCGGTAGGCTTCCCACTCCTTGGTGCTCAGCGGCTCCCACTGCGGCTCGTGGTCCCCGTCGTAGTCGGGCGGCAGGCGCCCGTCGTGCTGCTCCAGCAGGTCGGTCAGCGCGGCGTCGGCCTCGGCGCGCGCGATGCGCTCGTAGATGGCCGGCTCGTCGCGGAATTGCGCGGGAGACAGCGCCTGTCGTTCCTCGCTGCGCATCCGCATCACCATCAATTCGCCGCCCAGCGCCTCATCGAGCGTGTCAAATTCGCCCAGCGGCAGGTAGCGCGCCGCCCAGGCCTCGCGCTGGTGGTTGCGGTAGACATCGACCGCGCCCACGCTGTAGCCATCGTCTACCCCCATCGGCGTGGCCAGGACCAGCGCGGTGTCGTAGTGGTACCAGCCGCTCTCCGGCAGAGGCTCTTGCCCTAACGGGGACAGTGTATCCGGGAAGGGCAGGTTGTGCAGGTGGGCCAGGTCGCATGCTAGCGACTGCACGTCCTCCAACCGGTTGTCTTCCAGCAGGCTGCTGAAGATCGGGATCGGCCAGGGAGAGCCGGGCGCAGCCACTGGCATCACCGGCAGCGCGTCGTGGAGCACCTGGCCTTCGGCAGTCTTCTGTGCTCGGAAGTAGCGCAGCTCGCGCGGGGCATCTCCCGGCATGAGATTCTCCGATGGGCACTCTACCACGGCGAAGAAATGGACCGTGCCCGTCTCGTCGCGGTGGTGTGCCACATACCGTCCCTGGGCATCATAAGGGGTCATGTCTTCTCCCAGGGTCACCGGCAGCCCCGGCACTGCGAGCCCTGGCCCTGCGGGCCAGTCTTCTACCGTCAGCGGCCTGTTTGCTTCCCAGTCTCCCCCGGCAGGGGCAAACAACGGTGCGCCGGGCGGCAGGAGGCCTGCCTGTACCGCTGCGGCGGTTGCCACCTCAAGCAGCCGGGCGGGACCGCCTTCTGCCAGGGCCTGCTCCAGACGCCGGTCTACGGCTGCCAGTCTGTCCGCCGGGCCGCATGCTACCGGCGCGACCTCCACCCGCTCCCCGTCCAGGCGGATGACGCTGAGGGTGACCTGGCCAGAACTCCATTCCGGGGGGTAGATGCCGGTCAGGTAAGTGGCCGTGTCCGGCTCGAAGGGCATAGCCTCGACCAGGGCCATTTCGGTCGGCAGCCCCTGGCGGCCCCGCTCCAGCAGGGTTCCCTCGACTTCGCGGACGTGCTCTTCGGCGGACATGAAGGAACGGTACTCGGCCAGGGTGAGGCGCTGCTCACGTTCCAGGCCGTGCTGGTTGCGGGTGGTGCGCACCAGGTCCACGCCATACGGGGCCTCACTGAGCGGCAGCGGGGGGACCATCTCTACCGTGTAACGGGCGTCCGGGGTGTGGTAGACCAGGCCGCTCCCCTCGTCTACGGCCACGTCGCCGTTGGGAAATTCCTTGCGGACGATAATCGGTTCTTCCGTCATTCTCTGCGTTCTCCCATACCCAACTTGAGCGGAAACACATGCCCGTTGACCGTGAACTGACCGGCCTGGCGGGGCGCAGGCCGCCGCGACGCCTGCCGGATGAAGCGCCGCAGCGCCGCGCCCCGGTCACAGCCCAGGCGTTCAGCCAGCTCCGACAGGGCGCTCTTGTCTTCGTCGGTCAGGCGGAAAGTGAATGAGGTCGTCAGGTCGCTCATAGGTCCAGCTCCCACTGCCGCACGGCATAATCGCCGATGCTTTGCGCGGACTCCGGCTCCAGCGAGACGCCGCGCTCGTGCTGCCAGCCTTCGCGCTGGTGGGCGGCGATGGCCATGCCCTCGGCGGCCTCGAAAACGCGCTCGATGTCCCCGCTGCGCTCCGCGATGCCGATGAGGTGCTCGCCGGCGGCATAGGCCTGGTCCCAGTCCCCGACCATGCATGGCGCAAGCTGCGCTTCGTATGCGCCGGAGTCGGGATCACGGGTAAGCGAGAGAATGCTGGCGAAACAGACCTCGCGGTCATCCGCCTGCGGCTGGTAGATGCCGACCCAGTAGGCGGTGTGGGTGGTCTCGTCGTAGAAGGGCGGCCTGTCGCGGTCGGGGTCGAACCCTTCGGCGGACAGGCCAATCCGTTGCAGCGCCTGGGCGGCAGGGTCGGGCTGCTCGACCTCCACGCCGCCCAACTCATAGGCGGTGCGCAGCAGTTCATCCCGCGCATATTCAGGCGGGACATCCGGGCCGGCTTCCTGACCCAGGCCAAACTCACGCGCGAACAGGTCGTATTCGCCGGTCGTGAGTTCGCGCCACTGTGGCGGCTCGTACCCTTCGCGCCCGGCAATTTTGCGCGCGACCTTCTCGGCCAGGTTGGGCAGTTCGTGCGCGGCCAGCCCTCGGTCGTAGGCGTAGTTGTTGAGGCGATTGAACAGGTCTTCGGCTTCATCCAGCTCGTCCGGCCCGAAGTCCTGTACGCGCAGAAAGGTGCCACCCAGGTCGCCCGACACGGTGTCGGCGTAGAGGTCCACGCAGCCGACCTCGTAGCCGGTCAGGTTGCCATCGGCATCGACCTGTTCCAGGCCGACGAAGCGCGCATCCAGCCAGGCCCAGTGATCCGGCGGCTCATCCGGCGGCTCCATGCCGGGCAGCGCCTGCTGACCCGGCGCGACCAAAAACGGCTCCGGCTCATAGTCATATTCCTCCGGCGGCGGCTCTTCCAGGAAGCGCAGCTCGTCCGGCGGCGGTTCCGGCGGGAAATAATCGGGTGCGTAGGTCATGGCTTACCCCCTGACTCCCGCGCCGTGCAGCGTGACCGGCTTGTGTTCCAGGCCGCGCGTATAGCCGCAGTCGGGGTAGTTGGCGCAGCCGATGAATTTGCCGTGTTTGCCGCTGCGTTCGACCAGGTCACCACCGCAGGCGGGACAGCTTTGGCCGGTCGGTTGGGGTGTGGGGTGGCGGGCTTGGGTTTGCTGCCGGGCGGCCCGACCGGCAGCGCCCAACTGTGGCGTGAAGTCAGTCCAGAAAGCTTTCAACACATTGAGGCGCGTTGCTTCGCCGCGCGCGACTACATCCAACGCTTCTTCGAGATGGGCGGTGTAGCCCGCCGCGAACAGGTCCGGGAAGTGCGCCACCAGGAAGTCGCACAGAAGCGTGCCGGTGTTGGTCGGGACGAGACGTTCTTTCTGAAGTTTGACGTAATCATGCTGTTTCAGGGTCTGGAGCATGCTGGCGTAGGTGGACGGGCGACCGATACCCAGCCGTTCCAACTCGCGCACCAGCGAGGCCTCGGTGAAACGCGGCGGAGCCTGGGTCTGGCGCTCGACCGGCAGCCACCCGACCAGCCGAAGTGCTACTCCTTCCGACAGCGGCGGCAGGAGCGGGTTTTCTTCGGGTTCAGCATCCGGGTCGGGCGGGTCCTGGTAGATCTTGAGGAACCCATCGAAGACGAGCGTCCGGCTTTTGACCCGGAACGACAGCGGGTAGGCTTGTCCCAGCGTTTTCCCTACCAGGATTTCGACGACCTGCACCGCGTAACGCGCTGGGGCCATCTGCGACGCGACAAAGCGCCGCCAGATCAGGGAGTAGAGCGCTACTCCGTCCCCCTCAACCTCCTGAGGCAGACGCCTCACATCGGTGGGGCGGATGGCCTCGTGGGCCTCTTGGGCGTGCTCGGCTTTGGCCTGGTAGACCGGCGGCTGGTTGGGTACGTAGTCCCCGCCGCAGGTCTGCGCGATGAAGCGGCGGGTCGCATCTTGCGCTTCCGGTGCGACATCAGCCCCATCGGTGCGGTGATAGGTGATGTGCCCCGCCTCGTAGAGCCGCTGGGCAATCTGCATGGTACGTTCCGGCGACAGCCCCAAAGCCTGGCTGGCCGCCTGCTGGAGTGTGCTGGTCGTGAACGGCGGGGCAGGGTGACGGGCCTGCTCACCGGCCTGGATTGTGCCCACCCAGAACACCGCTTCTTTCAGCCCTTCGGTGAGCACGGCGACCTGGTCGCCGCTCAGGCGCTGGATGGGCTGCCCCTTGACCGAATACAGCCGCGCGGTGAACTCACCAGCATCAGTGGCTACCCCGGCATCCAGCGTCCAGTAGGTGTCGGGTGTGAAATTGGCAATCTGCCGCTCGCGTTCGACTACCAACCGCAAGCACGCGCTTTGTACGCGCCCGGCGGAATAAGAACCATCCAGCGCTTTGCAGGCCAGTGGCGAGACGAGATAACCCACCAGCCGGTCGACGATGCGGCGCGTCTGCTGCGCTTCGACCAGGCTCACATCCAGCGGGCGCGGTGCGGCGATGGCCGCTTTCACCGCGCTCTCGGTGATGGCGGTAAACGCCACCCGATAAACGGGTTTGTCAGGCGGCAGGTCGGCCAGCTGCAAGACGTGCCAGGCGATGGCCTCTCCCTCTCTGTCGGCATCACATCCCACATAGACTGCCTCAGCCTCACGGGTAGCCTTGAGCAGCCACTTGACCGTGTTGGCCCGGCGCGGCAGCACCTCGTACTGCGGGCGGAAATCGTCCTCGACGTCAATGCCCAGGCGGTCCTGGGGCAGGTCACGCACGTGGCCGCGCGTGGCTTCCACGCGCCAGCCTGCGCCGAGGATGGCGGCGATACGCTTCTGTTTGGCCGGGCTTTCGACCAAAAGTAACCGGCAGGTCATCGGTCAGTTTTCCTTGTCAGCTTGAGCAGCCGCACGAGCGCCCTGAGCTGCTCGCGGGTCCGCTTGCGGTCGATGCGCGGCCAGATAGGCCGCGAGTTCTTTCTCTCGAAGGACCAGCCAGACGGGCCATTCCAGAAAAGCGTGATACGCTTCTTCCTCCATGACCTTGAACGGGCTGGTGCTGGGGTGCTTGGCCATAGCCGCTCCATTACGTGGTCCCAAAGCGGGCGATTTCCGAGAGGGGGGCGCGATTGACGAGCCAGAAAATCCCCTCATCCTGGATGTCCAGGACGTACTGAAAACGCGGCAGCCCGGCGATGATGTCCAGGTGATGCTTGTTGAGGTGCTGGAAAGCGGCATCCTCCCAGAAGACGTTCATGCCCTGGCGCTGCGAGAAAATGACGCGAATCGGGCAGTTCTCGAACACCAGCCGCGCCTTGCCCTCCAGGAACACGCTCATCTGCTGGTCGATGACCACCAGCTTTTTGCGGCGGGTGCGGAAGGTCTTGGCGGCTTCGATGAGGAAGTCGAGCAGGGACGGATGGCGCATCAGGCGATAGACCTCATCCACCGCGATGATGCGCGGCTGCTCGTCATGCAGGCTGTCGCGACGGATGGCGGAGAGCACCTGCGCATAGGCCAGCGCGGTCATGACCGGGTCGCCTTCCAGTTCGTGAAACGAGAAGACACGCGGGCCAATCTGCTGGCGACCACTGCGTCCAAAATCCACGGTGGTGTGGCCGTTGAGGAACCTGGCCCAGGGACCGGAGCCGGTACACAGCCCGGCGATCTCATCGGCCAGGTCACGCGCCACCTGCTGGATGTGCGGCTTGTCGCCCAAGCCTGCCAGCACGTCACACACCGTCTCGCACAGCGGAGTGATGTCCGGCGTGACCGACTCCAGGTCGGGAAAACCGTTGTAGAGAATCTCCAACGCCTCCCCCAACAGCCCGCGCTCCAGGTTTTCGCGCTGACCGCTCGACAACTGCCGACCGAGCACGGTTTCATAGATGCGGATGGTGTGCGACTTCTGCTCGATGAGCGTCGGGAACATGACGTCCTGCGGGTTCAGGCAGGTGTGCTGCGCGCTGAGCACGTACCAGGGCAGGTCGAAGGCCTGCACAATGTGGCGCCCATGACCCATCGGCTCCAGCAGGTCAAACGGGATACCGGCTTCCGCGTATTCACGCGAGAGGTAGCCGTTGAGCAGGAACGTTTTGCCGAAGCCGGTTGTGCCCACCCAGACCTCATGAGTGGCGCGCTTGTCGCGCCACGAGTTGTGGAAGACCGGATATGCCGCGCCGACCGCTTCCCCGCGCAAGACACCATCCGTAGTGGACAGCTTGCGGTAGCCGACCGGCGCCAGCATCAGCGCCAGCTCGCGCGAGGTGACCGGCCAGGTGGTCGCCGGGACGTTGATGTGCCGGGTGGGCGTGTGGGAGAAGAACTGCACCGACCGCGACAGCAGCTCGCCCACTTCCTGGCGCAGCAGGAACCAGGGCCGCGTCTCGTTGATGACCTCATGCACGCGGCGCTTGAGGGTCTTGGGGTCCGGCGCGAAGACAGCGATACTGATCTGCACCTGGTGCAGGGCATCCCCGGCGTTAATCTCTTGCAGCGTGCGGCGGCAGTCGTTGATGCGCGTGACCGAGCGGCTGTCCTCGCCGCGCACGCCGGAGAGGTGGACCTGATACGCGGCGATGATGTTCTCCACCGCATCGACCGCCGCGTTACGCTCAAAGGTTTTCGAAATATCCACCACCAGCGCCAGCGGGATGTTGAGCCGCAGCACGTTGGCCAGCGGGCGGAAGAAGTTCCACGAGGCGGGGAGGAACTCGTAGCTGGTCAGCATCGCCAGCAACGGACGACCGCCCGGTCGCCCAACCGGAGCGAGATGCCAGCTTGGAGATTCGCGCAGCTCGTAGCGCCCGTCGAACAGCGGCGGCAGCGGCGCTTCGGTGATGGGCGTGTCGAAGGCGGAGAGCATACCGCCCGCCAGCGCGCGCGGCGTCTCATCCGACCACAGGGCCATGCCGCACAGCGTGCGCTGGTAGTCGGCTTCGGCTTGCAGCAGCTCGTAATGGCGGCGGTATTCCATCAGCAGGGCGGCGCGGCGCTCGTCATCGGTTTCACGGGCGGCGCGGCTGACCTGGGCGATCTTCTCGTCCAGGCTGGCGGGCGTCTGCCAGCAGAAGAAGCGCGCCGGACCCGGCAGCGTGCGCAGCCAGGTAGCGAAACGTGCTTGCAGGGCCTGCACGCCCTCTTCGGTGGCGTGCAGCATGATGTCGAACGGCTCGATGAGGAACGTGCGGGCGGGCACAGATTTATCAGCCATGATCGGCTTCCTTTAACGACAGAGCGGCTGGCGTTTGGACGAAGACCAGCCCGGCATCGTGATCTGCTTCCTCGGCGCGGGCGAAGGTGATCCACTCGGTCATATCGGCTTCGACTTCGCCTTCCGGCGGCGCGAACACTGCTTCCGCGTCAAGCACGACCAGTCCGGTGGGCATCTCAAGCGCGGCTCCCAGGCGACCGCTGAGACTGTGGGGCTTGCGTTCGGCGGCGAGCATCAGGCTGCCGCGCAGGCGGTACAGCAGGCGCTGCCAGAGCGGCAGTCCGCCGCGCGAGCCGGTCAGGACCAGGGCCAGGATGCAGGTGAGTGCGGCCAGCAGAAATGCCAGGTTCCCTACCGCGAAACGGGCGATGATGAGCGTCATGCCACCGCTGACTCCGCCCAGCAGCAGGCGCTTGAACGGAATGCCGGCGAAGCCCTTCTCGTCGCGGCGCAAGACGTGCGATTTGAAATCTGCCGCCATCGTTCTTCCCGCCCTGGAGCCAACAGCAGCCAACCCGATGTGTGAGGCTGACTGCTGAGGGCTGAAGGCTAACCGCTTCTACGAGAACGAGATGAGGCTGGCGACGGTGGACGCGGCGATGACGAACAGGAGACCCACCACGACCTGGTTGGCGGCGCGCGGGTTATCCTGCTTCCATTGGGAGATGATGGGCCAGGACGAGCCCATATACATCACGCCGAGGCCGATCATCCCCAGGAAGGCGGCCATGGGGGCGACCAGTTGGGCGACGGATTGCGCTTCGGCAAACCACTGTTGAATCGTCTGAGACAGAGACACGGAAAAAGCCCTCCACAGGTGGATGAGACGGATGGGTCGGGGCGGGGTGGGAGTCGCGGTCAACGACGCGCTTCTCCTTCTGAGTGGTGAGGTCCCGGTGCGACTGGCCACCCCGCACACCTGACACGCTCAGGATATCAAAGGGAGGGGGGCGAAAGGCTGGAGGATTGCCATCGCAGGCATGGAAAATTCCGGATCACGTACCGCAAAAAAGCGGCTTGGTTGCAGCAAGCCGCTTTGAGAGGAAGCGGGGAATGTTTCTACCCTGGCTGAACGGCGTACCGGTACACCCCCACTCGCACCACCGCATACGGCTCACCCGCCCACGCCCAATGCAGGGTCAAATCCACGGCCTGGCCGGGTAGCAGCGTAAACGGCTCCAGCCCATCGGCGGTTGTCCAGGGACCGGGCGGCTGCGGGGCATAGCCGAAGGCAATCGCGATGTCTTCCGGGCGGATGTCCACCGGTTCCGGCTGGCCGTTGTAGGCCCTCAGCTGGACCGTCATTCTCCCCGGCACCGTCTCCACCGAGATCACGTCCACATGCAGCAGGTCGCGCGGCGGGATCGGCGTGGCCGTCGGCGCGTCCGGCGTGGGCGTCACGTCCACCCGTGGTAATTCGACCAATTCAGCCGCCAGCACGTCATCCCGCGCGAGTTCCTGCTCCGGCGGATAAGTTGCCAGCACCAGGGGGCGCGTGGCGGTCGGCGCACCGCGCTCGTCCCGCTCGCCAATCAGGACCAGCACCAGGCCCGGCTCGACTTGCCGGAACGCGCTCGTGTCGCTGCGGCTGACCTGGGTCTTGCTGGCGAACGCAAACTGCTGCACCGCGCCGGTGTTGAGGCGAATGCTAAACGTGGCTCCCGGCCCCAGCGATTCGAACAGCGCTTCATTCTGCGGCGACCAGGGCACGCCGATGACCGGGCGCACGCTCAGGCCATGCAGGAAGGACGCGGTGTCTGGGTTGGGGTCGTACTGCCATTCGGAGAGTTCGACCTTGCGCCGCTGCACGACAAACACGCGCGGCTGGGTCTGCCCGGCGGGCAGGATTTGCAGGTTGACGGGATAGGCCGGGGCGCGGTCGCGCACCCCGTCGCGAATGATGACGTCCTGCTCTTCCAACGCAATGGGTGTCGGTGACGGGGTGTAGCGCAGTGTCGGCGTGGCGTAGCCGGAGAGACTGACCGCCTCGGTAGGCTCCGGCTCATTGTCGCCGCCGCGCGATAGCAGCATGAAGAGGAAGAAGACCAGGAACGCCCCCGCGCCGCCGAAAATCAGCAGCGCCTGGGTCTTCTTGGGGGCAGGCGGCGTGAATTCCGCTTCGGGCGAGACCAACGATTCGCCTGCCTGGACTGCTGCCTGGATGCGGGCGGGGGTCTTAGCCCAGCGCGCGCCAATCGGCACCAGCGCGCCATCCTGATAACGCCGGATGAGCGCGGTCACAACCTGCTGTTCGAGCGCGTCCGATCCGGCGGCCCCGTTGGTGCGCACTTCGCGTTGGTAGACGGTCTGGTAGTGGTGCTGCCGGTCGGTCGGGACCAACTCCCACAAGGCACGCAGTTCGTCCAGGCTCAGGGCGCGCAATTCGTCGATGGAATGGTAGTTCAGTTGTTCGCTCAAGCTCCACTTCCTTTTGCGGCGACCTGGCTTCCCGCCAGCACCGCTTGAGATTGCATAGCCGTATCCAGGCTGTTGTGCTCAGGAGCACTCACGTTGACCTGTATCTGAGGCGTGACATTCACATGGGGCACCGCGACCGTCCCGCGCGCGGTGAGAGCGTTGGGCAGCATCACTGCCGCTCGCTGCAGGGCGCTCACGGCTTGCTGCGCGCCTTCCCAGCCGGTGTTGAGCGTGCCGCGCGCCTGCTCGACCAGCACCGCCTGCGTCTGCGGGGTGAGCTGGCCGGTGGGCGAGTTCTTGACTTCGGAGATCACAGTCTGGACCTGCTGTCCGGTCAGCCCCAGGCGCAGCGCCCGGTCAGCAAACAGTCCCACCCGCGACACATCGCCCTGGAGGGGGGCGCGGTCGCCTTCCCTGGGCGTGACGCCCATCGCCCGCGCCACGCCTTGCGCAATGGTGAAGGTGTCGGCTCCCCCGGCCAGCGGCTGACCGTCCAGGGTGCGCTGCACGCGCATCTGGGAGATGAAGTCGCCCATGATCCCGGCGATGTTGGCCGCCCCCTCGACGCGCATTACCCCGGTTATCGGCTGCGCCTGCAGGGTTACGCCCAGGGCGGCGATGCGGTCTTCGACCTCTTCACCGTGCATGTCGTCTGCGTAGTCGCTGCGCTCGCGGTCGGCTTTCGCTTGACCAGCTTGAGCACGCACATCGGCTCCAACCGCGCTGACCCGCTGCTGCACGTCGTCTCCGGTTGCAGGGGGCCGGATGACCGCCGGAGCGGCGATTTCCTCTTCAGGCGTGAAGGTGCCCATACGGCGCGGCCCGTTGCGGTGAACACGCGGCTGCTCCTCGGTTTCGACCGGCTCGGCGGGCAGGCTGATGCCACGTTTGGCTTTCGGCTGCTCGCTGCGGTCACTGAGCATCTGGGCGGCCAGGATCGGCCCGGCGACCCCACCCACCAGCGGGATACTCTGCCCGACCTGGCGCAGCACCGACCCTTCGGTGAATTCGTCGGCCATCCGGCCAATGTCGGTATTGCGGGTGCCGGGCAGGTAAGCCAGCGTGCGGGCGGCGGTCTGCAAGCCCCGCGATCCGCCCAACATCACACCCGCCGCCTGCGCGACCGTCGCGCCCTGCTGCACGGCGGACACTCCGGCCAGCGCGCTGCTGCCGACATTCGCCGCCGCAGCGGTAGCGCCGACCCCTGCGGCAACCCCGGCTCCGGCCAGACCCAGGCCCATCACACCGGGGGCGGCCATTACGCCGCCGGTAACCTGACCTATCGACCCGAACAGCCGGTTGAAGCTGTTCCACACCGCTTTCACGCCGCTCCACAGCAGCACCAGGATGAAGATGGTGCACAGCAGCGACACGCCCAACACGACCAGCGCGTTTTGCGTGGCCGCCGCGCCGAGCAGGAACGACACGATGAGCGACTGCAGCAGGGCGATGACCACCGTCTGCACGATGAGTTCAATCCACATGTCCAGGATGGAGCGGGCGATGACCTCCGTCTTTTTGAAAAAGGCGAACAGAATGGCCACGCTGAAACTCACAAAGGTCAGGCCCTGGGCGATGGTCAGCAGCAGGAAGATGAGCTGCTCGACTACGCCGAAGATGACCAGCGGCCAGGCGGAGAAAATGCGGAACTGCGCCGCGCCCGCTTTGTCAATGGATGCTTTTCGTTCATCCTCATCCAGCGGGTCGCCGAAGAACTGGGAGCTGTGCGGAATGTAGAAGTAGGACTCCTCGCGGAACAGCCAGTCGGTGGGCAGGTCGGTGGCCTGACCCGGCGCGCGCGGCTGGAAGCAGGCGGTCGGGACAGGCGACGGATAGCCCATCACGTCCTGGCCATCGGCGCGCAGGTAGGCCAGGGCAATATCCAGCCCATCCACGCCGGAGCCGAAGGGCGTCATGGTCGCGCCGGGCAGGTACGGACCCAGCGCATCACAGGCTTCGAGGGGCGGCAGGTCGCTGCTGGTCACGGCGGCCAGCGACCCGAAGGGGCTGCCCGCGCTCTGCATGCTGTCCAGCGCGACGTGGTAGAAGCCGGAACTCAGGTCGCGGCGGAAGTCGTGCATGCCCTGGTAGAGCGTGGGGCCGAGTTGGAAGAACACCACGCCCGCCAGATACCAGCCAATCGCGCTCCTTGGGCTGACCACCTCCAGCCTGACAAACGCCGCCAGCAGGTAGGTGATGCCCAGGACAATCAAGGCGATGACAAAGGCCAGGCTGGCCGTGACGCGCATCTGGTTGTTGGTCTGCGAGATGAGCGGGGCGAAGGCGTTTTCGGCCAGCCAGAGGTTGGCCAACTCGATGGCGTGACCCATCATGAACAGGCCCTTTTGCAGGGTCCACCCGGCGACGGCCAGCAGGTGCAGCAGGTCGTACCACAGCTTGTCGATCTGGACTTCCAGCCCGTTGAGAATGTCATCCACCCAGGGCATCGGCTACGGTTCCTCAATTTCTCCGGTGCAGATGGTGTTGGTTTCGTTGATCCACGACACGATGTTGCGCCCCGGCACGACGGTGGGGTTGAGTCCATCCCGCGCGCTGGCGTCCAGGGCGTACGAGATGCGCCGCGCCGTGCCGCGCGGACCGTAGGCGGCCAGGGTGAAGGTCTTGGTCTCGTCCGGCTGGATGTCGGTCGCTTCGTAGTTGGGCGTCAGCCCGGCCTCTTCTGCCGCTGCGAGACTGGCACCCCAAACCCCTTCGACCTCACTACCGCTCACCAGCGCGATGGTGCTTACGTACATCTGGGCGGCGGGGAACACGTCATACTCGACGCTGCCCACGTTCTTGACCTCAAAGGTCCAGACGTAGACCGACTGTGGTTGGCCGTAGCGATCCGGCTCGACTGCGTTCTGAGCCTGAATGCTCGTCACACGGAAGCGCAGGCGCAGGCCGGAAGGCTGCTCTGAGGTGTAGATGGCGTCGCCGACGAAGTAGTCGTTGGTGCGCACGTACTGGGTCGGCGTCGGCCAGGGCGTGTAGGTGGGGCGCGGGGTAGGCGTGATGCTGCCCGGCGCGCCGCCCGGCGGCGGAATCAGGGGATTCGGGTAAATCGGGTAGTAGACCCGTGTGACGGTGTAACTCCGGCTCGACCCTGCCACGCCGCTGGCGTAGAGGCTGACGGTCGCATAGGTCACGTTGGTGGGAATGGTAATAGGATACAGCCCGGTCCGGGTCGGGCCGGGGATGGTATCGACCGCGAGGTATCCGCCGCTGCCGGGCCAGTAGTAGGGGTAGGTGCTCATGCTGCCGGAGTAGGACAGGTAGACCGTGCCTGCATTCTGGCCGGTCCACTGGGCGTAAATGGTGTTGAAGTTGGGCGCGACCTGATACCAACTGACATTCGACGTAAAATACGGCGGCCACAGCGGCTGACCGGTCGGCGGCTGGGTATGGGTCGGGCGCGGTGTGCTGGACGGGCAAATGTACTGCGGCAAGTCCCCGATGTACAGGTTTTGTACTTCGCCTGCACAGGCGATGGCAGCCGCCAGCAGCAGCATTGCTGCCAGGATGATGGGGCGTTGGCGATATTTCAAGATGTTTTCCCTCATGGAATAAGGCCGGGCTGGTTGCCAGCGGGCAGGAGCAGCGTGAAGGTGGCATCGGCGGTCCCCCACCGGCGCGAGACATCCCACGACTGGCCGAAGTAGGGCACGACCAGGCTGACCTGGGCGTTGGTCTGGACCTGGAGGCGCGCGTAGCCGGACTCATCGGTGAAGACCTGCGCCAGGGCGCGGTTGGTGGCGACATCCACCAGCCGCACCGGGATACCGCGCACGCCTTCCGCCGGGTCCACCGAGTGGTTGGCGTTCTCGTCATAGGCGATGAGCACCGCCACCGTGATGTTCGCGGGCGGCGCAGGGGTAGCGGTCGGCTGGATGGTCGGCGGCCCCTGGATGAGTTCCACCCGGCGCGCGGGCTGCGGCTCCGGTGAAGGCGTCAGAGTCTCAACCCAGGTAACGGCTGACGGGTTGGCGCGGTAGGTGAGCACCGCGTCCAGGGCGAGCATGGTGTCGGAACTGGCGGCGTTACGCTGCGGCGTGTTGTGCACCAGTAGCGTATGTGCCCCCGCTGCGACGGGAAACGTGTCGGTGCAGGTGAAATGCGCTTCGGCGGAGTAGGAATCGACGGTCCCGACCACCTGACCATCGATGACCACTTCCCACCTCCCGCCGTTCCAGAAGGCCACGTAACACACCCGTACCCCTTCGCCCTCAAAATCCAGGCGCACGGCGGCATCCGGGTCCACGCTGTAACGGTATTCGTTCTGCCCCGCCGACCACGACCACATGTCGATCCACTCGCCACCGAGATAATCCAATGCCGGGTGATCTGCCTCGAAGCGCACCCACTCATCGAGGGACAGCGCGCCAGGCTCAGATGCCGGAGCCGTATCAAGCACAACACCGGGCATCACCGCCGTGATTTCCAGCACGCGCACGGCCAGGGTGGGTGTAACGGTCGGCGTAGCTGAGGCCGTGGGGGATGGCGATGCAGTGGGCGTCAGAGTCGGCATAGTCGTCGGCGCAAGTGTGACCGGTAGGATGGCGGTCAGGGTCGCCGTTTCGGTTGGGGTGCTGTCTACATGTGGCGCGTCATCGTCACCACCACACGCGGTGAGCGCGACCAGGAGAAAGGCAAGACATAGGATGCGGGACATACACAGCTCCGGCGAGATGAGTTCGGCCATCTTTCATCGTAGCGGAGCAGGGGAGTGTGGAAGGCGGAGAATTACCGTTTTGAGAGGGAAAACTTCCCCGATCTGGCGCGCAAGATTCCCGCCAGATCGCAGGTCCTACAGGTCAGATTGACCATCACGGCAGAAACCCTTCTTCGGCTGCCCGTGCGATGAGGTGTTCGTTGGTTTCTGCATCGAACCTGCGGCGCAGGCGTTCGCACACGCTGTAGATGCGCCGCACCGACACCCTGCGCATCAGGGCGATTTCCTGCGGGCGAAGCCCCTGGGCGAGCTGACGCAGCACCTCGCGTCCTTCGGTGTCCAGCTGCCAACCCGCACGGCCAGCCTGCACGGCCAGCAGGTATTCGGCGTTCGCCGTGGGGGAGAGATACGGGCGGCCACGCAGCACCACCCGGAGCGCTTCCGGCAGGCAGCTGCTCAAGGAATCGGACTTGTAGAGGTACCCGGCCACGCCGCAGATGAGCAGTTCCTGCACGATGAGACCGTCCGGCAGACTGCCCATCACCAACAGGCGGGCACGCGGTGCCGCCTGCCGGACACGCTCGACCAGCGCCAGCACGTCCATGCCCGGTTCGAGCTGGTCGCCGAGCAGGATCACCTCCGGCGGCTGGGCGGCCAGGGCGTCCAGCAGATCGGCCAATACCCGGTGCGTGCCGGTGATGTGAAACGCGCCATACTGGCGCAGGATGGTCTTTATCCCTTCCAGCGCCAGGTCCATGTCATCGGCAACCACAATCTTGACCGTCATGCCCACTCACCTCACGAGGGAAACTTTCCCTTAGCATATCATCCTCTGAGGCGGAAAGCATGAGCAAATCAGGAAGATGAGGGGGGCAAAATTACCGGACTGCTCTGTAATTCTCCGGGGTCAGCCCTCACCCCGCAGCAGCCCGCGCCGCATGGCTTCGGCCACGATCTGCTCGTTGGTGTCCACAGCCAGGATTTCGCGCAGGCGCTTGCGGGCGTTGTAGACCGCCCGGTCGGTGATGCCCAACTCGCGCGCGATGCTCTGGACGTGATGTCCGCGCGCCATCAGGTGCAGCACCTGCTCGAGGCGTGGACTGAGGACCGGCGAGGAGTTGAGACAGCCCGCGATCAGCGCGGCATGGGGGGAAAGATACACCTTTCGGGCGTGGGCGTGCTGGATACCCACCACCAGCATGTCCTGCACCGGTTCGTTTTTGCACACGACCCCCCAGGCTCCCGCCCTGATCACCCGGTGAATGTCGTGCGCGGACATCTGAGAACCGAGGACCAGCACGGCAGCGTGGGGGCACCGTTCCTGGATGGCCTGGTACGCCCGGACGACATCCGTATCCGGCAGCGAGTCATCCAGCAAGACCACGTCGGCATAGTGAGCCGCCGAAGAGCGGCAGAACGAGGGCACATCAGGGTACCCGCCCAGAAAGGTGAGGTGGGGGAAGTCGGCCAGCGACTGCCGGACGCCCAAACGGATGATATCCTGGTCATCCACGATGGCTACCTGGATGGTCAACCAACCCTTCCTTTCTCAGAAAAGGCCCCCGCCTGTTGAAGGGTCGAAGTCGGCAACGGCAGATGGTGGCCTGAACGACGATGGGAGAACACAACGGATGGCTGTCTATGCCCCGCTGATACACAGTCTATATTATAAAAAGAGTCTATAATTCTGAAAGTATGGAACCATAGTACAATTGTCCCGGTTGAGCCGACCGGTTTTCCGGGTATCATTACGCCCAGGCGCCGGTGAATCGAAGGGGGGATGACCATGAGCAGGGACCAAAAGCCGCTGCCGCTCAAAGACCTGATCAACTTCCTGTTTGAGCACGTCCACCACCCGGACGGGCGGCCCTATATCACGCAGGAAGTGGCCGACAAGGTGCGCATCAGTCACGCGACGATCAATCAGCTGCGCACCGGGCGGAACAAGAATCCGAGCGTACCCACCCTGCAGGAAATCGCCGGTTTCTTCAACGTCCCGCTGAGCTTCTTCGAATGCGCGACGGAAGAAGAGTGTTACGCGGTGCTGGCGGGTCAGCGCCCGGAGGACCTGCCCGGTCCCGTGGCGGAGATCGCGTTCCGCGCCAGGGGGTTATCGGCGGAAGCGCAGCAGGATATCCTCAAGATCATCCGGTGGGTGGAGGCTGCCGAGCGGGAGCGCAAGGCCGGGCGTGAAACGCCGCCGTTTGCTCGTGAAGAGGACGGTGAGCCGTAGCCGGGCTGCGATCCCTCAACGACCTCTCCGCCTGAGTGATTTTTCCCACTACGGTACCATTGGCACGTCCTCGCGAACGCTTTACAGTGGTGAGCTTTGTTGGGCCGGTCCGGTGGGGAGCGCGGGGAGAACACCCATGACCGACGGTGAGGCGCGCGTGCGCCGGGCAATTGAGGGACTGCAGTACGACTTCAGCCGGTTCACCATCCCGCATTTCATCGCTCACCTGGAAGCCCTCCGGCAGCGGGAGATCATCCTCAACGGCGTCGCTTTCGACGGCAGGCTGCACGGCCTGTGGGTGCGGGCCGCAACCGCCGATTACGTGTTTTTCGATAGTCGCACCCATCCCGTCCACCGGGTTCACCACATTCTGCACGAGATCGGTCACATGGTGTTGGGTCACCGCCTGCATGACCTGGCCGCATTTCTCCCGCCGGAACTTGTCGCCCAGCTACGGGCTGTGATTTCCCCCGAACTTCACGGTCACTGCCGCCGGTGGGCCCCACACGACACCCCCGACGAACGGGAAGCCGAGCTGTTTGTGCGCCTGCTGCAACAAAAGATTCTGCTGGCCGGACGATTAACCGCGCTGACCCACCCGGATACCAGCATCGACGCGCTGAGCCGCTTCACACGAGGTCTGGGGTACGATGGGTGACAGCGTGCTGGGCGGCCTGCTGTGGGCGTTCATCCTCTACGGGATGGTTCGGGGTTACCGGCGAGCGCGGCAGGTGGACCGGTATGTCCTCATCACCTGGACGATCTTCATCGCTCTGGGGGTGGTGTTCACGCTGCGGATCAGGGCAGTTCAGCCGTTCGTTGACGCCTGCTTCTACGGCTACCCGGTGACGTTCCTGGTGAGCCTGCTGGCGGTGCTGGCGGCCACGGCGGCTTATTCGCTGAGCCTGCTGTGGCTGGCGCAGCGTTCGCCGGGCCTGTATCGTCTGCGGTGGTTCCACCTCCGCTTAATCCAGGCGGCACCCGGCATCGCCGGGCTGCTGCTGGCGATGATGGCGGCGCACGTCGCCGGAGGGGTGTCGGCGTTTCGGGCCGAACACATGATGAAATGGGTGGTCGAAGGGTACGGACTGCTGCAAGCGGCGCTGGTGTTTGTGCCGGTCAATGCGGCCATGGTCCGGCAGGAACGGGTTTTCCCGATGCGGGTCAAGCATCTCGCCACCCTGGTGCTCACGACAACCTTTGCCCTCAGCGCGGCGTTTTCGGTCGTGTTTATCCCGCCGATCATCGTCACCGGCCAATCCAATCAAGGGCCCTATGTCATTCCGCGCGGCCTGATCGCCGCTTTCTGTTTGATGATCATCCTCGCCCCGCACCGCTGGCTGACTCTCCTGCTGCTGCCGCGGCGGCTGCGCTGTTATGGTCGGCTGGCGGCAGTGGAACACCGCCTGGGAAAGCTGGTAGATATTCGCCGGGAGCGGCTGTCCTTGCGGCAGGTGTTCAATCCTGAGCAGATCGAGATGGCGATCTACGTCACGACGATTAACATCCTGGATCACTACCGGCGCGTGGACCTGGGCGATCCGCGCGGCTGTGAGCTGGTCGCACAGATCCAAGCGCTGTGGCCGGAATGTGCGGATTATGACGACCTTGTGGAGGGGTTATGCCACATCAAGTTGTAACCGATCCGGTCCCGCACAACGGTAATCGCCTGGGATACTGGCTGGGCATAATCTTTCACCCGTTTTCCGTCTTTATTCCGGCGCTGGTTGTGGTGCTCAAAGGCACCGAACCACTCGTAGCAGTAGGGTGGGTGGTGTTCATGGCGGGGATCATCCTGGTGCCTGCCCTGACGCTGATCCATCTCGCGCGGCGCAAAGGCCGCTATACCTACCAGCGTGGAATGCGGCACCCGCTCTACCTCGTGTTCTGGGCCGGCATGGTCTTGTGTGTTGGGTTGGCCGAATGGCTGGATGCCCCAGAGCGCCTGATTTTTTCCCTGCTGGCGTTGGTGGTCTGGGTGCCGCTGCAAGCGGCTATCAACGCCCGGCTGACGAAAATCTCTGCACACACGGCGGTTGTGACCGGAATTTTCACCGCCCTGTTCCTGATGGGCGACCTGGACTCGCCGCTGCTGGTGATTGGCGCAGTGGGCATTGTAGGCGCTGTGGCGTGGGCGCGCGTCGTGACCGGCCATCACACGCTCTGGCAGGTGAGTCTGGGGATGATCGTCAGCTTCATATCGGTCGTTACTGCATTTGGACTCATACTGTTGTCTCAGAGGTGTTGACGCCGCCCGTTCCCTCGCAAGTTCCGAAATTGACCATCCCAACTTCCGAAATTGACCATCGCAAGTTCCGAAATTGACCATGATCTGACGCCCGGCTCCTGGTACGCTTGATCCATCCGCCGATCCGGTGAAAGGAGTCCGTTATGACACCCCCACCATCATCCGGTCTGTGTTGGGCAAGCTGTGGAGCCGGACGTCATGTCTTCCCTCAACGCTGAAGTCACTCTTTCCCCACACGACACGTATGTGTTGGCGCGCGCCCTGGTCGGGCTGGAGTGGCACGACCTGCCGTGCAGCCCGCTGACCCGCCTGATCCTGTCCCATGTCGATCTGTCCAGCCCGGATGACCTGGCCGCCCTGCGCCGGTTTCTTGGCCCGGAAGGCTTGCGCGCCGTTCTCCGTGTGGACCCTGAGATCCCCCTGCCGGAGGACTACCGCGCGCGGTCGGGGGATGTCCACCTGGTGCCCGACCTGCCGGAGGCGGCCCGCCTGACGCCGGAGCAGCAGGAACAGGCTGCCGGAGTGGGGCGGTGGCTGGATGATTACCTGGCCTGGGCGAGCACCGCCGCGAACGAAACGCCGCTGCGTTTTCTTGAAGGTGCAGGGCTATGGCTGGCCGCACTGGCGATTGGCCGCCGGTTGTATGTGCACACCCCCTGGCGGCAGCGGGTGTTTCCCAATCTCTACATCATGTCGGTGGCGGTCTCGACCTACTACCGCAAGTCCGCCGGGCTAAACCTGGCGCACGACATGGCGCGCGCGGCCATGCCGCACCTGATCCTGCCCCAGCCGGGATCGCCGGAAGCGTTCATGAGCATGTTGGGGGGTGTGCTGCCGCCCAACTTCGATGAGATTTCCCTCCGCGACCGCGAGCGGCTGGTCAAGGGCAACCGTTACGCGGCGCAGCGCGGCATCCTGCGCGATGAGCTGTCGGCGCTGTTCAAGTCGTTTGGCCGGGACTACATGAGCGGCATGAAAGAACTGCTGATGCAGCTTTACGACTGCCCGGACTATCTCGACTCGAATACGAACAACCGCGGCCTGGTGGTCATTCGGGATGCGGCGCTGTCCATTCTGGGGGCAGCCACCCCGGCGGAACTGTCGGTCTCGCTCAGCCATAACGACTGGCACAACGGGACGCTGGCGCGCTTTGTGCTGCTCACGCCGGAGCCGGACTACGCGGAGCGCATCGCCGCGCGCGACACGACCATGCCGCAGGACCTGGTGCGCCTGCTGCGCCAGCTGCACGAGACGCTGCCCGCACCGCCGGAACCGCAGGCCCTCGGCGACGAGCAGCTCGCCATCGAACCCTGGTCGCTGGTGGCGACCGAGATCTGGGAGCCGCTGCACATCTACGAGCGCGTGCTGCGCGAGATGACCGCGCCGGATGCGCCGTTGGATGACCGGCTGCGCACCGTCTACGGGCGGCTGCACATCCAGGCGCTGAAGGTGGCCATCATCCTGGCGGCGCTGGACTGGATTGAGTTGGGTGAACGCAAGCCAAACAAACCCATTGTACGGGCGGCGCACTGGTACCGCGCCCGGCAGATCGTCGAGACCTGGCGGGCATCGGCTCACCGGCTGCTGCATGACCTGGGCGAGAGCGAAGAAGCCCGCCTGGAGATGCGCATCCTCAAGCTGCTGGCATCCCATGCCAACGGTCTGTCGGTGCGCGACATCTACCGTGCGCTGCGCTCGCCGCGCAAGCCGGTGATCGAGGTGCTCAAGGCGCTGGAGCAGGACGGGCAGGTGGTGCCGGAAGTCGTGCAGAATGGGGGCCGGGGACGCCCGTCAGAGTGCTACCGGTTGATCTGACATAGTGGCGTGTGACAAAAAAAGAAATTTGTCATGTGTCACAACGGCGTGACAAAAATCGCGACAGGCCGATTTTGAGAGAAGGGAATTTTGTCACGTATTTGTGACAAAAATCGAATTCTGTCACGTGTCACATGTCATTTGGCATGAGACAAAAATGCAAAGGTGGGATGAGATGGTCGATACCGGGGTGTTGAAAGCGCAATACGACCTGCGGCGCATCGTCGAGCAGGACCTGGGACCGGCCCCCATGCGCGGCGGGCAGGCGCTGCTGTGGCGTTGTCCCTTTCACCACGAGCGCCAAGGCTACAGCCTGGCGGTGTGGGCGGATGGGTTCCGCTGCTTTGGCAAATGCCAGGTGAGCGGGGATGTCTTCGACTGGCTGCAGCGCTATCGTGGTCTGAGCTTTCAGGCAGCGCTCCGGGCGCTGGGGGAAGCGCCGCGTTCTGCACCGGGTCTCGCGGCCAACCATCCCACGCCACCGATTGAGCCGCCTTCGCCTGAGTGGCAGGTTGCTGCCCGGCAGGTGGTGGAGGGGGCCGAAGAAACGCTGTGGTCGGTGCGTGGGGAACCGGCGCTGGAGTACCTA
>Ga0116169_1001293_pt1 | contig 21350 bp, 21 predicted proteins | sample AD_UKC130_MetaG_FD_89796 | JGI IMG/M metagenome (GOLD analysis project Ga0116169, IMG submission 89796) | Active sludge microbial communities of municipal wastewater-treating anaerobic digesters from Canada - AD_UKC130_MetaG | ecosystem: Engineered > Bioreactor > Anaerobic > Digestate | place...
GATTTCGCCGCAGAGGTTATGGCACAAGCCCAGATGGGGCAGTAGGAGGACACCATTGGTGTTCTCCTTTTTTGCTGGAGGGATCTTCCGCTTTGAGCAGAATAATTAAGAGGTGGTGTCCATGGAAAAACCCAAATATAAGCGTGTGGTGTTGAAACTGAGCGGAGAAGCCTTGGGCGGAGGCGGTTTTGGCATCAACCCTGAAGTTGTCAGCTCCATCGCCCAGGAAATCGGCAGTGTGCTCAAACTAGGCGTGCAGGTGGCCATTGTGGTGGGTGGCGGCAACTTCTGGCGAGGTGCCACGGGCAGTGCTAAAGGCATGGACCGCAGTACCGCCGACTACATGGGTATGCTGGCCACGGTGATCAATGCTTTGGCTCTGCAGGATGCCCTGGAGCAGTTGGGCGTGCAGACCCGCGTCCAGACCGCCATAGAGATGCGGCAGATTGCGGAACCTTATATCAGGCGGCGGGCCATTCGGCACTTGGAAAAGGGACGGGTGGTGATTTTCGCCTCAGGTACTGGCAATCCCTACTTCTCCACCGATACCACCGCAGCCCTGCGGGCTTTGGAGATCGAGGCGGAGGTTATTCTCATGGCCAAACGGGGAGTAGATGGAGTATACAGCGCCGATCCCCGGACCGATCCCCAAGCCGTCCGCTATGATACAATCAGCTACCTAGAGATGATCAACCAAGGTCTTGGGGTCATGGATACCACTGCCACGTCGTTGTGTATGGACAACAATATTCCCATCATCGTGTTCAATTTCGACGAACCTGGCAGCATAGCCAAGGCTGTTTGCGGGTCAAGAATAGGTACTTACGTAGGAGGCGAATGAGATGATTGCTCAAATCTTGGAGGACGGAAAAGCCAGAATGGAGGAAGTGATCAACCGAACCAAAAAGGCCTTCGCTGGAGTGCGCACAGGCCGCGCCAATCCTGCACTTCTCGACCGGATCATTGTTTCCTATTACGGCACGCCTACACCCCTGCCCCAGATGGCAAGTGTTTCGGTGCCCGAACCCAGAATGTTGGTGATTACTCCGTGGGATAAAAACTCCATCAAAGATATCGAAAAAGCCATCCTAGCCTCTGATCTGGGCCTAGTCCCCAACAACGACGGCACAGTCATCCGTTTAGCCATTCCACCCTTGACAGAAGAGCGCCGTAAGGACCTGGTGCGCCTGGTACGGAAAGATGCGGAAGATTTCCGGGTTGCGGTGCGGAACATCAGGCGGGACCTTAACGAAGCCGCGAAAAAGCTGGAGAAGGACGGAGAAATCTCCGAAGATGAACTGCGGCGAACGCAGGACGAGATTCAAAAACTCACCGACCGTTACATCGAGCAGATCGATGAACTGCTCAAAGTGAAAGAAAAGGAGATCCTGGAAGTTTGAGCAGATCAGCGGAGTTTTCAGAGTGGGAGTTTCTGATCGGCTATCCCCTGGAGCAGGCGGAGGACCTTCTCAAGGAGGAAAACGTGGCCTTCCAAGTGATCTGGACCGCAGCTCCCAAGCACCAGGGATCCGGCCCTCCTGCTAGTGGTTCTGCTGAGGATGATGCCTACGTAATTGCGGTGCGCAGCGGCCACCCCGTGAGTCTGATCTGCGCGGTCCCAGATTGGAATGTGGACTAGGAGGCAGCAACTTGAAACGAGAAGCGAACGGCCTACCGGCACATGTGGCCATTATTATGGACGGCAATGGGCGCTGGGCCAGGCGCCGAGCCCTGCCCCGCTATTTTGGACACCGAGAGGGAGTCAAAGCCCTGAAGACGGTGGTGCGCTATGCCGCGCAGCGGGGCATCCCCATCCTCACTGTCTACGCCTTCAGCACGGAAAACTGGCGGAGACCCCGGGAAGAGGTGGAGTTCCTTCTCGATTTGATGTTCAAAACCTTTGTGCAGGAAATTGAGGAGCTGCAAAAGGAGGGTGTGCGGGTCCGCCTGGTGGGAGATCGGACGAGCCTTTCTGAGCAAGTCAAAGAGGTCTGGATCAAAGCGGAGGAGTTCACCGCCCACAACACCAGGCTCGTCCTCAATGTGGCCTTCAACTACGGGGGCCGGGCGGAGCTCACCAGCGCAGTGCGGGCCCTAGCCAGGCAGGTGGCCCAGGGCGAACTGAAACCTGAAGACATTACGGAAGAGGCTATAGCCCGCGAGCTCTACACCTGGCCCAGTCCGGATCCAGATCTGATCATCCGCACCGGGGGCGAGCAGCGTCTAAGCAACTTCCTGCTTTGGCAGGCCGCGTACAGTGAGCTTTATGTCACCGATGTACTCTGGCCCGATTTTGGAGAGCAGGAATTTGAACAGGCCCTCCAGGATTATCTGAAGAGGGAACGCCGCTTTGGTCAAGTATCCGTAAAGGAGCAGAATGGTTAGCCATGTTAACACAGCGAATCCTCACTGCAGTGGTGGGCCTGCCCATCTTGCTGGGCGCCTTGTTTTATGGCGGCGCTGCCTGGCGGTTGCTGGTGGCGCTGATCATTGTACTGGGCCTCTGGGAGTTTGCCTCCATGGGCGGCCCCGGTGTGTACCTAGATTATCTTGCTGTTTCCGGACTATCGTTTCTGGCGGTTACATATAGTGGTGTAGATGGAACGAAGCTGCTCCTTTGGCTGGCCCTCCAGCTCATTTATTATCTGCTGCGAGCCTCCTTCAGTGGCATGCACAACTTCGCTGCAGCCGCCAACTTGCTGGGAGTTGTGTATGTCTCTGGGCTCTACAGCTTCTTGATTCTCGTGCGGGAGCAATTTGGAGTGAGTTGGGCCCTGTTCGGCTTTTTGGTCACCTGGGCAACCGACACGGGCGCTTATTTTGGCGGTGTGAAATACGGACGGCTCAAACTCTGCCCGCAGATCAGCCCCAACAAGTCGGTGGAAGGCGCCCTCTTTGGCCTGCTAGGTGGAGTCGTGGGGGGAGTGGTCTATGCCCTCGTTACTGGGAAGCCCCTGCTGCAGCTGGCAGCCTTTGCTTTGGTGCTCTCCCTCTGCGGACAGCTGGGCGATCTAGTGGAGTCTGCCTTTAAGCGGGAGCGGGCCGTAAAGGACAGCGGTTCCATACTGCCAGGTCACGGAGGTATCCTGGATCGGTTCGACTCCCTCGCCTTTGTTTTCCCCGTGCTCTATGCCATGCTCGTTTGGTTAGCCTAAACCTGCGTGACCCTGAAAAGGGGTGGGGTGGTGTTGCCCCCTGCTGCAGCTGCCGCTGTTGGCTTCTGCCTGATCTTGCTCCTGCTGCGACTGGTCTTTCCGTACCTGGCCCCGTTTTTGCTGGGACTGGCTCTAGCTTTAATCTTGGACGTGCCGGTGAGTTTTTTGGCTTCCCGGCGGTGGCCCAGGTCCATGGCGGCTTTCGTGTTCACTGCCGCGGCGTTCCTGGCCCTGCCTGGGCTTTTGGGTCTCTTTTTGGTCAAACTGTGGCAGGAGCTGCAGGGTCTTGTGGCCTGGGGGCTTGTGGGCAGGCTGACCAGTGAGTTTGCAGAGCATATCCTCACACTGCTAGAGAAGCTCCCCTTTAGTGAACAGTGGGATTTTGCAGGGTTTTTTTCCCTGCCCCAGGTTCTCTTGGGCTGGGCCCTGGCTATTCCCGATCTTTTTTTGATCTGGATCCTCTCTGCCTTCAGCGCCTATTTCTTCCTGCGCGACAAGCGGGAACTGGTGCAGTGGACCGTGAAACAGCTGCCCAGGGGCCTGCGGACCAACATACGCCAACTGTATCGGCGTGCCTCTGGGGCCTTCTGGCACAGGCTGCGGGTACAACTCCTGCTGGTATTCTTATCCACCGTCCTGAGCATGCTCTTTTTCTCCCTGCTCCAACTGCCGTTTCCTCTGCTCTCCGGGTTTCTGGTGGGCTTTTTTGACCTCTGCCCGGTGTTGGGCCCAGGATTGGTCTACCTGGCCCTGGCCTTAATCCAATTTTCCCTAGGAAATTCCCAAACAGCCCTGGCTTTAGGCCTAGGTTATCTGGTAGTATTACTGTTAAGACAATGGGGTGAGCCCAAGCTTGTGGGAGACAGATTGGGCCTGCACCCTGTGGTTGCCCTTATGGGCGTCTATGTTGGTTATCGCATCTGGGGTGCCCTGGGAGCGGTGGTGGGTCCAATTGTGTTGGTCTTTTTCCAAGCCTATTTCCGTCAAACAAATGTGCAGAGCTGAAGAAAGGGTTTGATCATGCCGAATGTAGTTATCCTCGGTTCCACTGGTTCCATAGGTACCCAGACGCTGGAAGTCATGCGCACTTTGCCCGATTTTAAGGTGCTGGGCCTGGCTGCTGGAACCAACCACGAACTGCTGAGAAAGCAGATAGCCGAGTTCCGCCCTGAGTTCGCCAGCATTCTCCGGCCAGCAGAGGCCAAGGCCCTGGCCCGAGAGTTTTCCATACCGGTATACAGCGATCCCTCTGCTGTGGAGGAAATGGTAACCGATCCCCGCTGCGATGTGGTAGTGGTCGCGGTGGTGGGGGCCGCGGGGCTCAAGCCTACTTTAGCAGCCCTCGGGGCCGGAAAGAGGGTGGCCTTAGCCAACAAAGAGACCCTGGTCACGGGTGGGCATTTGGTTATGCAGTACCGGGAGCAGATTGTGCCCGTCGATTCGGAGCACAGCGCTCTGTGGCAGCTCTTCTACGGTCGGGAACGCGGCCACATTGCCGAGATTATTCTGACCGCTTCTGGAGGTCCCTTCCGGACGTATACCGGCGATCTGGCCACTGTCACTGTAGAACAAGCCCTGGCCCATCCCCGCTGGCAGATGGGCTGGAAGATCAGCATAGACTCTGCCACCTTGATGAATAAGGGGTTTGAGGTAATTGAGGCCCACCACCTGTTTGGCTTCCCCTATGAGTCCATCCAGGTGGTGATACACCCAGAAAGCATCGTGCATTCGCTGATTCGACTCCAAGACGGCTCCCTTTTGGCCCATCTGGGCACAACAGACATGCGCCTACCCATTCAGTACGCCCTAACATATCCGCAGGTACAGCCCTCCCGGGTGAAACCTTTGGACCTGGTGGCCTTAGGATCCCTCACTTTTGCCGAAGTGGACCATGAGCGGTTCCCCAGTCTCAGGCTGGCTTACGAAGCAGGGCAGGCCGGAGGTGCGAAACCGGTAGCTTTAAACGCGGCCAACGAAGAAGCGGTGCGGGCGTTCGTGGAGGGGAGAATCGGCTTTACCCAGATTCCTGAGGTTGTACGCAGCGTGGTGGAGCAGTTCCCCGGGCAATCATTTCTTGCCTTGGAGGAGATACTAGCCGTAGATGCTGAAGCCCGTGCTAGAGCTAGGGCCTGCATGGGACAGAGAGGATGAGAATATGATCACCTTAATTTCCTTTGTGGTTATTTTCGGCACCATCGTCCTGTTTCACGAACTGGGGCATTTCCTGATGGCCAAGGCCGCGGGCATCCGCGTTTACGAGTTTTCCATCGGCTTTGGGCCGGCCCTGGCCAGCGCAACAAGGAAGGGAACCAAGTATTCCCTACGCATCATACCCTTGGGCGGTTTTGTGAAAATGGCGGGGATGGACGAGCCCGTGGAAGGGGCCGAGGATGTGCCCGATGATGATCCCGCCAGCTTCCAAAAGAAGAGTCTCCCCTGGAGGCTGGGCACCATTGCCGCTGGTCCGCTCATGAACTTCGTCTTAGCCATCGCCCTGTTCGTCCTCTATTTTATGCTTGTGGCTGTGCCGCCCATGGTGACCACTGTGGAACCTAACTCACCTGCCGCTCTGGCCGGTTTGCAGCCAGGCGATGTGTTCATCAGTGTTGACGGACAGAAAGTGGCCGAAGCGGATCAGGTGGTGCACTTGATCCAACGGGCAGCGGGCCGGGAAATGGAGATCGTGGTCCGCAGGCAGGGCAGCCTGATCACCCTCACCGCAGTGCCGGAAGAGGCAGAGGGGCAGGGCCGGATCGGCATTGCCCTCAGCGAAGCCAAGCCGCGTTATCCCTTTCTTACCAGTGTAAGGGCAGGCGTGGTGCAGACTTACCGGCTCACAGCCCAGCTCATCGGTGATCTGGGACGGATGATCACCGGCCGACAAAAGGTGGAGATTTCAGGACCCATAGGTATAGTGCAGATCGTGGGCGAGACCGCGCGCCACGGCATCCCGCAGCTGATCATCTTGGCAGTGATACTCAATGTCAACTTGGGGCTGTTGAACCTGCTGCCGGTACCTGTTTTGGATGGCGGGTGGCTGCTCATTCTGATTCTGGAGGCCCTGCGGGGCAAGCCCTTGGCCCCTGAGACCAGAGGCATCGCCCAGTTCATTGGTCTGGCCCTCCTCGTTATGCTGATGCTCTTTGCTACCTTTAAGGATCTGGCTCGCATCAACTTGTTTTCCTAGACGGCCTATATGGAGTGTTGTCCTATGCGTGAAAAGACCCGCCAAGTGGTGGTAGGCAGTGTTCCAATTGGGGGAGGAGCGCCTGTCTCGGTGCAGTCCATGACCAACACAGACACTAGAGACGTACAAGCCACCCTGGAACAGATCGAAGCACTGGCCGCGGCGGGGTGTGAAATTGTGCGCCTCGCTGTGCCCGATGAACAGGCGGCCCAAGCACTGTTCACTATAGTGAAACACAGCCCGGTGCCCCTGGTGGCCGATATCCATTTCAACCACCGCTTAGCCCTGCGGGCGCTGGAAGCGGGAGTGGCCAAGCTGCGCCTCAATCCCGGGAATATCGGGGATGAACGCAAGGTACAGGAGGTTGTAAGGGCCGCTAAAGAACGTTCCGTGCCCATCCGCATCGGCGTGAACTCCGGTTCCATAGCGCGCTCCCTAGTGGAAAAGTACGGGCGGACGGCTGCTGCCATGGTGGAAAGCGCCCTGGAGCATGTGGCCATTTTTGAACGCCTGGGCTTCTATGATATTGTGCTGTCGGTAAAGGCCACGGATATCAGCCTTACCGTTGAGGCGTACACGCAGCTCAGCCAGAGGGTGCCCTATCCCCTGCATCTGGGGATCACGGAAGCGGGCACCAAGTGGTTTGGCACCATCAAGTCCGCGGCGGGCCTAGGGGCGCTGCTCTCCAGGGGGATCGGAGATACCTTGAGGGTATCCCTGACTGGCGATCCGGTGGAGGAAGTAAAAGTGGGCTGGGCCATCCTCTCGGCCTTGGACCTGCGCCGCCGGGGGCCCGTGTTCATCTCCTGCCCTACCTGCGGCAGAACAGAGATCGATTTGGAAGGAATAGCGCAGGAAGTGGAGAACCGTTTAAGTGACTTTCCTCTGCCCATCACCATCGCGGTTATGGGCTGCGTAGTGAACGGGCCTGGGGAGGCCAGCCATGCCGATTTAGGTATCTGTGGCGGCAAAGGGGTAGGTCTGGTCTTCCGCCGGGGGCAGATCGTACGGAAAGTCCGGGAAGAAGAGTTAGTGGACGCCCTGGTGGCTGAAGCTAATAAACTGCTGGAAAAGGATAGGGGATAGAGACTATGCTCATGTCGCAATTGTATGCGCCAACACTGCGGGAAACACCCGCCGAGGCTGAACTGGTCAGCCATCAGCTCATGCTCCGGGCTGGGCTCATGCGTCGGGCAGCTTCGGGAATGTACACCTTTCTACCCTTGGGCCTGCGGGTCATCCGCAAGGTGGAGCAGATTATCCGGGAAGAGATGGACGCCATTATGGGCCAGGAAGTGCTCATGCCCATTGTCCAGCCGGCAGAGATTTGGCAGGAGTCGGGACGCTGGGATGAATATGGCGCTGAGATGTTCCGTCTGCAGGACCGCAACGGACGCCAGTTCTGCCTGGGGCCCACCCATGAGGAGCTGATTACCGCTCTCGTGCGCTCTGAAGTGCGCTCCTATCGACAACTCCCACTGCGCTTGTACCAGATTCAAAACAAGTACCGGGATGAGATCAGGCCCCGCTTTGGGTTAATGCGCGGCCGAGAGTTTATTATGAAAGACATGTACTCCTTTGATAAGGATGAGCGCGGCTTGGACGAGAGCTATTGGGCTGCCTTCCACGCCTACGAACGCATCTTCCAGCGCTGTGGTCTGGAGGTGAGGCCGGTGGAGGCTGACTCGGGGGCCATAGGCGGAGATGTGACCCATGAGTTTATGGTTCTAGCCGAAGCTGGGGAAGATTTTGTCCTGCACTGTTCCAAGTGCAGCTACGCCGCGAACGTGGAGCGGGCTGAGGGTGTAGATCTCCCGGAGCAGGCACCCGGCGGCGAGCTCAAAGCCCTAGAAGAAGTGGCCACACCCCAGATCAGCACAATTGCTCAAGTATGTGCCTTTTTGGGTACACAGCCTGAGGACTGCATCAAGACTTTGATCTACATAGCTGATGGACGGCCCGTGGCCGCGTTGATCCGGGGCGACCACAATCTAAATGAAATCAAACTGCGTAAGTTCCTCCAGTGCCAGAGCCTGGAGCTTGCCGATGAAGCGACCATCAGCCGCATTACCGGTGCCCCAGTTGGGTTTGCCGGCCCTGTGGGGTTGGATATACCCCTGTACGCGGATTACGCCGTGAAAGGTGTACAGAACGCGGTGGTGGGGGCCAACAAACAGGATGCCCACCTGCGCAATGCCAACTTGAATCGCGATTTCACGGTAACCGCCTTTGCCGATCTGCGGGAAGTCCAGCCTGGAGATCCCTGCCCCCGCTGCGGCGGAGTACTCCTGGGAGCCAGGGGCATCGAAGTGGGGCAGGTCTTTAAGCTGGGAACTAAGTATTCTAAGGCCCTGGGGGCCACCTTCCTCCAGGAAAACGGGGTGGAAACTCCCCTGATCATGGGCTGTTACGGCATTGGCGTAGGCCGAACGGTTGCCGCGGTCATCGAGACTAACCACGATGAAGACGGCATCATCTGGCCCCTGAGTATCGCACCCTACCACGTGATTGTAGTGCCCGTGAGTATGAAAGATCCCGCCCAGGCCCAGGCCGCGCACAAGTTATACCAGGAACTGCTGGCTCAAGGCATCGAGGTAGTTTTTGATGACCGGGATGAACGGCCTGGAGTTAAGTTCAAAGATGCAGATCTGATCGGGTTTCCCATCAGGGTGACCATTGGGCCGAAATCGTTGGAAAAAGGCGAAGTGGAAATTGTCATCCGGCGGACCAAAGAGGTAAAGAGCCTGCCGGCCGACCAAGTTGTCCCGGCAATTCGAGGGATCCTGGAGGGCGAGATATAAGTGAAGGTAGCCGCCATTGTTCCCGCTTACAACGAAGAACACACCATAGGGCCAGTTATTGAGGCTTTACTAGAATGCCCTCTGCTGCACGAGATCATCGTGGTGAGCGATGGTTCTGAGGATCGCACCGCAGAAGTGGCACGCAGGTATCCAGTAAAGGTGATCGAACTGACTGAGAATGTGGGTAAAGGCGGGGCAATGAAGGCTGGTGCCCAACAGACCACCTGTGAGGTGCTGCTCTTTGTGGACGCCGACCTGGTGGGTTTGCACAAGGAGCATATTGAGGCCCTGCTGGCCCCGGTGCTCTCGGGGAAAACTGCCATGAGTATTGGCGTTTTCTCAGAAGGCAGGCGCACTACCGATCTGGCCCAGAAACTCGCGCCGCACCTTTCTGGACAGAGGGCCGTGCTCAAGGATCTATTCGATCAAGTGCCCAACCTGGAGCGCAGCGGTTACGGCGTGGAAGTCGCCCTGACCCAGTTTGCCGAACGGCACAATGTGGATATAGTGCGGGTGCACCTGCCCACAGTCTCCCAGATCATGAAGGAGGAGAAGCGGGGCCTGGTTAAGGGGTTGGGCTCACGATTGAAGATGTACTGGGAGATAGTCCGCTCTCTGCGCATCTAACCCGCGGTTGTTTGTTGAAGCCCCCTGGAGGGCTGTGCGCCGGCGAGGGCGCGCGGTCTTGCGGGGGACTTTTTTCAGGAGGTGTCTTGGTGACCGCCTTTTACATAGAACCGGAAAACAAGTTTTTCTTGGCTTCGTTAAGCGCCCACCCTGTGGTGCAGGAGCTGGAGATCGAACGAATCGGCGTTGACCCCAGCACTAGAACGTGGACTTTCGTGCTCAAGGGAGCTCCCCGGGGGGACGAGACCTTGTGGAAAGAGCTGGCTGAAGCAGTGCAGAGCCAACACCCTGAGGTGGCCCAGGTTCGTTTTGCATGGACAAGCACTGGGCCAGATCCCCAAGGGGAAGGGATAGAACCGGAAGCGGTTTACCTGGAAAATGCCATCAAACAGGTAAACGGCCGGCCCGTCGACTACAGCTCCGCACCCAGTAACGGCAACGGGGGAAACGGCAGGGGCAACGGACGCGGCCGCAGCCTGCTGAGAAATTCTTTGCCCGGCGAACCGGTGCCCATCAGCCAGCTCCAGGAACCAGAAAACGATGTGCTCATCTGCGGGGAAGTGGTTGCGCTGGAATCACGCCCCACCCGTACAGGCAAGATACTAATCACCTTCGATGTCTATGATGGCACCGATACCCTGAGCTGCAAAGCCTTCCTCGATGAGCCGCAGGACCTGGGTTTGAAAAAGGGCCAGTGGATCAGGGCCCGGGGAAATCTGCAGTTCCAGCTCTACGACAACGAGCTCTCCCTGATGGTCAACGCGCTGGCTTTGGCGGAGGCGCCGCCGTGCCTCAGCGACAGTGCAGAGGTGAAGCGGGTAGAGCTGCACCTGCACACCAAGATGAGCGGGTTGGACGGCACCGTGGATGTGGACCAGCTCATGAAGCTCGCCGCTTCCTTGGGCCATGATGCCGTGGCCATCACCGATCACGGGGTGGTTCAAGCCTTTCCTGAGGCCCACAAGGCTGGGAAGAAATACGGCATTAAGGTGCTCTATGGTGTGGAGGGTTACCTGGTGGATGATCCGGCAGCCAAGTCCAGGCCGTTTCATATTGTGCTGCTGGCCAAAAACAGAGTGGGTCTGAAAAACCTCTATAAACTCATCTCCTACTCCCACCTGGATCACTTCTACAGGGTGCCCCGCATTCCCCGTGCCCTTTTGCAGCAGCACCGGGAAGGCCTGATCGTAGGTTCAGCCTGCGAGGCGGGGGAAGTGTTCCGAGCTGTTGTACAGCAGCAGCCTAATGTCCTGGAAGTGGCCAGCTTCTACGACTATCTGGAGATTCAACCTCTGCAGAATAATGAGTTTCTCATCGGCACCACCCACGTGCATTCCCGGGACGATCTAATCCGCATTAACCAGCAGATTATCGCCTTGGGCGAGAGGTTGAGCATTCCTGTGGTGGCCACGGGTGATGTGCACTTCTTAAGGCCTGAAGACGCTTTTGTGCGCACTATCCTCCTGGCGGGCAAAGGCATGGGCGATGCGGAGCATCCCGCGCCCCTCTATTACCGTACCACGGAGGAGATGCTCAACGAGTTCACCTACCTCAGCCCCGAAAAAGCCTACGAAGTAGTGGTCACCAATCCCCGCCGTATCGCCGATGCCATCGAAGAAATGAGTCCTGTGCCCTCGGGGTTTTACCCGCCGCACCTGCCCGAAGCCGACAAGAAGCTGGAAGAGATGACCTACGCCAAGGCCCGGGAGATCTACGGCGAGCCCCTGCCGGAAATTGTCCAGGCCAGACTGGAGCGGGAACTGAAGGCCATTATCAACCACGGGTATGCGTCGCTCTACCTCATCGCGCACAAACTGGTGAAAAAATCCCTCGATGATGGCTATCTGGTAGGTTCCCGGGGCTCGGTGGGCTCCTCTTTGGTGGCCACCATGTGCGAGATCACCGAGGTAAATCCCCTCCCGCCCCATTATGTCTGTCCCCAGTGCCACTGGAGTGAGTTCTTCACCGCTGGGGAGGTGGGTTCAGGGGCGGATCTGCCGGATCGGGACTGCCCCCATTGCGGTACAGCACTGCAGAAGATGGGCTTTGACATTCCCTTCGAAGTGTTCATGGGCTTTCACGGGGATAAGGTGCCTGATATTGACCTCAACTTCAGCGGCGAGTATCAAGCCCACATCCACAGCTATACCGAGGAACTTTTCGGAAGGGAACGGGTCTTCCGGGCGGGCACCATCGGTACACTGGCCGATAAGACGGCCTACGGGTTTATCATGAAGTATCTTGAGCAGATCAACGAGACTAGGCGCGCCGCGGAGGTGAACCGCCTGGTAACAAAGCTTTCAGGGGTACGCCGCACCACGGGACAGCATCCCGGCGGTATGGTGGTTATCCCTGAAGGGATGGAGGTGTTTGATTTTACCCCCATCCAGTATCCAGCAAATGATCCCAACAGCGGCACCATTACTACTCATTTTGAATACCATGCCCTGGACGACTGCCTAGTTAAGCTGGATATCTTAGGCCACGATGATCCCACCATGCTGCGCATGCTGGAAGACCTTACAGGGGTAAAGGTGGCGGATATTCCCCTCAATGACCCGCAGACCATGGCCATTTTCTCGTCCACCGAAAGCCTGGGGGTTACTCCAGAGCAGATCGGAACCCCCGTTGGTACGCTGGGTGTTCCCGAGTTCGGTACGCGCTTTGTCCGCCAGATGCTGGAGGATACCTCGCCCAAAACGTTCAGCGATTTGGTGCGCATCAGCGGTCTGTCCCACGGCACCAATGTCTGGACCAGCAATGCCGAAGAACTGATTAAGGCGGGCATTACCGATATCAGCGGAGTGATTGCCACCAGGGACGACATTATGATCTACCTCATGCTCCGGGGCGTGGAGGCGCGGGACGCCTTCCGCATCATGGAACAGGTGCGCAAAGGTAAAGGGCTTACTGAGGCTGATGAGGCCTTGCTGAAGCAGTTCGATATCCCCCAATGGTATATTGACTCGTGCAACAAGATCAGCTACATGTTCCCTAAGGCCCACGCGGTGGCCTATGTGATGATGGCCTTCCGCATCGCCTATTTTAAAGTGCACTACCCCCTGGCCTTCTACGCCGCGCTCTTCTCCCTGCAGGCAGGTGACTTCGATGCCCAACTGGTGAAAGGGGGAGAGCAGGCGGTACGGGCGGAGCTGGCCCGGATCACCAACAAGGCCTACGAGGCCACGCCCAAGGAGCGCAGCCTAGTCACACTGCTGGAGATCATCTTGGAGGCCATGGTGCGCGGGGTGCGGTTCCTTCCTGTGGACCTGTATCGTTCGGCGGCCCAGACGTTCTTGATCGAAGGAGATGCCCTGCGCCCGCCCTTTGCTTCCCTGCAGGGAGTGGGAGCCAGCGCGGCCAACAGCATCGTGCAAGCCAGGGCAGAGGGGGAGTTTATCTCCGTTGAGGACCTGCGCCAAAGATCCGGCGTAACCAAAGCGGTCATCGAAGCCCTGCGCCTCCACGGTTGCCTGGAAGGCCTGCCCGAAACGAATCAATTGACACTTTTTTAGTTCTTGTGTTATAATGCCTCTGTAAACTGATGAGGTGCCGGGAGAGTGGGAGATCAAGCCCACTCTTTTGACGTATGCGCGCAGAAAGCGGGTATAATGTGGAGCAGAAGGGGGCGATGTGCGCTGTGAGCCGCCGCGTACACATCGAAAAGCTGGTCACAGAGTGGACCCAAGAGATTGTAGAAGGAACTGAACTGGAACTGGTGGATGTGGAGTATGTAAAAGAGCCCAGCGGCTGGATTCTCAGGGTGTTCATCGACAAACCTGAGGGCGTGGACCTGGAAGACTGCCGCCAGGTGAGCGAAGCCCTAGACCAAAGACTAGATGAAGCAGATCCCATTCCAGGACCCTATTTCCTAGAGGTATCTTCTCCCGGCCTGGAGCGGCCTTTGAAAAAGCGGTCTGACTTTGAGCGCTTTGCCGGGCGCAAGGTAAAGATTCGCACTTACAGCGCCTTTAACGGTCGCAAGCGCTTCGAGGCGGTTTTGGCTGGTCTGCAGGGAGATAACGTTGTACTAGAATGGGAAGGGGAGACCATAGAAATTCCCCTAGAGCTAATTGCCAAGGCCAATCTGGCTTTGGAGCTCTAAAATGGGAGGCCAACAGGGATGAATTTGGAACTGATCGGTGCATTAACTGAACTGGAAAAGGAGCGGGGCATCTCCAAAGAACTGCTCTTGGATGCCATTGAAACGGCCATTATCTCCGCGTACAAGAAAAACTACGGCGCCACTTCGTCCTCCAGTGTGCGGGTGGAGCTTAACCACAATACCGGGGAGATCCACGTCTATTCCCGCCGGGTGGTAGTGGATGAAGTAGTGGATGAGACCACCGAGATTTCTCTGGAAGAGGCGCGTGAACTGGACGCCAACTACGAACTGGGCGATGTGGTGGAGCGGGAAGTGACCCCTGCAGAGTTTGGCCGCATTGCGGCCCAGACAGCCAAGCAGGTGGTGATCCAGAAGATTAGGGAAGCAGAGCGCTCCATCGTTTATGATGTGTACTCCAACCGGGAAGGCGATGTGGTAACCGGTACTGTACAGCGGGCTGACCAGCGGCAGGTTCTGGTGGACTTAGGTGATGTTGAGGCGGTACTGCCCGCCAGCGAGATGATCCCCGGTGAAGCGTACATCCCCCACAGCAAAATGCGTTTCTACATAAACGAAGTGCGCCAAACCAGCAAAGGCCCCCAGATTTTCCTGTCCAGAACCCATCCGGGACTGCTGAGGGCCCTGTTTGAACTGGAAGTTCCAGAAATCCAGAGCGGCGAAGTGGAGATCAAATCGGTGGCGCGGGAGGCGGGTAACCGCTCCAAAATCGCCGTCTACAGCCGCGATCCCAACATCGATCCTGTGGGTGCCTGTGTGGGTGCCCGGGGCAGCCGGGTCCAGGCCGTAGTTGCTGAACTGGGCAACGAGCGCATCGACGTGGTGCAGTGGGAAAAGGATATCGCCGAGTTCGTGAAAAACGCCCTGAGTCCGGCGAAGGTGCTTTACGTGGTTACCGATCCAGATGAGAAAGTGGCCCATACAGTGGTGCCTGATGATCAGCTGTCCCTGGCCATTGGCAAAGAAGGCCAAAACGCCCGCTTGGCCGCGCGCCTGACTGGTTGGCGGATTGACATTAAGAGCGCATCCCAAGCGGCTGAACTGGGCCTGGAGCCCCAGCCCGTAGTGGCAGAGCTGCCAGAGGAATCTTTCCCGGAGGCAGTGGAGGAACCGGAAGAGATGGTTCTAGAGGAAATGGAACCGGAGGTTCAGGTGGAAGAGCCGATGGCGGAGCCGCTGGAAGAGCAGCCTGAAGAGGCAGGGGAGGAAGCACCACCAGCGGCGGTGGTGGAGGAGCCCAAGGTGCCCACCATCAGTGTGGAAGAGCTGGCTAATCTCACCAACGTGACCAAGCGCAAGAGCTGGCAGGAACGGTTTGGCAGTGTGGATGCGGCCCCCACGCCTGCAGCTCCAGAAAAGCCCGAGGCTCCTAAGAAGCAGGAAACCGCGAAGCCTAAAAAGAAGAAAGAGAAAGTCATCACAGACTTGTCTCAGCTAGACATCGCTTTTAAGTTCGATGAGGAAAAGTAGGTGGTAGAGGATGCGCAAAAAGCACGTCCCCATGCGCACCTGCGTGGGCTGCCGCACCTCAGCGCCCAAGCGGGACCTGATCCGCATCGTGCGCAGCCCAGAAGGGGAAGTGACCCTGGATTTAAAAGGGAAAAGTCCAGGGCGGGGAGTATACATCCATCCCCAAGATAGCTGCCTGGAAAAGGCATTAAAAGGGCGCCAAATCCAAAGGGCCCTGGAAGTGACGATCCCGGAGGAAATCCTAGCAGACTTAAAACGGGTGCTCCATGAACAAGAGAACGAGTAGTCAGGACAAGTTTTACGGTTATCTGGGCTTGGCCACTCGGGCAGGTAAAGCCGTCTCGGGGGAAGATGCGGTGGAAAGCGCGGCAAGGCGAGGAAGGGTTTTGCTTTTGGTAATCGCCGAAGATGCCGCCGCGAATACGGTCCGCAAATTCAGCTCACTGGCTCGCCAGTACCGCATTCCCGTGGAAGTTGTGGGCAGAAAAGATCGGCTTGGTCAGGCAATGGGCAAAGCGCTGCGGGCTGTGGTGGGAATCACAGACCACCGTTTTGCCAGGGTGATTCGGGAAAGCGCGAGGGAGTTAGTGCAGGAGAATGATGAGGAGTGATGCCGATGACGAATAAGATTAGAATCTACGAGCTGGCAAAGGAGCTTGACCTGAAGAGCAAATTTGTGGTTGAGTTTCTCAACGATCTGGGAGCGGATGTGTCCAATCACATGAGCTCCATCGATGAAGAGATTGCCAACATGCTCAGGGAGCACTTTGCCCCGGAAGAAGAGGAATCGCTGGTACTCGATGAGGCCAAACCGGTGAAAAAGAAGCGGCGCTCCTTTAAGGAAGAGGAAGACCGGGACGCTGCCCCAAAGCTGCGCCGGAAAAAGCGCGGTCCCAAAAAGGGTGGAGCCCAGGAACAGCCTGCGGCTGAGCCGCAGCCCAAACGCATTACGCTCGGTGAAAGCGTATCCGTCAATGAGCTGGCTCAGAAAATAGGGGTACCAGGTGCCGAACTAATTAAACAGCTCATGAAAGTCGGCGTCATGGCTTCCCTCACGCAGCGCATAGACTATGAGATCGCGGCCCTGGCGGCATCCCGTTTTGGAGTGGAAACAGAACCTGAGCGGGACTTGGCTGAAGAAGTGTTTGCCCCAGTTCAGCAGGATCCGGCCAAGCTAGTACCCAGACCTCCCGTGGTCACCATCATGGGACACGTTGACCACGGCAAAACTACCCTTTTGGATTTCATCCGCAAGACGAAGGTAACGGCCACAGAAGCCGGAGGGATCACCCAGCATATCGGAGCTTACCAGATCGAGTACAACGGCAAGCGGATCACCTTCCTGGATACCCCAGGCCACGAAGCCTTCACGGCCATCCGTGCCCGCGGCGCCAAGGTGACTGATATTGCGGTCTTGGTAGTGGCAGCCAACGATGGCGTCATGCCCCAAACGGTGGAGGCGATCAACCATGCCAAAGCCGCCGGTGTACCCATCATCGTGGCCATCAACAAAATGGATCTGGCCGCGGCCAATCCGGACCGCGTGAAGCAAGAACTGACTGAACATGGCTTGATTGTGGAAGAATGGGGCGGAGATACCATCGCCGTACCCATCTCGGCCCTGCGGGGCGAAGGTGTTGAGGATCTCCTGGAGATGATCCTCTTGGTGGCTGAAGTGGAAGATCTAAAAGCGGATCCAGACTGCCCAGCCCGGGGCACCGTGATTGACGCTAAGCTTGACCGGGGAAGGGGTCCGGTGGCAACCGTGCTCATCTCCCAAGGCACTTTGCGCGTCGGCGATGCCTTTGTAGTGGGCAATTACTGCGGTAAGGTCAGGGCCTTGATCAACGATCGGGGCGAGCAGATCAAAGAAGCCACGCCTTCCATGCCCGTGGAGGTGTTGGGCATTACCGACGTGCCCCAAGCCGGTGATCCCTTTGTTGTGGTGAAGGATGAGCAGACCGCCCGCGAGGTGGCGGAAATCCAACAGGAGAAGCAGCGGGAAAGGGAGCTGAGCAGAACCAGCAAAGTTACCTTGGATGATCTTTACCGCAGAATCCAGGAAGGCGAAGTCAAGGAGCTGAACCTGGTAATTAAAGCCGATGTTCAGGGATCCGCAGAAGCGGTGCGGGCTTCTTTGGAGAAGCTGTCCACAGACGAAGTGCGGGTGAATGTTATCCACCAAGGAGTAGGAGCCATTTCTGAATCGGATGTGCTTTTGGCTACCGCTTCCAATGCAGTGATTATCGGCTTTAACGTGCGGCCCGACTCCAACGCCCGCAAAGCCGCGGAACGTGATGGGATTGATATCCGCATCTACCGGGTGATCTATGATCTGCTGGATGATGTGAAAGCGGCCATGGCAGGGCTGTTGGATCCTGAGTTTAAGGAACAGTTCCTCGGCCGGGCCGAAGTACGCCAGACCTTCAAAGTGCCCGGAGGGGTTGTGGCAGGCTGTTATGTACAAGAGGGCAAGATTACCCGGGCCGCGGAAGTGCGCGTCCTGCGTGACAATGTGATTGTTCACGAAGGTAAGATCGCTTCCCTGCGGCGTTTCAAGGATGATGTACGCGAAGTGCTGCACGGTTACGAATGCGGCATTGGCCTTGAGCGCTTCAATGACATTAAAGAAGGGGACGTAATTGAAGCCTTTACCATGGTTAAGGTGGAACGTACCCTGTAGGACGGTGATGAAAAGTGTCAGAGCGGCTGGCAAGGTTAGCTCAAGAAATAAAGCGGGAAGTGAGCAGTATTCTCACCACAGAGGTCAAGGATCCCCGCCTCGGGATGATCAGCATTACCGATGTGGAAGTGAGCCGGGACCTGTCTTTGGCCAAGGTGTATTTCAGCCAGCTGGGCGATGAGGAAGAGCGGGCGCGCACCATGGAAGGTTTGGAGCGGGCCAAGGGTTTTATCCGTTCCGAGCTGGCTAAGCGCATCCGGGTGCGGCATATCCCTGAAATCGCTTTTGTGTTTGACCCATCGCTGGAACACGGTGCCAAGATGGATGCACTGCTCAGGTCGCTGCAGATCGCGAAGGAAGATGAAACCACTGATGAACAGTCTTAAGGAAATCGCCGGATTTCTGCAGGAAGAGGATAACTTCATTGTAGTGGGCCACGAAGGTCCCGATCCAGACAGCCTCGGTTCCATGCTCGGCCTCTACTTCGGTTTGACCAAATTGGGCAAGCGCTGTCGCGTGGTGAGCGCCGACCCCCTGCCTCCCTATCTCACCTGGCCGGGCCTGGAGCGCGTGGAGCACTGGGGAGCGGAGTTTGATCCGGGGGAGAGCATAGTGATCGTGGTGGACTGCGAGCCCCAGCGCACTGGCGCCATTGCCCCGGGAGTACTCCAGGCCAAATCCTTGGTGAACATTGATCACCACCAACGGGGCAGGGGTGTGGGCCAACTTGTCTATGTGGAGCCCCAAGAAGCGGCCACCAGTGTCATTGTGTACCGCCTCCTCAAGGAGCTGCGCGTGCCCTTTGATCGGGAAATAGCTACCGCGTTGTACGGCGGTATCGTTGGCGATACTGGGGGATTCCGCCACGCCAACACCAGCAGTGAAGTGCTGCGCATCGCCGGAGAGTTGCTGGAGTACGGCTTGGACCCAGCCAAAATAGCCCGGGAGATCTTCTCCATGCAGCCCCTTGGTTTTCTCCAGCTCCTGGGATTTGCCCTCAGCAACTTACAGACGGCCCAAAACGGACGACTGGTTTGGATGGCGGTGAGCTACGAGGATTTCCGCCGATTTGATGTAGATCCCGAGTTCACCGACCATTTGGTTAGTTATGCCCGCAGCCTGGACAGTGCCGAAATTGCCCTGGTGCTGCGGGAGGTCAGCCCTGGTCTGGTTCGCCTGGGACTGCGTTCCAACGCAGTGGATGTGGCGCGCCTGGCCCGCCATTTCGGGGGAGGCGGTCATAAATTGGCCTCAGGAGCCACAATCCAAGGGGATTTCCAGCAGATCGTGGCCCAAGTTACCAGTACTGCGGAACGCTACCTTGTGACAGGTGAGATCAATGGACGGGATCATTAACGTGCTTAAGCCGCCGGGTATGAGCTCCCATCAAGTGGTGACGTACCTGCGCAGGCTTTTGAAAATTAGGCGCATTGGACACGGCGGCACCTTGGACCCAGGCGCCAGCGGTGTACTGCCCATTTTGGTGGGCAGCGCGACGCGCCTTTCCGGTTTTCTTTTGGATTACGACAAAACCTATGTGACGGAACTTACCTTAGGTATTGCCACCAGCAGCCAGGATGCCAGCGGACAGACCACTCTCCTGAACACAGACTTCACCCTTACCCCCCGCGAACTCGCGGACGTGCTGGCCACCTTCCAGGGCCCCCTTTGGCAGACGCCACCAATGGCCTCAGCGGTGCGGGTGGGGGGCAAGCGTCTGTACGAACTTGAGCGGCAGGGTAAGACTGTGGCCAGGCCGCGCCGGCAGGTTCACGTCCATTCCATCAACATCATGGCCATTTGGCATGAAGGGGAAACTCTGGGTTTCGGGACGAGGGTGCTGCTTAGGATCTCCTGTTCCAAAGGAACTTACATCCGCACCCTCTGCCATGATATCGGAGAAAAGCTGGGCGTAGGCGCCCATATGTCGTTTTTGTCGCGGGTAAAAAGCGGGCCCTTCCACAGTGAACAGGCCTATACCCTTGAGGAACTCACCGCACTTGTGGAACAGGAGAACTTCGAGTTTCTTTTACCCATGCAGCAGGCGCTGCCCAATTGGGTGCAGGTAAAAGTACATCCCCTAGTGGAAGAGCGGATCAAGAACGGCAACTACATACTTCCTGAACATCTCCTGGATGTTCCCAGTACCCTTACTGTGGGCGAGGATGTGGTGCTGCTCAGTCTGGATGGTCAGCTGTTGGCCTTAGCAGAAATCAAAAAGACGGACCGCCTGATCTGCCAGCCTTTCCGAGTATTTATGAAATAGGTGCAGGATATGGAACTCAGATGGATTCAGCGAACAGAGGCATCGGCCCGCAGTGTGGCCTTGGGGACTTTCGACGGTGTTCACAGGGGACATCAACAGCTGTTGAAAATGGCAGTAGACTGCCTGCCTCCTGGGGGAAGCAGCGCCGTTTTCACCTTCGATTATCCCCCGGAACAGTACTTCCGGGGGCAGTTTAGGCTGCTCAGCACCTTCGAGCAAAAGGTACAGCTGATTCGCGATTGCGGAATTGGCGAAGTGGCCTGGCTCCCCTTTGGCCCAGAGATAGCCTCCCTCGAGGCGGGGGAATTTGTGCGGCGCATTCTGGTGGACGAGCTCAAGGCAGTGCACGTCGTGTGCGGGTTCAACTACCACTTCGGCAAGGGGCGCGCCGGCGATGTGGAGTTCCTGAGACAGCAGGGACTCCTCCACGGGTTTGAGGTAACCGTGGTACCCTCGGTGCACAGCAGCGGAGGTGAGCTGATCAGCAGTACCGCCATTCGCAACCTGCTTGCCGCTGGGCGCCTAGCACAGGCCATTGAGTTTCTGGGCCGTTTTCCAGCCTATCGCGGCAGGGTGGTGCCTGGGGAGGGGCGGGGGCGGAAGCTTGGCTTTCCCACGGCCAATCTAGAAATCGATCCCCTGCTTGTCCTGCCAGGGGAAGGGGTATATTTGACTTGGTGCCTGCTCCCTCAAGGACAAGGTGTACCCGCGGTAACCTCCATTGGCCGCAATCCCACCTTCGCCGGGCAAGTGCAGACAGTGGAAGTTTATCTCTTGGACTTCGACGCCGATCTGTACGGCCAGGTCCTGGAAGTCCAGTTCCTGGAAAGGATGCGGGAGATTATCCGCTACCCTTCCCCAGAGGCCCTGCAGGATCAGATCCGCGCCGATGTACAGAAAGCCCGTCAACTCCTGGGCAACTTGTAGAATTAAGTGAAAGAAAAGCTCATGGCTCTCTGATACAATGTAAGGGTGCAAAACCAAATCATTGTTCAGGGAGGAGCCATGAGCTACGTTCATTGTACCAGAAGAAGAAGA
>Ga0116169_1001295_pt1 | contig 21317 bp, 22 predicted proteins | sample AD_UKC130_MetaG_FD_89796 | JGI IMG/M metagenome (GOLD analysis project Ga0116169, IMG submission 89796) | Active sludge microbial communities of municipal wastewater-treating anaerobic digesters from Canada - AD_UKC130_MetaG | ecosystem: Engineered > Bioreactor > Anaerobic > Digestate | place...
GGACGCGTTCTCGTGGACGAAAGCGCGATAAGTCTGCTGCATCAGCGCGATGGCGTCCGGCTCGGTCAGACGCTGGCCGGTGTTCATCAGGGCGCGAAGGTTCTGGACCACGGTGGGTTCGATCGACAGGCTGTGCTGGACCACGCCCGGCAGGGTGTACGAAGCCTCGGCCCGTTCATGAACGCCGCGGAAGTCGAACGCGCGCGACAGCCCGAGTTCGGCCAGGACGGCCAGGTCGCGCGCCGAAAGGCCGGCCAGGTTGTCAGAGCGGAACAGCCGGCGCCAGCGAACGGGCCGTCCGTCGACACCGAGATAGCCGCCCAGATCGCGGAAGTTTGTGGCGCCGGAGAGATTCAGAGAGCGGCTGGGGGCGGTATCGGGCACGGGTCAATCGCTGAAGGAGGAATGGAACGATCATACCGAAGTGAGTTTGCCGGAGCATGACGGTTCCGCGGTGCAGCCGTACCATCGGGGCCGCGGTGCAGCCACGGCGGCCAGCAGCCGTGCCGGCGCGCCAGGCGCCCGCGCCAGAGGAGTCCGCATGCATATCACCGACCTGTATTTTCGCGGCGCCCGCACCCATCCCGAGCGGCTCGCGCTCAGCGGCGACGGCGGCGACTTCACCTACCGGCAAACCTTCGCGCGGACCAACCGGATTGCCCGCCGGCTGCGCGATGCCGGATATGCCACCGGCGACCGCTTCGCGGTGCTCAGCCCGAACACCGGCCCTGCGTTCATCGCGATGCTGGGCGGCCTGCGTGCCGGGATGGCCTGGTGCAACCTGAACATGAAGGCGGCGCTGCCGGACATCCTGCACATTCTGTCCGCCGGCCGCTGCAACCTGCTGTTCTTCCACGAGTCTGCCGCCGGCATGATCGACGAAATCCGGGCGCAGGTGCCGTCGCTGCGCGACATCGTGTGCATCGGCGGCAGCGATGTGCGCGCGCCTTCGCTCGAGCAGTGGCTGGGCGGCACACCCGATGATCCGCTCGACTTTCGCGTGCCCGAAACGAGCCAGGGTTTCCAGGGCGCCACCGGTGGCACCACCGGGCGCTCCAAGCTGACCGTCGCATCCAACCGATTCATGCTGACCGGCGTGCTGGCCTGGGCCACCTGCCTGCACTTCGATGAGCCACCGGTGAATCTGGCGGTGGCGCCCATCACCCATGCCGGCGGATTCGTGGCCCTGGGCATGGGTCAGTTCGGTGGCACCACCATCATGATGTCGACACCGGATGTGGGAGAAATGATCTCGCTCATCGAGCAGCGCCGCGTGACCACGCTGTTTCTGCCGCCCACGCTCATCTACATGCTGCTGGCCCATCCGCGGGCGGCCACGGCCGACTTCTCGTCGTTGCGCTACCTGATCGCGGCCGCCTCGCCCTTCGCACCCGAGAAGATCGTCGAGGCGGTCGAGCGGCTGGGGCCCGTCGTGTGCCAGGCTTTCGGACAGACCGAGTCTGGCTTTCCGACCACTTTCATGTCGCCTGCAGAGATGGCCGGCGCGGCGCGCGATCCGGCCCGCAGCCATCTGCTGCTCTCCTGCGGCCGACCGACCGTCATCGTCGAGGCGATGGAGCTCATGGACGAGGAGGGCAGGCTCCTGGGGCCTGGCGAAACCGGCGAAGTGGTGTTGCGCGGCCCGACGATGATGGACCGCTATCTCGATGACGAAGCGGCCACGGCGGAGATTCAGAAATTTGGCTGGCACCACACCGGCGACATCGGACGGCGCGACGACGAAGGCTACTTTTACATCACCGACCGCAAGCGCGACCTGATCATCTCCGGCGGCTTCAACATCTTTCCCTTCGAGGTCGAAAGCGCGCTGATGAAGCACCCGGCCGTGCAGGACTGCGCGGTGATCGGCGTGCCCGATGCCAAGTGGGGCGAGGCGGTCAAGGCTTGCGTGCAGCTCAAGCCCGGCGCGGTGGCCGGTGCCGACGAACTGATTGCCTGGACCAGGGATCTGGTCGGTTCGATGAAGGCGCCCAAGTCGCTGGACTTCGTCGGCAGCCTCCCGCGCAGTCCAGTGGGCAAGGTCCTCAAGCGGGATCTGCGCGCGCCGTACTGGGAGGGCAGGACCCGGGCTGTCGGCTGAGATGGTCGATGGCTTCAGACCAGCGCGCTTCGGATACGTGCCGAAATCAGGTCGATGACCGACACGGACAAGATGATGATGATCATCACCGCGCAGGTTTCAGCGTACTGGAATCCGCGGATGATTTCCCAGAGGATGACGCCGATGCCGCCGGCGCCGACCATGCCCACCACGGAAGCCGACCGCACGTTCGATTCGAATCGGTACAAGGTGTACGAGATCCACAACGGCAGCACCTGAGGAATCACCCCGAAGACAATTTCCTCCAGGGCATTCGCGCCCGTGGCGCGGATGCCTTCGACCGGCTGGGTATCGATCGATTCGACCGCCTCCGAAAACAGCTTGGCCAGGATGCCGGTCGTGTGCACGAACAGGGCCAGCACGCCCGCGAAGGGCCCGAGCCCGACCGCGACGATGAACAGCATCGCGAAGACCATCTCGTTGATCGCGCGCGCCGCATCCATGAGGCGGCGAACCGGCTGGTGGATCCAGCCCGGGGTGATGTTCGCCGATGAAAGCAGCCCGAAGGGAACAGCGCACACCACCGCCAGCGCGGTTCCCCAGAGCGCGATCTGCAGCGTGACGATCATCTCCTGGAGATAGAGCCGCCAGTTGCCGAACTTCGGGGGGAAGAAGTCGGAGGCGTAGGTCGCCATGTTCGCCGAGTCTCGGATCAGGTCGAACGGACGCATGTCGGCGCCCTGCCAGGAAGCCGCCAGCAGCGCGAGCACCAGTCCCCAGGCCAGCAGGCCGGGCACACTGGTCTTGGGCATGGCAGCGTGCGCCGCCCGCGATACAACGCTTTCGGTGGGAATGTTCATGGCGTCAGTCCCAGTGCCGATCGCGGCATCGGCGGTTCAGCGCTGAGCAAGCTGCTGCACGAGATCGGCGAGCTTGCGATCGATCTCAGCGAGTCGACCCTGCTTTTCGGCAGCGGCAAGTCCGGAGTCGGCCTCGATCCTGTTGCGCTCCTTGAAGAGCTCGAGCTGGCGAATCGGCACGAGTTGCAGGTTGCTCGACTCCTTGAAGCCGGAAAGCTTCGACAGCTTCATCAGGTTTTCCTTCTCCTGCGGGCCGCCCTTGCCATAGTTGAGGAAGAAGCCCCGGATCGAAGTCTTGATCGAGTCGGGCAGATCCTTGCGCATCACCAGGGGATCGAGCGGGATCAGCGGCGAGGTCCATACAACGCGGATCTGGTTGAACTTGTCCGGAGCCCGTTCGCGCAGCTTGTCGAGGTTTTCGCTGTTGTTGGTGGCCACATCGACCTGCCGGTTGGCGACAGCCAGCGCATTTGACTCGTGGTTGGCGGCGCGCGTCAACTTGAAGTGGGTCCTGGCGTCGATTTTGTTCTGGGCGAACACGTAATAGCTGGGCACCAGGAAGCCGGATGTCGAATTGGGATCGCCATTGCCGAAGGACAGGGTCTTTCCATTCTTCAGCACATCGTCCAATGTCTTGATCGGGCTGTCCTTGTGCACGATGAGGTGGGAGTAATAGCCCTGGGTGCCGTCGGCATTCACCATCTGGCCGAACACTTCGCCGCCGGCGCGGTCGACTGCCTCCATGGCCGATTTATTGCCGAACCAGGCCACGTGGACCTTGTTGAAGCGCATGCCCTCGATGATGCCGGCGTAGTCGGGGGCGAAGAACGCATTGACCTTGTACCCGGTCTTGCGGGCCAAATCCTCGAGGATCGGCTGCCAATCCTGCTTCAGGTTTTGCGACGACTCTGTGGAGATGATGCCGAAATTGAGCTCTTTGAACGGCTGAGGCTGAGCCTGCGCGGGCGAGAGCACGACAAGCGCGGCGGCGGCCACGGCGACCCATAGCGATTTGAACATCGGTTGCTCCAGAAGAAGGGTTGGTCCGAAAGGCGGCTGATGAGGCTCAGGCCGCCGCCAGGGAGGCGCGATCGACGCGTGCCGGAATGGCGCCGCTGGATGAATCGTCAAGCGACGAAATGAGGTCGCCCATCGACAGGATTTCGTCGGCGTCGGCGCCGTAGAGTTCGCGCAGCAGGGCTGGCGTGAGCGCCCGGGATGGGCCGTCGTACACGACCCTGCCTCGGTGCAGTGCGACGGTGCGCGCGCAGTAGCGCATCGCCACGTTCACCTGATGGAGCGAGACGACCACGGTGCAGCCGTCCTCGCGATTCAATGCAGACAGGATGTCCATCACCTTGCGCGACGACTCCGGGTCGAGCGAGGCGATCGGTTCATCGGCCAGCACGAGGCGCGCGCCCTGAACCATGGCTCGGGCGATGGCAGCGCGTTGCTGCTGGCCACCGGACAGCGTCGACGCCCGCTGGCTGCTGCATTCGGCAATGCCGACCCTGCGAAGCGCCTCGATGCCCCTGGCGACTTCGGCCCGCGTGAATTGCCTGATCAGACTGCGCCACCACGGAATCCGGTGCAGCATGCCGGCCATGACGTTGATGATCACGGGCAGGCGCCCGACCAGATTGAACTGCTGAAAGACAAAACCGACCTGTGCCCTGACCGAGCGGATGTCGGCAGCGATACGTCCTCGGGCCTGGACCGTGCGTCCGTGGATGCGGATCAGGCCGCTGGACGTATCGCCCGACATCAGCCCAGCGACATGGCGAAGCAGCGTCGATTTGCCAGAGCCGGAGGCACCAATCAGGGCGACCATCTCACCCGGCCCTACCGTGAGGTTGACCTGCTGCAGCGCTCGGCGTCCGTTGGCAAAGGTCTTGCTCAATCCCCTCACCTCGATGGCGGGCGATGCGCGGAATTCATCGGGGGATGGCCTGTGCATGAAATCTCCGAGTGAGGGCGGGTCCTGGCCGGCAGTATTGGCTTCCAACATGTCATTCGTGTGTCGTCGCGCGGACTTGCCACATGCCTCGCGCCAGATGCCTCGGTCTCTTGCGTATCGGCGCGCTCGAAGTGCAGTTCAGTCGCTCAGCACCCAGTCACGCCGGCGCTGAAACGCAGCGCCACGCGCGGGCTCTTCAAACAAGCACAGCCGATCGAGCCGTGCGGGCGCTTCGCGGTTCAGCGCTGCAGTGAGCGGCGATAGCGCTTGGATCAGGCGCTCGGCCAGATCGGCCCGCTCGCAACCGGCCAACGTCATGTGGAAGCGGAAGCGCTCGAGGACGAGCGGGTACCCATAGGCATGCAACAACTCGAGGCCGCGCCGGTCGAGACGCTCCGGCCGGCGCCTGGCGATGTCGCAGGGCAGCGCAGGCGCCCTGAGGTCATCGAGTTCGATCACGCAGCGCGCGGCCAGTTCTGTGAGCGCTGGCGGCGCTGCCAGAGGCGCCAGGGCGACAAATCCTGGAAAGGCAGCCGGTTCCAGATTTCCCAGCGCGACAGCGCGCAGACTGGCGGCCAGCGCGGAAATCCGCTCCATCAGTTCAGGCAATGTGGCCCCGCTGGTCAGCCTGAATGGCGCCTTCAAGGTCGCATGAAATCCGTAGCGGCGTGCATTGGCCGCCATTGACCGCCATGTCGACGGGTCGATTCCAGCGTGCGCCAGGAACGCGCTCAATGACCCATCGGCATTCGCCTGGGGAGCGAGCAGGCCTGTGCCGAAGCGCCACCACGGGGACTGGGGGGCGGGCGCGAAGTAGATCGCGTACCGCGATGCCTGCTGCGAGGGTTCAGCCATCGCGCTGTCCGGGATCGAACACCGCTTGTGCGTCGACCAGGCCGCTCTGGATGAACGAACCTCGCCCCTGTTCGACGCGAATCAGTCCGGCCTGCCGCAGGTGCGCCAGGGCTTTGCGCAGCGTATGACGTTTGACCTTGAAGCGTGTCGCCAGCGCATGTTCGGCGGGCAGGCAGCCTGTCTCGCAAAAGGCGCGATCTCGAATCTCCCGGGCCAGCGTCTCAGCAATCTGCGTCCAGACGGGCGTGCCGCTCTGGCGCGGCACCGGCCCCCGCGCGTTGGGACGCCGGGCTCTTTGAAAGGCGTTGATTGTCATGGGCCTGACTTGTTGAGCGCCGAAGCTTGGCGCTCTCCAACGTTATCAACCCGTCTAGACAAGCCGATGACAATGCATGGCCAGATCGAACTTGCCCCCGACGGCAGCGCGGAGTATCCCGGCGTTCGGCAGGCTTGGCTGGCGCTGCTGGCCCGAGCGGACATCGAGGAGCTCGACCAGGCCTTCAGTCGCCTCGCTCCGCCTCCCCGCTACGAGTTCCTGCGGCCGCCCGAGTCGGGCATGGTGATGCTGCGGGCCCGCATCGGGGGCACCGGCGACCCCTTCCATCTGGGCGAGGCGAGTGTCACCCGATGCTCGGTGCGCATCCACGGCGGACACACCGGCACCGGCTACGTGCTCGGGCGTCAGCGCCGCAAGGCCGAACTCGTCGCGCTGTTCGACGCGTTGCTGATGGAGCCCGACAACCGCTCGGATCTGGAGCGCTCGCTGCTGCGGCCCTTGCGTGAGCGGCTGCGGGACGAGCGGGCCGCCGGTGCGCAATCCAGCGGCACGACCAAGGTCGAGTTCTTCACGATGGTGCGAGGCGATTGATGGACACGATGTCAGACCTGCCGCTTGGCCTGCGGGACCCGGTCCATGATGCGCAAGCCGCGTTCCGCGCAGCCCTGCGGGCTCTTTCGAGGCCGGGCGAGCCCGTGTCGTATCCGATCAGCGGGCCACCCGTCGCCGGCCTGATGCCGGCGACGGCTGCGCTGCTGCTGGCCCTCACCGACCACGAGACCCCGGTCTGGTGGAATCACGACGGCCCGCTGCGCTGGCTGCGCTTTCACACCGGCGCACCCGCGGTGACGGAACCGGGTCAGGCGCTCTTCGGCGTCGTGCGCGCGGGGGGCGCCGCCGCGCCGTTGACGCAATTCAATCCGGGCACGGATGCGCAGCCCGAGCGTTCGGCCACCGTGCTGATCGAACTGCCCGCTCTGTGCGGCGGCTCCGCGGTTCAATGGTCCGGACCGGGCCTGCGCGAGCCGGTGGTGCGGCGGCTGGCCGGCCTGCCCGCCGGCTTCTGGCGGCAATGGTCCAACAACCATGGCCTCTTTCCAGGAGGCGTCGACGTCCTTTTCACCTGTGGGCACGACATCGTGGGCCTGCCGCGTACCACACGGGCAATCGAACGAGAGGACTGCTGAATGTACGTATCGGTCAAGGGGGGCGAGGCCGCGATTGAAAATTCCTGGCGCCTGCTCGCACAGCAGCGTCGGGGCGACCTCGCGTACAGCGAGTTGGGGCTCGGGCAAATCGCGTCGCAATTGCGACTGGCGGTTCATCGTGTGATGACGGAGGGTTCGCTGTACGACCCCGAGCTTGCCGCGCTTGCCATCAAGCAGGCCAGTGGAGACCTGTACGAAGCGGTGTTCCTGCTGCGCGCCTACCGCACCACGCTGTCGCGCTTCAGCTGCTCATTGCCGCTGGAGACCGGGCGCATGACGATCAGGCGGCGGATCTCAGCTGCCTTCAAGGATCTGCCCGGCGGGCAGGTGCTTGGCCCCACAGCGGACTACACACAGCGGCTGCTGGACTTCAGCCTGATGGCGGATGCCGCTGCGCCACCGGCAATTCCGTCGGCCGAGCCTGTCCCTTCCGCGATGCCGCGTGTGTTGTCGCTGCTCGACCAGGAGGGCCTGATCGAATGCGAGTCGCCGACGACTCCTGCGCGCGAGCCCTTCGACCTTACCCGCGAGCCGCTGCAATTTCCTGCCGCCCGCGATGCCCGGCTGCAGGCCCTTGCGCGAGCGGACGAGGGCTGGCTGCTGGCGCTGGGTTATTCGACGCAGAGGGGTTACGCCAACACCCATCCCTTCGCAGGCGAAATCCGCATGGGTGATGTCAGTGTCGAGATCGTCCCGGATGAACTCGGCTTCGCGATCGACATCGGCGATGTCACGCTCACCGAGTGTCAGATGATCAATCAGTTCAGCGGCGACCGCGAGCATGCGCCCCGCTTCACCCAGGGCTACGGCCTGAGTTTCGGCGAAGGCGAGCGCAAGGCGATGTCGATGGCGCTGGTCGACCGCTCGCTGCGGGCCCGCGACCTCGGCGAGCCGCTGCTCGCGGCCGCCCAGGATGAGGAGTTCGTCCTCGCCCATGGCGACAGCCTCGAGTCGTCGGGGTTCGTGCAGCACCTGAAGCTGCCGCACTACGTCGACTTCCAGTCGGAGCTCGAACTGCTTCGGCGCCTTCGTACCCGTCACGAATCGACAGAGGTGAAGCCTTGACCGGTCCTTCAGCGTCCACCCCACTCGAGCCGTCGGCGATCCACCAGGGCGAGCACGACTACAACTTCGGCTTTCTCGATGAACAGACCAAGCGCCACATCCGGCGGGCGTTGCTCAAGGCGGTCGCGATTCCAGGCTGTCAGGTGCCATTCGGCGGCCGCGAGATGCCCCTGCCGTATGGCTGGGGCACTGGCGGTATCCAGGTCACGGCGTCTCTGATCGGCCGAGAGGATGTGCTGAAAGTAATCGATCAGGGAGCTGACGGCACCGTGAATGCGGTGAACATCCGGCGCTTCTTCGCGCGCACGACCAGCGTTCGGACGACGACGCGCACGGAGCTGGCGAGCATCATCCAGACCCGCCATCGCATTCCCGAGAAGGCGCTGCACGAAGGGCAGATACTGGTGTTCCAGGTGCCGATGCCCGAGCCGCTGTTCCGCCTGGAGCCGCGCCGGGCCGAGACGATCAAGCTGCATTCGTTGGCGGAGTACGGGCTGATGAGTGTCCGCCTGTATGAGGACATCGCGCAACTCGGTGCGATCTCGCGCACCTATGACTATCCGGTGCAGGTGAACGGCCGGTACCTGATGTCACCGTCGCCAATCCCGAAATTCGACAACCCCAAGCTGCACATGAGCCCGGCTCTGCAGCTGTTCGGTGCCGGCCGCGAGAAGCGTCTGTATGCGGTGCCGCCCTATACGCCGGTACGCAGCCTGGCCTTCGACGATCATCCCTTCGAGGTCCAGCGCTGGGACCAGGCTTGCGGACTGTGCGGCTCGGCGGTCAGCTTTCTGGACGAGGTGGTCATCGACGACGCCGGTGGACGTATGTTCGTGTGTTCAGACACCGACCATTGCAGTGGCCCTGGAATTGCCCGCGACCCGCAGTCCGCAGAGACGCTCGCACCGTCCGGTGCGCCGGCGAGTCTGGTGCCTTCGCCATGAGCGACGATCTGCTGCTGTCGGTGCGAGGCGCGGGCAAGCGATACGGGTCGCGATGGGCCTGCCGCAATGTGTCGTTCGACCTCCATCCTGGCGAGGTGCTGGCGGTGGTGGGCGAGTCGGGGTCTGGCAAGACCACGCTGCTCAAGCTGCTGTCGATGCGGCTGGCGCTCGACGAAGGAAGCGTCCATTACGCGGCACGCCCCGACGGGTCAGGTCCGGGCGGGCTTCGCGACCTGGCGGATCTGTCAGAAGCTCGCCAGCGCATGCTCAGCCGCACCGAGTGGGGCTTCGTCGATCAGAACCCGAGAGATGGCTTGCGCATGGCGGTGTCGGCCGGGGCCAATGTCGCTGAACGCCTGATGGTCCTCGGAGCGGAGCATTACGGCCGGCTTCGCGACGAGGCTCGCGACTGGATGGGCCGGGTCGAGCTGGCGGGGGACCGGATCGACGACATGCCGAGCGAGTTTTCCGGAGGCATGCAGCAGCGCCTGCAGATTGCCCGCAATCTGGTGACCCGTCCGCGGCTGGTATTCATGGACGAACCGACCTCGGGGCTCGACGTGTCGGTCCAGGCCCGTCTGCTCGATCTGCTGCGCTCGCTGGTCGATGATCTCGGACTGGCCTGCGTCGTGGTTACTCACGATCTCGCGGTGGCCCGCCTGCTGGCCCATCGAATGCTGGTAATGAAGGACGGTGCAGTGGTCGAGTCCGGGCTCACAGATCGGGTGCTCGATGACCCTCATCACCCCTATACGCAGTTGCTCGTCTCTTCGGTGCTGATGCCATGAACGAGCAACCATTTCAGATCCAGACCGTGGTCCGCGTGCGCGGGCTCGCCAAGACCTTTGTGCTTCACAACCGGGGGGGCGCCGAACTGCCGGTGTTCTCTGGCCTGGACATGGACGTGGCCGCCGGCGAATGCGTCGTTCTTGCCGGTCCCTCCGGCTGCGGCAAGAGCTCGCTGATGCGTTGCCTGTACGGCAATTACGCGCCCAGCGGCGGCACCGTCGAACTCAGGCACGGTCAAAGCTGGCTCGATCTTTCGGAGGCGTCCCCGCGTCAGGTGATAGCGGTGCGGCGCAGCACCATCGGGTACGTCTCGCAGTTTCTGCGGGTAATTCCTCGTGTGTCCACGCTCGAGCTGGTGTCAGAGCCTCTTCGTCGACTCGGCTTCAGCCGTGCGCTGGCCGATGACCGCGCGCGGCAACTGCTGGATCGGCTCGCGCTTCCCGAACGGCTATGGCATCTGCCGCCTTCCACTTTTTCCGGCGGCGAACAGCAGCGCGTCAATGTGGCGCGAGGACTGATCGCACCGCGACCGGTGCTGCTGCTTGACGAACCGACCGCTTCTCTGGATCCGCGCAATCGGCAGACCGTGGTCGATCTGATCGGCCGGGCCCGGGACGACGGGGCTGCGATCATCGGCATCTTCCATGACGCCGAGGTGCGCGACGCGGTGGCTACCCGCTCTTTTGACCTGGGCACCTGCCGGCCCCAGCGAGCCCCCGAGGAGATGGCGACATGAGTGAACGAATTCTGCGCAATGCGCGCATCGTTACCCCCGATGAGTGCATTGTCGGCACAGTCCAGATTCGAAATGGCGTGGTCGGCGATGTGGCCAGTGGCGCCAGCAGCTGCCTTGGTGCCGAGGACATGGAGGGCGACTATCTGATGCCCGGACTGGTGGAGCTGCACACGGACAATCTCGAGAAGCACATGCTGCCGCGCCCCGGCGTGCACTGGGACCCCTACTCGGCCACCGTGGTCCACGACGCGCAGTGCGCAAGCGCGGGCATCACCACAGTGCTCGATGCGGTGGTGGTCGGCAGCCGTGATCAGGAGAGTGTGCGCGCGAGGATGCAGGAGACCGCGATCGGCAGCGTGGAGCGCTGTCGCGATGATGGCGTGCTGCGGGCAGATCACCTGCTGCATCTGCGATGTGAGGTGGCCGCTGCGGACATCCTGGCCGTCTTCAGTCGGCATGTGGATCGGCCCGACCTCAAGCTCATCTCGGTGATGGACCACACCGCCGGCCAGCGGCAATGGCGTGACCTGGACAAGTACCGGCAGTACATGGAGCGCAACGGCCGCTATACAGACGAGTCGTTCCGCGACATGCTGGCGGCGCAACGCGAGGGCCATGAAGAATGGGCCGCCGGACACCGCCTGCAGGTTGTGGCGGCGGCGCGTGAGCGCGCCATCCCGGTCGCAAGCCATGACGATACCGAGATCGAGCACATCTCGGAGGCGAGTGCGCAAGGCATCACGATGTCGGAGTTCCCGACCACCGTGGATGCCGCCGTGGCGGCGCGCGCGGCCGGCATGGACATCATCATGGGTGCGCCCAACCTGGTCCGCGGCGGCTCCCATTCGGGCAACGTGTCGGCGGGCGAGCTGGCCGGGCTGGAACTGCTGGACATCCTGTCGTCGGACTATGTGCCCACCAGCCTGCTGATGGCGGTGTTCACGCTGCGGCACTCGCTGGACTGGTCCTGGCCCCGCGCCGTCGCCACGGTGAGCCGGACGCCGGCCCGCGCTATCGGGCTGCTGGACCGTGGCGAGATCGTCCAGGGTCGTCGCGCGGACCTGATCCGGGTGCGCTCTCGGGATCAGCGGGGCGTCGTGATGGGCACCTGGGTGAACGGCGCGCGCGTCGCCTGAGCGGCGTGCTGCGGCAGTCTTGTGCGCGGCGTGCTGCGGCAGTCTCGTGCGCGGCGCGCGGACCGCAATGCCGGGCATCCTGTCCGCCGCCAGGGTGCCTCTCGGTCACATGCGCGACCGCAGTCCTTCCGGAGATGCCGCGTAACCGGTCAAGGTGCGCTCGGCGTGCCGCAGTCTCCAGTCGAGCATCTTTTGCGCGTATCGGAGGATGATCGGGGCATAGGCGGGCTGGGCCGCCACATTGCGCATCTGTCCCGGATCGGCATCCAGATCGAAGAACAGAGGGGCCATCGCCCCGAAATGCACGTACTTGTAGTGTTCGTCCTGGATGACCGCCAGTGAGCAGTCATCCATCCGCATGCCCAGCGCCGATTCGGGTTTCGAATAGAAAAGATCCCGGAAGTCGTACTCATAGTGGACCTCCGTACGCCATCCCTCGGGCGCTGCGCCGTCGCGTACGAACGGCAGCAGCGAATGCCCGTCACAGGTGCGGGGTACCGGCAGGCCCATCCAGTGCAACAGCGTTGGCATGGTGTCGATGGTTTCGGTGAACCGGTCGATCCGGCTGCCGCGGGTGCCGTCGGCCTCGCGACAGGGGTCGCGGACGATCATCGGAATGTGAAAGCTCTGATCGAAGTATCCGATCTTCCCGAGCAGGTGGTGGTCGCCGAGCTGCTCTCCATGGTCGCTTGTCAACACGATCAGCGTGTTTTCCCACTGCCCGGTGTCCTTCAGGAACTGGAAGACCCGGCCCAGTTGCGTGTCGACCTCTGACATCAGCCCATAGTAGGTGGCGCGCATCTGGCGCACCTCCGCCTGGCTCATGTCGCTGCCCAGCCCCTGACCATTCTGGAAGAAGTTCTGGCGCCCGATGTCTTCCACGTAGAACCGCAGGAGAGGATGCTGTGCGGACTCTTCTGCGGCGGAATCCGCGCGTACGGCGGGCGGGCACTGCGCGGCGTCGTACATGTCGTGATAAGGCGCCGGCGCCGAGAACGGCGGATGCGGCCGGTAGTAGCCCAGATGCAGGAACCACGGCTTGTGCGGCGTGCTGCGCAGATGATCGATGCCGCGGTCGGTGAACCAGGTCGTGTCGGACAGCGCAGCCGGAATGCGGCTCGGTCGCCCTGTCGCGCCGAATTCATGAGACTCGAGTCCTTCCGGCAGCCAGATGTCCCAGGGGTTGTCCGGCATTGCGAAGCCCTGCGAGGCCACCCATGAAAAGTAGGCCTCCATCTTCATGCCCCAGGAGCCGACCGGTCGCCAGCCCTCCATGTCGGCACCGAGCACCTTGAATCTCGGATCCTGTGCCGCCACGACGCGCGGGTCGGGCGTGGTGGTGGTGTAGCCGACCAGCGCCGGGTCATAGCCGGCCTTGCGAACCTCGAATGCGATGTTGGTATGCCTCGCATCGAGCGGGATGGTGTTCTGCACGGCGCGGTGGTTCATCATGTACAGCCCGGTCAGCAGGCTGGCTCGCCCCGGTCCGCAAGGCACTGCCTGCGTGTAGTGCCGCGCGAATGTCACGCCCTCAGCCGCCAGCGCTGCGATGTTGGGTGTCCTGATCACCGGATGGCCGAGCATCGGCAACGTGTCGCCCCGCCATTGATCGACCACGATCAGCAGAACGTTCTTGCGGGTCTTGTTTGTCATCGGGGCAGCCTCAGCGGAGTGTGGGATCGAGCCGGTCGCGCAGCCAGTCGCCGACCAGGCTCACCGAAAAAGTCGTCAGCACGATCACCGCGCTCGGCACCAGCAGAATCCAGGGCGCCGACTGCAGGTACTCGCGGCCATACCCGACCATGTTGCCGAGGCTTGTCATCGGCGGCTGAACGCCCAGCCCCAGAAAGGACAGGCCGGACTCCAGCAGGATCACTTCGGGGAAGGTCAGCGTGACGCCGACAATCAGAGTGCTCGCGATATTGGGCAGCACATGAACCGCGTAAACCCGCATCGGCGACGCCCCGATCTCGCTGGCCGCCGCCGCATAGCCCTGCTCGTTGGCTGCGATGGTCAGGCCGCGCGCAATGCGTGCCGAACGCTCCCAGCCATAACAGCCCATCAGGGCGATGAACAGGGTCAGGGTATTGCCGAAAAATGCGAGCACCGCCAATGCGATGATCATGAAGGGCATCGAGGCCTGGAAGTCGACCAGCGTGAGCACGACCTGCTCGACCCAGCCGCGGAAGTGGGCCGCCAGAAAGCCGAGCGACACGCCGAGTGTGGCCGACAGCAGGGTGCTGACGAAGGCGACCAAGAGGCTGATGCGCACCGAGATGACCAGTCGCGACAGCACATCGCGGCCGAGTTCGTCGGTGCCCAGCCAATGCGCTGTCGACCCGCCCATGAACGCGGGCGGTGCAAGGCGGGCGGTCAGATCGAGCTTGCTGTATCCGTATGGCGCCAGCAGGTCCGCGAACAGGGCTACCGCCAGGACCGCCAGGAGCCAGCCGATCGCAGCAATCACCAGCACCGGATACTTCGACAGGATGCGCCGCAGGCTGCCTCGGCCCTGGGCCGGGCCATTGGCCGATGTTGTTGCGATCGCATCGGCTGACGGCATTGCGATCGCTCTTGAGTCGGCCATCTCAGGCTCCTTCCCGGCGCGTCTGCCCGGCACGCAGGCGAGGGTCGATCAAGCCATACAGGGCATCGACCAGGAGGTTGGAGCTCACCATGGTGAGAGCCACCAGCAGCAGCAGGCATTGCACGACTGCGAGGTCCCGATTGGCAACTGCCGACACCAGGAGTCGGCCGGCGCCCGGCCAGGAGAACACGCTCTCCACCACCACGGCGCCTGCAATCAGGCTGCCGACCATGAAGCCCACGACAGTCACCGTGGGAATGGCCGCGTTGGGCAGCGCGTGTCCTCGAACGACCTGTCGCCACAGCAGGCCCTTGGCCGAAGCTGTGCGGATGTACGGTTGTCCCATCACCTCCAGCATCGCCGAGCGGGTGAACCGCGCAAGCACCGCGGCTCCGCCCAGGCTAAGGGTGATGATCGGGAGGACAGCGTGCTGCCAGGTGGCATTGCCGCCGCTGGGCAGCCAGCCCAGGCCAACCGCGAAGACCAGCACCAGGCCGAGCCCGAGCACGAAACTCGGAATGGTGTAGCCGGCGACCGAGAGGCTCATCACGAGCCGGTCGGCCAGCGAATTTCGATGCAGCGCGGCGAAGACACCCGCCGGAATGCCGATCAGCAGCTTGAGCGCGAAGGCGGGCAGCGCGATGGCGAGCGTGGCGGGAATGCGTTCGATGACCAGATCCATCGCAGGGCTGCTGTCGCGCATCGACTGACCGAAATTGCCCTGCAGCAGATTCATGAAGAAGCCCAGGTACTGCTTCCACAGCGGTGCGTCCAGTCCCCAGCCGCGACGAAAGGCTTCGAGGGCTTCAGGCGGCGCATCCGGCGACATGATCAGCATCGCCGGATCGCCCGAAAGGCGAAGGATCAGGAATGCGAAGCTGAGCACCAGAAATACCGTGAGCAGCGCCCGCATCAGTCGCAGTGCGAGATAGCTCAGCATGCGAGCGCTCCGGGGCTTGCGCTGTCCGACAGGGGCGCCAGCAGATGACAGGCCACTCTGCGTCCGCCACCTATCTCGGCAAGTTCGGGCCGGCGCTCGCGGCACAGCGGTAGGGCGGATGCGCAGCGCGGATGGAATGCGCATCCGCCGGGCACCTTCATGGGATTGGGCGGATCGCCCTCGAGCACGATCCGGCGGATGCCGTCGCGGCGCCATGGCGACGGTATCGCCGAGACCAGCGCCCGCGTGTAGGGGTGGGCGGGCCGATGAAACAGATCCTCCGGGCCACCCTGCTCGACGATGCGTCCGAGGTACATCACGGCCACTTCGTCGCTCACCTGACGCACCACCTTCAGGTCATGGCTGATGAACAGAAAGGCCACGCCGAAACGCGCCTGCACGTCGTGCAACAGGTTGATCACCTGCGCCTGGATCGAGACATCGAGCGCCGAGATCGGCTCGTCGCAGACCAGCAGACTGGGCTGCAGGATCAGCGCCCGCGCCAGCACCACGCGCTGACGCTGCCCGCCCGAAAGTTCATGCGGATAGCGCTCGAACAGATGAGGGGTGAGGCCGACCGAGGCCATCAGGTCACGTGCCCGTTCGAGGCGTTCGGGTGCGCTCCCCTGCCCGAAGACCAGCAGGGGCTCGGCCACCTGGGCCACCACTTTCAGGCGACGGTCGAGCGCGCCCATGGGGTCCTGGTAGACCATCTGCATCCGGCGGCGCAGCGCCCGCCAGGCGGGTCCGCGGCGCGCCGTGACCGGCTCGCCTTCGAAGCGGATTTCCCCGCTGGTCGGTGACATCAGGCCCAGCACCAGCCGTGCGGTCGTTGACTTGCCGCAACCGGATTCGCCCACCAGTCCCAGCGTCTTTCCGGCCGGCAACCTGAAGGACACGCCATCGACCGCCCGCAGCAGCCCGGGACGGCCGAACAGACCGCCGGGCAGTCGAACCGGAAAATGCCGGGCCAGTTGAGTCGTCTCGAGGAGCGGGTTCATGCGTCGAGCGCGCGCAGGCACGCCACCAGATGGTTCGGCCCGACCGAGCGCGCGGCTGGCGCGGCTTCGGAGCAGGCCGCGTAGGCCGTCTGACAGCGGGGGGCGAAGCTGCAGCCCCTGGGCAGGCGTCCCGGTTCGGGCACGCTGCCGGGGATCGCAACGAGTCGCCGCCGCGGGCCGATGTGATCGGGCATCGCGGCCAGCAGGCCGCGGGTGTACGGGTGGCGCGGGCGCTCGAAGAGCTGCCTTGCAGGCGCCTGCTCGACCATCCGGCCGGCGTACATCACGGTCACGCGGTCGCAGATGTCGGCGATCACTCCGAGATCGTGCGAGATCAATGCCAGCGCCATGCCGCTGTCGCGCCGGATCTCGCCGAGCAGATCGAGGATCTGTGCCTGGATCGTGGCGTCCAGCGCGGTCGTCGGTTCATCGGCCACCAGCATGTCGGGTTCGCCGGCCAGCGCCATTGCGATCATCACCCGCTGATTCATGCCGCCCGACAGTTCGTGCGGATACGCGTCGAGCCGGTTGGCCGCGCTCGGGATATGCACCCGGTCGAGCAGGCGCGTGGCTTCGGCACGCGCGGCTCGCGCATCGAAACCGCGATGCAGCGACACGGACTCGGCGAGTTGCCGGCCGATCCGCTGGACCGGATTCAACGAGGACACCGGGTCCTGGAAGATCATCGCGATCCGTCTGCCCCGGATCGGGGCCAGTGCATCGCCGTTCAATCCGTGGATGGGCTGTCCATCCAGCAGCACGCTGCCCTCGACCCTCGCCCGCGGTCCCAGCAGCCCGAGTACCGCCAGCCAGGTGACGCTTTTGCCGCACCCCGACTCACCGACAATGCCGACCGTCTCGCCACGGTCGATCTGCAGATCGATGCCATGCAGCACCGGCATCAGACGCCGGCCATCGTCGAACGCAACCCTGAGCCCGTGGATGCTGACGAGCGCGGGCGGCGCGGTGAGCAGGCTCGCCGCACGAGAGGCCAGCGCGCCACTCGGGGGCACCGCCCGCTCGCGGCGTTCAGGCCGCTCGGTCGAGGAATGCGCCGCATCCAGCAGACGAGGCATCATTTCTGCGGGTACCGCAGATTGGTCGCGCGGAAGTCCATCGCGAAGGTGGGGGACCACTTCCAGGCGATGTCTTTTCGTTTGCCGTAGAACACCACGTTGCGGTGCAGGACGGTATACGCGGGGTCTTCCCGCTCGGCGATTTCGAGCATGCGCCGAAAGGCGCGGCCGCGATTGGCCATGTCGGTCGACGTCTCGAGCAGGCCCGACAGCGCATTGAATTCGTTGTTGCTCCATTCACCGGCCTGCTGCTGCTGGCCGTTGGGGCCGTGCTGGTTGACGATCGAACTCACCGGGTCGCTGAACGGCGCCGAGTTGGACCAGTCGCGAACCGCGCGGGGACTGTTGCGATCGAAGATCTGCTGCCAGTTCTCCTTCATCTGCATGTCGACGTTAAGGCCGACCGCGCGCCACATCTCGGCCAGCACCTGGGCCGTTTGCACCTGGTTGGTGTAGTAGTTGTTGAGCACGCGGAACGGGATGGGTTGACCCTTGTAGCCGGCTTCCTTGATCAGTCGCATCGCCAGCGCAGGGTCGTACTTCGGCACGGTCCAATCCTTCTGGAACATGGCCCCGTAGTACTCCCACTGCAGGCCTGCGGGCACACTGGTGCGATTGCCCCACAATGACTTGACGATTGCATCACGATCGATCGCATGAGCCATCGCCAGCCGGATGCGCGGGTCCGCCAACTGCGGATGCGATTTGTCGAATACGATCAGGCGATGGTTCAGTACCGGCCCGCCGACCACCTCGAACCGGGGATTGGCCTCGATCGTCTTGATCTGGTCAGGAGGGATGTCGGTGACGAAGTCATATTCGCCGGTGAGCAGGCCGTTGACCCGCCCAGCCACTTCGGGGACGACCTGATACCGGATCTCCCGCACGGTCGGCCGCCCGCCGTAGTAATCGTCATGGGCCGCGAGCACCAGCAGGTTGTCAGGACGAAACTCCTTGACCTTGAATGGTCCTGCGCTCACCGGATTGCGCGCCCAGGCCGCCCAGTCCTTGGCGGCGAGGTAGGCGCGCCTGGAAATGATCTCCGATCCCGATCGGGCAAGCCGGCCTTCCATCGTCACGTCCGGCACCGCGTTGACGAAGCGCACCGTGTACTTGTCGACGACCTTCACCTCTGCCAGCGAAGGCCACAGTCGGCGGGCGATCGCAGGCACCTCCGGCGGCGGCGTCGGGCCAAGCGCCTTGGTGGCGGTCGTGAACAGCGCTTTGCCGTCGCCTACGCGGGCCGTGGTGGGCGTATCACCGACTCGAAAGGGCTTCGTTGTCCCGAACATGTGCTCGGGGCCGAACGTGAATGCCACGTCATCGGCCGTGACCTCGTCCCCGTTGTGAAAGCGGGCGCCCTTGCGCAGCTTGAGTTCGACGGTTCGATCGTCGATCCGCTTCCAGGACGTCGCAAGACCCGGGATCGGCGCCAGGTCACCTTGGCGGTCGAGCTCGATCAGCGGTGAAAAGATCATCGGGAAACTGCGCGAGCCCACGTTGCTTTGCTCGCGCAATGCGGTCAGGGTTCCTGACGTGGACACCTGTTGCACCGCCACCTTGAGCACCGGACGGGCGTCCGATTGTGCCGCGATGGGCTGTGCGATCGTCCACGCGGCGATGACTGCCACGCAGAGTCGGATCGGATTTTTCATGGTCGACCTCACGCTATCGGAATGAGCGGATGTTCCAGCCGGAACAAGTCGAGCCTGTGACATCGCGCGAAGTCTTCAGAATTTGATGGTTGTCGACGCGGTCACGCTGTCGTCATATCGGCGCAAGATCATCGGGCACCATGACTAACGACCAAGTGCATCCCGACGGCGAAGCCGCCAGCGTCATCCTGCGGGTGCGAAGCGTCTGGATTTCGGACCTGCACCTGGGCACGCCAGGGTGCCAGGCGCAGGCGCTGCTGGATTTCCTGCGCGGCACCGACTGCGAGACCTTGTATCTCGTCGGCGACATCATCGACGGATGGCAGTTGCGCCGTACCTGGTACTGGCCTCAGACCCACAACGATGTCATTCAAAAAATTCTGCGCCAGGCCCGCAAGGGCACTCGCGTGGTGTTCGTGCCGGGCAACCACGATGAATTCGCGCGCCGCTACGTCGCACACAACTTCGGCGGTGTCGATGTGGTCGATGATTGCATCCACGTCACCGCTGACGGGCGCAGGCTCTGGGTGACCCACGGCGACTTGTTCGACGGAGTCATTCAGTGCGCGAAGTGGCTCGCTTACCTGGGCGACGCGGCCTATGGATTCACGCTCAAATTCAATCGCTGGTTCAACGGCGCGCGCGCGCGCCTGGGCTTGCCCTACTGGAGCCTGTCGCGTTACCTGAAGCTCAAGGTCAAGCGGGCAGTCAGCTACGTCAACGAGTTCGAAACGGCGGTTGCCCGCGAGGCGCGTCGCAGAGGCGCACACGGCGTGGTCTGCGGGCATATTCACCACGCCGAGATGCGCGAAATCGACGGCATCCTGTATTGCAACGATGGCGACTGGGTCGAAAGTCTGACCGCGCTGGTCGAACACTTCGACGGCCGACTCGAGATCATCGACAAGAGCGCGAATGCCCTGGTGCCGGCGCGTGTCGCGCAAACCGCCAGTCTGCCGCAGCCGAGGCCCACTCTGGCGCCTGAGCCGCTGGTGGCGGGCCGTTCGGGGTCGGTGGCGCGGTCAATTCACGCCAGAGCGGACTGATCCGGCGCCAACGCCGGTTGCGTGGGCCGCGCGATTCTCTGTCTATCCAACGCCGCACGGCTTGCCGCCGAGAAGAACCTGGGCGCTCTGCTGGCGAGCTTCGCCGCGATTCGGGCGATCCAGCCTCGGGCCCGGCTGCTGCCAGTGGGCGATGGGCCGCAGCGCGCGCAGCTCGAGTCGCTGTGCCCGGATGGGATATTCGCCGGGCAGCGCAGCGGCGAAGACCTTGCCGCGCACTATGCGTCGGCCGACCGGTTCGTGTTTCCCAGCCTGACGGAAACCTTCGGCAACGTCACGACCGAGGCGACCGCGCGACGCCGAAGGCAGGGCAGCACGATCGGCAGACTTCGCCGGCCGCTGCTGGCGGGCAAGCCAGACGACAATCCCTTAAACTGGGCGTCCGCCGGCCCGCTTAGGGTAGGCACCAGTCCTGACTCCCGATCTGATCGGCTGGGATACTCCGCATTCCTACGGCGCCTGCCATGAACGCCACCTCAGAGCCCGAAGGACCGCAAGGTCCACCCGTCGACGAACCGATCGAGCGATGGGTCACCCGCGATGGCGCCGAGATCAGACTTCGCGCCGTCTCCCCTGGGGACGTCGCCCTGTCGAAGGATTTTCTGGCGTCGCTGTCGTTCGGCACCCGATACTTTCGATTCGGTCGTGGCGACTTCGAGTACCCGGACGACGTGCTGCGCAAGCTCTGCGCCCCGGCTCCCGGCGAGCGCGCCCAGTTCATCGCGCTCGTCCGGCGCGATGGCATCGACCGGATGATCGGGTCCGCCCGCTATGTCGTGCAGGACGATGGCAGGACCTGCGAAATGGCGATCGTCGTTCACGATGCCTGGCAAGGCCATGGCGTTGGCCGCCGACTGCTGAGCGCGCTGGTCGAACAGGCCAGACGGGACCGGTTGCAGACGATGGTCGGCAAGGTCCTCGGCAGCAATGCCGGCATGGCCGAGTTCGCGCGGCACCAGGGCTTCACGATCGACGAACAATCGCAGTCCGGACTGAAGACGATCGTTCGTTCGCTCGCCCCATAGGTTCAATCTGTGGATGGCGGGTTACCGCCGTCGCCTCCGTCCGACGCAACCTGGTGGCCGCGGCTTCGCGCCGAGGATCA
>Ga0116169_1001305_pt1 | contig 21191 bp, 21 predicted proteins | sample AD_UKC130_MetaG_FD_89796 | JGI IMG/M metagenome (GOLD analysis project Ga0116169, IMG submission 89796) | Active sludge microbial communities of municipal wastewater-treating anaerobic digesters from Canada - AD_UKC130_MetaG | ecosystem: Engineered > Bioreactor > Anaerobic > Digestate | place...
CAGCAGCCTGATCTGAAAGGCAACCTGGTCAACCCGACGTTTGTGGTTCGAGGCGAATCAGTGACGGTTGCGCCGGGTGAGCCGGTGGTGGTGCCGCTTAGCGATCAAGGGCCGGTGATTGACGGTAGCCCGCCGCCAGTTCGGGGACGGCGCCGCGCCGATGGCACCACGATCTCGGCAATCGTGCCGGGCGCCTGAGTTGGGGCGGTTGCCGATTTAGGCAACCGGTGGCAAGGTGGCCGGCACGCGCACCAACGCCACGCCTGGTCGAACTTCGGCGGTAATCTCGCGACCTTCGCCGACTGGATCGCCGTCGAGTTGCATGGGTACGGGCTTCTCTGCCACGACGTGAACCTTGTGCCCACTCAACCGGGTTAGCCGTTCGTCGTTTGACGGTCGTCGAAGAACCACTCGCGCCACAATGGACAGCCAGCCAATGAACCGTTTCGGAGCCACCACGACCACGTCGAGCACCCCGTCGTCGATCTGAGCGTCCGGCAGCAGCGGGATGCCACCTTGGAGGAAACCGACGTTACCGACCACGACCGTGCGGGCTTTGAAGCGGTGAGGCTCACCGTCGTCGATGGTGATTTCCACCTTGGTTCGTGGGTAGGTGACCGCTTTCATCCCCGACACGAAATACGCCAAGTAGCCGACGCGTTTTTTCAGGTCTTCGTTCACCCCGGCCATGATCATTGCGTCCATGCCAAGACCGGCCATCACCATAAAGGAGGTTTCGGTGCCGCTGTCGCTGGTGAACGTCGCCAAGTCGATCGCGCGATCTTGACCGCTGAACACCACGTCTAAGGCGTCGCGGGTGTTGACCGGAATGTCCAGGTTCCGCGCGAGCAGGTTTCCAGTGCCGTGCGGCAGCACGCCAATCGCGACGCCGCTTTGGGTGGCAATTTCGCAGACCGCGCGAACTGTTCCATCGCCGCCGGCGGCCACGATCAGATCGACACCGGCGTCGAGGGCGGCCTGAGTTTGGCCGTATCCGGGATCCTCGATCGTTGTTTGGAACCATGTTGGTTCGGCCCAGCCGTGCGCTGCCCCAACCTGGCGGACCTTTTGCTTGAACTCCTCAATGTCACCGACTTTGACGGGGTTCAAGATGACGGCGGCGCGCTTTCGGCCTGATCCGGTCAGCATTGCCAATTCGGTCGGAAAGCGGCCAGTTCCGTGAACGAGGAGCTTACACAGACCGGTGGTGACGAACCCGCCGAAGGCCAGTCCGGCTACGACGTCGCTGAAGTAGTGGACGCCGAGCAGTACTCGATCGGCGCAAACGACTACGGCCAGCGCGATCCAAAGCATCAGAAACAGTCGACGCTTTAGGCCGCGGCCAGTGACCACGATGGTCAACATGGCCAAGATGGTGAAAAGCACGCCGGCGCCGGCGGCATGGCCGCTGGGGAAGGACCAACCCCCGATGTCGTGCAGCGGCACCTCCCACTCGGGGCGCGGGCGCTTGAACAGCCACTTCAGCAGGGGGTTTAGCGACAGAACCAAGGTGGTGCTCAGGACGATCCAGGCAACTACTAGGCGTTCATTTCGCCACCACAAAAAGCCAGCCAAAACAAGCAGGATAGCGATGACGCTCCAGTTGCTAAAGACGATCGCGATTACCTCGAGAGTCTCTACGAGCCATGGCCTGGCCGAACTGAAATCGTAGGCCTGTTCGGCGATTGCTTGGTCCAAATCCATTAGCGGTTGCCAACGGAAAGCGACCATGGTCGCCAAGGTGACGAACACCAAGAGTTGGAATCCGTAGATCAGGTCTAGAACGAAGGGTCGGTCGCCATCGGCGCGACGCAGGTCAATGGTCACTGCGCCCTCCTTTGATTAACTGTGGCGCTCGCCATACTGTAGCCGCGCCAACGCAAGCAGGCAGGGTGAGGCTCGATAGGCTGGCAGGGTGATCGATCCTCGACTCCTGCGTGAATCCCCCGATGCGTTGCGTGCCGCCCAAGAACGACGAGGCGAGTCGGCCGGGCTTATCGACGACCTAATTGCCGCTGATGAGGCCCGACGGGCGGCCATCGCTTCGTTCGAAGCCGTGCGCAGCGAACAGAAGGAACTGGGCAAGAAGATCCCGAAGGCCGTCGGCGACGAGAAGTCCGCGCTGTTGGCACGCACCAAAGAACTCAGCGCCGAGGTCAAGGTCGCTGAAGTGGCCAAGACCGAAACAGTCAAGAAGTTCGACGAACTGCTGCGCGCCTTGCCGAACCCGACGGTCGATGCACCTCCTGGTGGCGAGGACGACTTCGTGGTTCTCGAAGAAGTTGGCCAGCCCCGTGATTTCGCGGCCGAAGGATTCGAGCCGCGCGATCACCTCGAACTTGGCGAGCTCCTCGGTGCGATTGACATGGAGCGCGGTGCGAAGGTTTCGGGTTCGCGGTTCTACTACCTGACCGGAGTCGGCGCGCAATTGGAATTGGCCCTGGTCCAACTGGCGATGAGCACCGCGGCCCAATGGGGATTTACCCCGATGATTCCGCCGGCGCTGGTCAAGCCGTCAGCGATGGAGGGAACCGGCTTCCTCGGTCAGGCCGCCGACGATGTCTACCGTCTCGAAAAGGACGACCTCTACTTGGTGGGCACCTCCGAAGTTCCGCTCGCGGCCTACCACGGCGCCGAGATCCTGCCGACCGCTTCGCTGCCAAAACGCTACGTGGCCTTCAGCCCTTGTTTCCGGCGTGAGGCCGGCTCCTACGGCAAGGACACTCGCGGGATTTTCCGCGTCCACTGGTTCGACAAGGTCGAAATGTTTGTCTACACGACCGCCGACCAGGCCGAGGCCGAACATGAACGGCTGCTCGGTTGGGAGAAAGCCTGGCTTGACCTACTCGAACTGCCGTACCGGGTGATCGACGTTGCCGCCGGCGACTTGGGCCTGTCGGCAGTGCGCAAGTTCGACTGCGAGGCGTGGATCCCGACTCAAGGCAAGTACCGCGAACTCTCCTCGGCCTCGAACTGCACCCAGTTCCAGTCGCGGCGACTAGATATCCGCACTCGCGAGAACGAGTCCGATGCCACCAGCCACGTCGCGACGTTGAACGGAACGCTTTGCGCGATGACCCGCACGATCGTGGCGCTGCTCGAAAACGGTCAACAGGCCGATGGCTCGGTCCGGTTGCCTGCGGCCTTGCATGCTCAACTCGGCGAATTCTTGCGCCCGCAGGCGGAAATCAAGTGACTTGGCGGCCCAAACTCGTCGCGCTCGATGTCGACGGCACGATCGTCAATCACCAGAACGAACTCAGTCCTGCAGTCAAAGAGGCCGTTCTCGCCTTGCGCGAGGCCCAAATCAAAGTCGTTATCGCGACGGGTCGGGCCGTGCCGGGCGTCTATGACGTTCTCGACAAACTCGGGTTCCGCGAGAACCTCGGAGTCGCCAGCAACGGTTCGGTGGTCTTCGACGTCGACCCGTTTGAGGTTATTCAGTCGGTCACCTTCGACGCTCGCGAAGCGGTCACCCGCGTGCTTGAGCGAGTTCCCGATGCGCTCGTTGCGGTCGAAGAAGTTGGCGTCGGCTACCGAGTCAACCGAGCTTTTCCGGCCGGCGAAATCACCGGCAAGATCATTCTTGACGAGGTCGACCGGATGGTTTCTCATCCGGTCACGCGTGTGGTCATTCGCGCCCCCGAGCATGGTCAACGGGAGTTCTCTCGGCTCGTGCGCGATCTTGGGCTTTACGGAACTAACTACTATATCGGCTACAACGCTTGGATAGACCTCGCGCCCGAGGGCGTCTCAAAGGCGTCGGGTCTTCAGGTGGTCGGCAAACAATTGGGGATCGAGGCGGCCGATGTGCTCGCTGTCGGCGACGGAAACAACGACCTGGAGATGCTCCAGTGGGCCGGCCGCGGCGTCGCGATGGGCCAATCCCCGGCAGAACTAAAGGCCGTAGCCGACGACGTAACCGGGACGGTCGACGAGGACGGGCTAGTCGCCGAATTGACCCGCTGGCTCTGAACTCGGTCCGCCAGCACGTCCGCTTGTCGCATCGTGGGCACCGCTTGTCGGTGTGGGCTAGACCACGAGGGGGTCTATGCGCCACGGTGGAGTTGTCGCCTTTGTGACCTGTGACACTCTCGACTGCACCAGAACTGCCCAGGAGGCCCCCTGTGACCGAGTCAGCAATTAGTAACCTCGCCCACGAAGAACGCGTATTCGCCCCACCGGCGGGCCTCGCGGCCAACGCGAACGTGAAAGCTGACGAATACGATCGGGCGGCGGCAGACCGCCTCGGCTTTTGGGCCGAGCAGGCCGGTCGGCTGACTTGGGATACCCCATTTACTGAAGTTCTTGACTGGTCGAACCCGCCATTTGCCAAGTGGTTCGTCGGTGGAAAATTGAACGTCGCCTACAACTGCGTCGACCGGCACGTCGAGAACGGCCTTGGACAGAAGGTTGCCTTCCACTTCGTCGGTGAACCAGGTGACACCCGCGACATCACCTACGCCGAGTTGAAGGACGAAGTCAGTCGGGCCGCGAATGCGATCACGGCACTGGGTGTCGAGGCCGGTGACCGCGTGGCGATCTATCTGCCGATGATCCCCGAGGCAGTCATCTCGATGTTGGCCTGTGCGCGTCTTGGCGTGGTCCACACCGTAGTCTTCGGTGGCTTCAGTTCCGACGCGCTTGCCAGCCGAGTGCTCGACTGTGAGGCCAAGTTGGTAATCACCGCCGACGGCGGCTATCGCCGGGGTGCACCTTCGGCCTTGAAACCGGCCGTTGATGAGGCGATCGAGAAGCTAGGCGACGACAGCCCGGTAACTAATGTCCTGGTCGTTCGCCGAACTGGCCAGGAAGTCGCCTTCAATGAAGACCTCGACCTTTGGTGGCATGACGTGGTCGACAGCGCCTCTGCCGAGCACGAGCCGCAGGCCTTCGATGCCGAGCACCCGCTTTACGTCATGTACACCTCCGGCACGACTGGCAAGCCCAAGGGGATCTTGCACACCACCGGCGGCTACCTGACTCAATGTGCTTACACCTTCCATGCGGTGTTCGATCACAAGCCAGAAACCGACATCTACTGGTGCACCGCCGATATCGGTTGGGTCACCGGTCACTCGTACATCGTTTACGGTCCTACCGCCAACGCAGCCACCCAAGTGCTTTACGAAGGCACGCCGGACAGCCCGCATAAGGGCCGTTGGTGGGAGATCATTCAGGACAAGTCGGTCACGATTTTGTACACCGCTCCCACTGCAATTCGGACGTTCATGAAGTGGGGCGATGAGATTCCCGCACAATACGACTTGTCAACGCTGCGGATCCTCGGTTCGGTTGGTGAATCGATCAACCCGGAGGCGTACGTCTGGTATCGAAAGCACATCGGCGGCGACCGCACCCCGATCGTCGACACATGGTGGCAAACCGAAACCGGCGCCCACATGCTTAGCCCCCTGCCGGGAGTCACGGTGGCTAAGCCTGGTTCGGCGATGGGCCCGTTGCCGGGCATTGCCGCGGACGTGGTCGACGACGCGGGGGTGCCGGTCGCCAACGGTGAGGGCGGATACCTCGTGTTGACTGAGCCGTGGCCGGCGATGCTGCGCACGATCTGGGGCGACGACGAACGCTTCAAGGAAACCTACTGGCAGCGGTTCCCCAACATCTACTTTGCTGGTGACGGCGCCAAGAAGGATGAGGACGGCGCTATCTGGCTGCTCGGTCGCGTCGATGACGTGATGAACGTTTCTGGTCACCGTCTTTCGACTACCGAGATTGAGTCCGCGCTGGTATCGCACCCGGCGGTGGCCGAAGCTGCGGTAGTTGGAGCGGTCGATGACACCACCGGCCAGGCTGTTGTCGCCTTTGTGATCCTGCGCGAATCGGCCGTTGGCGGCGGTGACGAACTCGTCACCGAACTTCGCAACCATGTCGGTAAGGAGATCGGCCCGATCGCTAAGCCGCGCCAAGTGATGGTTGTGCCAGAACTGCCGAAGACTCGTTCGGGCAAGATCATGCGGCGCCTGTTGCGTGATGTGGCCGAGAACCGTGAAGTGGGCGATGCAACCACCTTGGCGGACTCCTCAGTGATGGAGCTAATCACCGCCGGATTGCAAAAACCAGGCGACAGCGACTGAACTTGGGGGCTGTCGGTTCTTTACACGGCCCCAGTAGTCGGTACGCTCGAAATATGACCAAGCCCACCGACCAGCCAACGATCGGCAGCCTGCTCGCAGATGCGACCCGAGACATCTCGTCGATCATTCATGATGAGATCGCCTTGGCCAAGTCCGAGTTGCGCGTTAGCGTGCGCGCCGGCGGAATGGGTTCGGCACTGCTTGCCGCTGCCGCTTTCATCGTGCTTTTGGCAGTGGTTTTGGTGCCGTTCACCGTCGCCTTTTTCTTGACGATGACCGGGCTTCATATTGCTTGGGCGTTTCTGATCGTGACGGTCTCTATGTTGATCATCGCTGGACTGATTGGGTGGTATGGCACAACCCGCTTTAAGAAGGTCACGGTGCCAGAACGGACCTTGGACTCGGCTCGAAGGTTGCCCGAGACATTCCGGGCAGGGTCGACCTCGGACCCTTGGGTCTAACGTTTCGCGACGCGGGTAAACACACCGAGCGCGAACACAACTGCGCCGGCGGCCGCCACGGGCAGCAGCCAGGAGTCGAGTGAAGCGACCACCCGATCGCTGAGAACCGAAAGCAACTTACTGACCGCCGGGTCGACGGCGAGCCTGCTGTCGATCACGTCTGGGACTAGTCGCCGTCCCGCGACGTACCAGATCAAGGCCGCCAAGACTGCTCCGGCGCCGAGCGCGGCGACCGTTGTGGACCGGCGGCGGGTGATGGCCAAAGCAAGGCCAGCGGCAATCGCCGCGATTCCTAGCGCAACCACGGCAACTGTGCCTGACTGGGCGACGCTGGACACCAGACGGCTCGGATCCTCTTTGCTAACGACCACCGGCAACTTGTCTGGTGCGGTGAGCGTGATCGGCAGGTTGGAGGTCATCTCGTCGAGCGCCAAACCGACCAGCGGCGCGAAATCGATCACTACATCGGTGGGGGTTGCACCCGCGAATAGCCCGCGATGAGTACGCCGAACAGTCTCGGCCCAGGCGCCTTCCCAACCGGCAGAGTCAGTGAAGCGGACCATCGTATTCGAAATAAGGCGGCTTACTTGGGCTTGGAAGATCAACGGCACGTCCACCTGCTCCACGAACGCTTGACCAGTTAGATCAGCGGCGCTCACCTGAACCTCGCGGTCCGTGCCCAGCTCACCGGCAAGCTTCACGAAACCAGATTCACTCTGAACGTTTACCGTGGCCCAACCGGCGCCAATACCCACGGTCAGCGCGGCGGTGGCGACGAGCCAAAGCAGGACGGTGAAAACTGAACGAATCATGAACATTCTCCGGTGTCGACGGGCTGGTTGGCTTTGGCGCCTGCCTTAGCGACAGGCAATGCCTCGTTCGCGGTGACGGCGTAGCCAGTTTCTGGGTCGGACACAGACGCGGCAAAAATTACGCCGACGACGTCACCGCGCGGCGAGATCAGTGGCCCACCGGAGTTTCCTGGCCGCACGTCTCCGCGCAGGGAAAACACGTCGCGTTCGACGCGACCCTTGCCGAAAATGTCCGGACCCCGCAAGACGATCCGTCCCCGAATCCGAGCTGCGCCGGCTTGAAACGGGCCGTTCTCAGGGAAGCCGAGAATTACTGCCGAATCGCCTTGGACGGCAGTGGTATCGAAAGGCAGCGGGTCTGCTTTCAAGCCCGGCACTTTGAGCACCGCCAAATCGAGTTGGGGATTGAAAAGCACCGTTTGTGCCCGGTAGGTCATGTTGCCTACCGTCACGGTCGGTTTGGAAACACCGGCGACAACGTGAGCATTCGTCATGACTCGAGTTGGGGCGGTGACGAACCCGGACCCCTCCACCGTGCGACCGCATTTGCTTGAGCCGACCACGCGCGCGACGCTGCCGTAAGACTGTTGGACTCCGGGCCGGGCGAGCACAGTCTTGCTCGGTGGGTCGGTGGCGGGGATGATCTCAGTTTCGAACGGGTCGAGGTACTGAGGGAAGACATCTCCGGTGAGCGTGTCGGTGAACGCGCGCAGGGTTGAACCCGCCTGCGCGGGCATGATCGAGTTCACCTGCCGCAGCACTACCGAATCGCGCGCGGCCGCGCTCAAATAGGGCAATGTGGACGCGCTGACTGCATAACCAAGCGCCCAAGCCGCCGCCATCATTACGACGGTGCCAAAGGCCGCACCGACGAGCGCATCGACGACCCGAAACGCGCCAGTCTTGAGTTGCAGTTTCCGACCGATCAGCGAACCGAGAATATTTCCGATACCGGCGATGGCGAACACCGCCGCGATCGAAAAAATCGCCGGGCCAACATCGCCGCTACCAGTTGGGATGAATTTGGGGACCAGGATGATCGCAAGCAAAAAACCAGCGAGCAGGCCGCCGGCGGAGAAAACGTTGGAGACGAAGCCATGGCGCCAGCCGGCCCACGCGTAGACGACGAACAGGAACAGCAAAAGAAAGTCGAGCCAGTTCAAGGCATTACCTCCCCAATAGGCTTGACCACCGTGGCATCCCAAGGCCGGTCCCAACCGAGTTTTTCGAAGAGTCGCGAGACTATCCCGGCAGTGAACCCCCACAGCGGCACGTTCGCGCCGACGTCGAAGGCAGGCCCGATCCAGCCGGATGGGTGCGAGACGCTGAATCTATTTGCTGGGTCTACAAGTTGGTCAATGGGCGTCCAAAAAACTTCCTGGACTTCGGCCGGGCTTTGGGCGGTCAACAACTTTGGTGTTGGCCAGTAGCCAAGCACGGACGTCACCGCGTGGTTACTCGGTGGGAGCCAAAGGGGAGGCAGCAGACCGAACACGTTGACCTCAGTTGGCGGCAGACCGACCTCCTCGGCGGCCTCGCGAAGAGCGGTGTGAGTCGCGTCCGTGTCGGTGTCGTCGCTGCGGCCGCCTGGGAAAGAGATCTGACCAGCGTGACTGCGCAGAGTCGAAGCCCGTTCGGTGAGCAGCAGTTCAGGCCCTTGCGGGCCGTCAGCAAACAGCATTAGGACGGCCGCCGGCCGGGCTCCTTCGGGAGGATGCGGAAAGCGGGGAGCGAGTTGCTCTGGTTCGACCGAAGAAAGGATGTCGGCCAGCGGCTGCAACCAAGCGGGAAGCGAACTCATGCGGGTCCTTGGGTGGTGACGCCAGCTTCGGCGATGACTGGATCGGTTGGACCTATTCCATAGGACGGACACAAATGTGCCACAGGGCAGGCGCCGCAGGTTGGTTTTTTGGCGTGGCAGCGACGTCGCCCGTGCCAAATTAGCCGGTGGCACAGCATCGTCCAGTCGCTCTTCTCGAACAGGGCGGCGAGGGCGTACTCGGTCTTGACCGGATCTTTGGCGGTTGCCTCATCGACCCACTCGAAGCGGCGGACTAGCCGCGCTACGTGAGTATCGACAGTGATTCCGGGGACGTCGAAAGCATTTCCCAGCACCACATTCGCGGTCTTTCGCCCCACTCCCGGAAGTGTCACGAGGTCTTCTAGACGCCCGGGGACCTCACCGCCGTACTGATCCACGAGCCGCGCCGAAAGCGCGATTATGTTCTCGGATTTCGTGCGAAAGAAACCGGTGGGACCGACGATTCGTTCAACGTCTCTTTGATCGGCCCCGGCCAAGGCGGTGGCGTCTGGGTAGGCGGCAAAGAGCGTTGGGGTAATGGAGTTGACTCGCCGGTCGGTGGTTTGCGCCGACAGGACGGTCGCGACCAGCAACTCGAACGGGTTGGAAAAGTTCAACTCGCAGTCGGCGTCAGGATAGGTCTCGGCCAAGATTCGGTTCATTTTCCGGGCGCGACGAACCAACGTGGTGGGCGGCCGCGCAGTTGCGGACGATGTTCGAGCCGACACTATTTCACCGTATCGGCCAACACCGACACTCGTTCTAGCGCCTATTACCCAAGACAATTCGTCTCGATGTGGGAAACTACACACGTGACTGATGATGTGCTGCGCCAAGCGCCCCTCTTCAATGGCCTCGATGACGATGCTTCGGCTGCTCTCGGGTCGTCCATGTCGACTGTTTCGTTGCGCCGAGGTGAAACTCTCTTCGAAGAGGGTGACGACGGCGATCAGCTCTATGTCGTGATCGAAGGAAAGATCAAACTCGGTCGTACGTCGATCGACGGTCGCGAGAACCTGATCGCGATCCTCGGCCCCGGACAGATGTTCGGCGAGTTGTCGTTCTTCGATCCCGGTCCTCGTTCGGCTACGGCTACCGCGGTCACCGACACTGAACTGCGCAGCCTCGGCCACAGCGCACTTAACCCGGTAATCCGCTCGCATCCTGATGTCGCCTACGCCCTGTTGAATCAGTTGGCCGGTCGCCTACGTCGCACCAACGAAGTTGTGGGCGACTTGGTCTTCTCCGACGTGCCGGGACGAGTGTCCAAGGCTCTACTGGATCTGGCTGCGCGGTTTGGCCGCCAAGCCGAAGACGGAATCCACGTCAACCACGACTTGACCCAAGAAGAGTTGGCCCAGCTTGTTGGCGCATCGCGCGAGACGGTCAACAAGGCGCTGGCCGACTTCGCGTCACGCGGCTGGCTGCGGTTGGAGCCGCGTTCGGTGATCATTCTTGACATTGAGCGTCTCAAGCGCCGCTCACGCTAGTTCATGGACTAACGCTTCAGCTGTGACCCAAGTATTCAAGTTGGGCGCGAACTGAAAGTTCTGCTGCGCCCCAAAGAGTCGGGTCGACGTCGGCGTAAACCAACTCGACCACTTCGCGGGCGTTTGCCGCGCCGTCGGCCAACGCTTGGCGAACCTGTTCGAGTCGTTCTTGGCGATGAGTCAGGTAGTAGTCCAGGACGGCTCCGGGTTCGGTTACGACCGGTCCATGCCCGGGCAGAATCGTGTTTACCCGCCCGGTGGTGACCAATTCACGAAAGCGACTCACCGTGTCGAGGTAGGCCCCGAGGGTGCCATCTGGATGGGCGACCACAGTTGTACCGTGACCTAGCACCGTGTCGCCGCTCAGCAAGGCGCCGTCTTGGCCAAGAAAAAACGCAACCGAATCCTTCGTGTGGCCGGGCGCGGCGATGACTTCAATTTCGAGTCCGTCGACTTCAATCGACTCGCCGTCAGCGAGTGGTTCGGCAGCCGTTGAGTACTGCGGATCGATGGCCCTGGTCGGCGCGCCAGTTGCCTTGACGATCCGCGCGAGCGAATCGGTGTGATCCCAGTGATGGTGGGTGAACAGGATCAGGGCGATTTCACCGGCATATTCGACGACCGTGTCAATGTGTTCAGCCAAGTCCGGACCTGGATCGACCACTACTGACCGGGCGGAGTCGGACTCGCGCAGAATCCAGGTGTTCGTGCCATCGAGAGTCATAATGCCGGGATTGTCGGCCCGGATTAGGTGCGCGCGGTCAGTGACCGAGTGCGTCATAGATCCTCCTCGCGGTTGACGTCGAGCCACCATTGGTCGTTGTGGCGCACGGGTTTAGGTTCTATCGGATAGATCCGTCGGTCGGCCGCGGCCGTGGCGACTTCGCTGGTCGTAAGGGCTGCCAGTTCGCGGCAGGTGACCGAGGTCGGCGGCAGCATCGCCGCGCGGCCAGCCGCCACCTCTACGAGGGCCTGACTTAGCGGAGCCCACATCGATCGGTCTGCTTCGGTGCTCACTGATGCGATTCGTTGACCCTCGGGGATCGCGGCCACGAAGAAGCGTGTGTCATATCGGCGTGGTTCAAACGAAGGCGTGATCCAGTGCGCCCAAGCGCTGAGCAGGTCACTTCGCAGGACCAACTTTTCCCGCATAAGGAAGTCAGCGAACGAGAACTGCTTGGCCTCCAGTGCCTCTCGATCTGCGGCCAGTGCAGTGGTATCGGCGATAACCGTGCGTTCGTCGGGGCCAGCCAACAACACGCCAGTCTCCTCGAAGGTTTCGCGAATCGCCGCCACCACTAGCCGTTTAGCAACCTGCGGCGAACAGCCGAATCGCTCCGCCCATTGCCCAGGGCTGGGGCCAACCCAAGGGATTTCGCTGGCGTCGTCGTCCTGAACCCCGCCGCCCGGGAACACATACATTCCGGGAGCGAACTCCATTTTCGAGTGCCGACGCATCAAGAACGCCTCAAGCCCGTTCGGGCCATCGCGCACCACGGCGATCGTGGCAGCGTCCTTCGTCGGTGCGACCTGGGTCGGATCGAACGACTCGAGTCGGCCGGCCAGGCTCGGCGGAACCGGAACCAACATGTCAGGCCATTTCGATGACGGCGTCAATCTCGACGGGCGTGTCCAATGGCAACACGGCAACACCGACGGCGCTGCGAGCATGCGAACCGGCCGGGCCGAACGCGGCTGCAAACACGTCGCTGGCGCCGTTGGCGACTGCCGGTTGGCCGGTGAAGTCCGGCGCGCTCGCGACGAATACGCCAAGTTTCACGATGCGAACGACCTGGTCGAGGTCGGCCACCGAGCCGATCGCGGCGATCACGTTCAACGCCGCGATTCGAGCCAAGTCGTGTGCGGTTTCGGCTGAAACCTCGGCCCCGACCTTGCCAGTCGCGGGCAGCACGCCGTCAACGAAAGGCAACTGACCTGAGGTGTAGACGTAGTTGCCGCTGCGCACCGCCGGAACATAGGAGGCAACCGGTGCGGCGATCTGCGGGATCGTCAAGCCGATTTCAGCGAGTCGGTCGGCGACGGTGCTCATCTCAAGACACCGGGCGCTTGAAGTAGGCGACGAGGTTTTCGGGGTTGAGCCCCGGGACGATCTGGACTAGCTCCCAGCCGTCGGCCCCAAAGTTGTCGAGGATTTGCTTAGTCGCGTGAACTAGTACCGGCGCAGTCAGGTATTCCCACTTAGTCATGACTCGACTGTATATCGATGTGCAGACGGTGCTCGCTTGCCTAGGTAGGCTCGAACTGTGGCGAACTCGACCCCACTGCATGTGGTGACCGGCAAAGGCGGAACCGGCAAGACGACGGTTGCTGCCGCATTGGCGTTGGCTTTGGCCGGCGAAGGACGCAATGTGTTGCTTTGCGAGGTCGAAGGCCGCCAAGGAATATCGCAGCTTTTCGATGTCCCACCGCTGCCGTATGAGGAGCGTCGCATCGCCACGAGCGACTCAGGTGGCCATGTTTATGCCCTGGCTGTCGATGCTGAGGCGGCGCTGTTGGAATACCTGCAGATGTACTACCGCTTGGGTCGTGCTGGCCGAGCACTAGACCGATTCGGCGTAATTGATTTCGCGACGACAATCGCGCCGGGTGTTCGAGATGTGTTGCTCACCGGAAAAATCTATGAGGCCGCCCGGCGCCGCAAGGGGGATAAGTCTTCGCCCTTCGTTTACGACGCGATCGTCTTGGACGCCCCACCAACGGGTCGGATCACCCGGTTCTTGGGAGTGAACGACGATGTCGCTGGGCTGGCGAAAATGGGTCCGATCAAAACTCAGTCTGAATCGATCATGACCATGATGCGTGGCCCGCAGACTGCCGTCCACTTGGTGACCGTGCTCGAGGAGATGCCGGTCCAGGAGACGCTAGACGGGATTGCCGAACTAACTTCTGAACAGATTCCGGTCGGTCACGTGGTAGTGAACCTCGTCCGGCCAAACCTGCTGTCCGAATCCACGGTGGCAGCGCTGCAGAGTAAGAAGTTGACCGCCGCCGCCGTCGGGCCTGTGCTCGACCAGGTGGGTCTGCCGGCGACGGCAGCCGAGATGCTGGTCGCTGACGGGTTTGGGCACATCGCCCGACAAGACCTGCAAGATGAACAGCTTCAGATCATTGCTGGTTGCGGCCAACCGAAGGTCGAGTTGCCGCTGCTGAGCGAGAACATTGACATAGGCGCACTTCAAGAGTTGGCGACTTTGCTAGCCCCGTTGGTAGGTGACATCAAATGAGTTCCAAGCCGATTACCGAGCCCAAGGATCGTCGACCTCACACCGAACGCCGCGTGACAAATGGGAGTGGGGTCGGGCCGTTTGACGCCGACACTTTGCTTTCGGACCGCAGCACCCAAATCATCGTGTGCTGCGGGTCCGGTGGCGTAGGCAAGACGACGACGGCGGCGGCGTTGGCTTTGCGAGCAGCCGAACAGGGTCGAACGGTCTGCGTGCTGACCATTGATCCGGCGCGCCGGCTAGCGCAGTCGATGGGCCTAGTCGAACTGGACAACACCCCTCGGCCTGTGCGCGGGATCGACACTTCTGCTGGTGGTTCACTCGACGCAATGATGCTGGACATGAAGACGACTTTCGATGAGGTAGTTGAGGCGCATGCCTCGCCGGAGAAGGCCGCCGAAATCTTGGCGAACCCGTTTTATGTCGCGCTGTCGAGTTCGTTTGCGGGCACTCAGGAATACATGGCGATGGAGAAACTCGGTCAGCTTCACGGTGAAGGGCGCTGGGATCTGATCATCGTGGACACTCCGCCGTCACGTTCGGCGCTAGATTTCCTGGACGCGCCAGAACGACTGTCGTCGCTGTTAGATGGCAAGTTCATCAAGCTGCTACTCGCGCCGGCTCGGGGTCCGGCTCGGCTGTTGACGGCTGGGTTCGGGCTCGTGACTGCGGCGTTGAACAAGATCTTGGGCGCGCGAGTGCTTACCGACATGCAGACGTTTATTGCTGCTTTCGACACTTTGTTCGGCGGTTTCCGTCAACGGGCCGAAGCGACCTTTGCCTTGTTGCAGGACCGCGGAACCGCATTCTTGGTGGTCGCGGTGCCAGAGCCCGCGGCAATGCGTGAGGCGGCCTATTTCGTCGAGCGACTAGCTGCCGATGACATGCCGCTGTCGGCTGTGGTGGTCAATCGGGTTCATGATCAGAATGCGGCCGCGATGAGTGCGGTCGATGCTGAATCGGCGGCGGGGCGACTTGCTGGCGGCACGAAGGTGCAACAGCAGACTGGCGAATTGCTGGCGGTTCACGCCGAGCGAATGAAGTTGGCAGATCGGGAGAATTATCTGCGGCAGCGGTTTGTCGCCGCACATAAGAACGTCCAGGTGGTGCCGGTGCCTGCGTTAGACACCGATGTGCACGACCTGGACGCACTTAGAAAGATTGGTGGGTTCCTCAGCTCGCCTGAACGAGAACCTCGCGCCAAGTCTTGACGTTTGGCCGGCGGCGAAGGAGAGCGCGACGCTCACGCTCAGTCATGCCACCCCAGACGCCCCATTCGATGCGGTTGTCGAGGGCTTCGGCTAGACATTCGGCGCGCACTGGGCAGCCGTTGCACATCTGCTTGGCGCGGTTCTGTTCGGCACCTTTGACGAATAGATCGTCGGACTTTCCCAAGCAAGCCGCTGATTGCGACCAGTTGTTGTTCCACATGGCAGACGCCCTTTCCCGAGATTGATTCAGTCACTGTGACCGAATGAAAGCTGTTCTGCTGTTTCAAGAATCCTACGAAACACTGACAGAACCCAACAGATACGACCGGGTAGTTGCTGAATAGTCACATTTAGTCACATCAGTCACGCCAGAAACTCTAGGTGGTCTGAATGGTTGCATTGCTCCCGTATCCTCGGTGCTATGGATTGGCAGGGGATTGAAGACTCGGTGAAGAAACTCGCTCAAAGCGAGCAAAAGCCGACGTCCACGCTGGGGGCAATCGGTTCGATTGCGTGGCTATCGGTGCTTGCGGGTGTGATCGTTGCTGCCGTTTTCGTGCCGGGTACGGCGTTCCTAGCCTCTACCGGCAACAAGGTGAGCAAAGAAATCGTTGACCTGCCATTGGCGCTCCAAGACCTGCCGAACCCGCAGACCACTCGAGTGCTGGCATCCAACGGACAACGGATCGCGTACTTCTACCAAGAGAACCGCCAGGACATCCCACTGGAGAACATCGCTCCGGTAATGAAAGACGCAATCATTTCGATTGAGGACAATCGGTTCTACAGCCACGGCGCGCTCGATCTCAAAGGCACCATGCGAGCGCTGATGAACAATGCGGCTGCCGGCCAGACCCAGGGCGGCTCGTCGCTGACCCAACAGTTGGTGAAACTTACCCTCGTGCAGCAGGCGGCGACCGCCGAACAACGGGCAGCGGCCACAGAAGTTTCAACGGCCCGAAAGATTCGTGAACTCAAACTCGCGATCAATTATGAAAAGAAGTACTCCAAGGACGAGATCCTTGAGCACTACCTGAACATCGCCTATTTCGGCGACGGTGCCTACGGCGTGAACGCGGCCGCCTATCACTATTTCTCGGTCAGCCCCGAGAATTTGACTGCTTTGCAGGCCGCGACCCTTGCAGGCTTGGTGCAGAATCCAGAGCAATTTAACCCGCGAATCTACCCAGAGCGGGCACTCCAGCGCCGCAACATCGTTCTTGCAGTGATGGGGCAACAGAACAAAATCCCCGTGACCGAGGCCGAAAAGTTGATTGCGAAGCCAATCGGGCTGAAAATGACCACCTTCCCTAACGGTTGTGTCGATTCGGGTGCTGCCTTCTCTTGTGACTACATCCGCCGTTACCTGCTCCAGGAGCCGGCGCTGGGGGCAACGCTTAAAGAGCGTCAGGCGATGCTCGAACGCGGCGGCCTAACGATCAAGTCCAATATCGACTTGTCGATGCAGAACGCCGTGAATGTGGCCGTGAAGTCGCAAGTGGGCGCAACCGACAAGGCTATTGGTGCAATGGCACTGGTCGAGCCGGGTACCGGCAAGGTTCGTGCGCTTGGCCAGTCAAGGTCCATGGGCAAGGAAAAGGGCGAGTCCTACATCAACTACGCGGTCCCGACGAAGTACGGCGATTCAAACGGATTCCAGGCCGGCTCAACCTTCAAAATGTTCACCGCAGCAGCCGCAATTGAAGACGGGATTTCGACGGGTCGCAGGTACTCTTCGCCGCAAACCATGTCGTTTGCGACCGGCGCGTTCAAGGATTGCGACGGCAATGGTTCGGGTCCGTGGCAGGGTCTGAAGAACTCGACAGGGTCAGGCAGTTTCGACATGGTGCGTGCTTTGCGCCAGTCGGTGAACACCTACTTCGCTCAACTGGAGAAAGAAGTAGGCCTGTGCAAGACGGTCAAGATGGCAAAGAAAATGGGCATCCCGGTTGTTGAGCCAGACTTGGAAAAGGGCAAGCCCGGGAGTTACATCCCGTCGTTTACGCTCGGTCCGGTCGACGTCAGCCCGTTGCATATGGCGGCGGCGTATGCGGCTCCAGCAGCAGGCGGCGAGTACTGCACGCCGGCTCCGGTTGCCGAAGTTCTTGATCGGAATGGAAAGACCATCAAGAAGTACGAGCCGGATTGCAAACGCGTGATGTCGAAAGAGACCGCCGCGAAGGTAAATGCGATTCTTGTTGGGCTGCAGCAGCCAGGTGGGTTCGGCTACAACCGCGGTACTGGCTTGTCGATCCCCTCGGCTGCCAAGACCGGCACGACCAACGAGGCTAAGGCCGTTTGGTACGTCGGTTACACCCCGGAAATTTCAGCGGCGTCGATGATTGCGGGCATCAACTCGAAGGGTCAGCCGTCGAAGTTGGCCGGTGCGAAGTTGCGCGGTCGAGTTGTCTCCTACAACGACGCTGCCGGTTCGGCGTTGGCCGGACCTCAATGGAAGGCTGCGATGGGCCGGATCGAAAAGGACCTGACCCCCGCGAAGTTTGATCCGGTTACGGTGAAGGTGAGCGTCCTAAAGAAGGTGCGCAAGAACGACTAGGTTAGGCGCCGAGTTGGCGTTTCACCTCGGCAGCGACTGCCGAACCGTCGGCGCGGCCTTTGGTGGCGGCGGTGACGATGCCCATCACTTTGCCCATTGCCTTCATGCCCTCAGTCGCGGCACCAGTTTTGGCGATCGCATCGGTGATGATGGCTGCTACTTCGTCGTCTGTTAGCGCCGCCGGCAAATACTCGGCAAGGATCTTGGCCTCTTCGCGCTCCTTGGCCGCCATTTCTGGCCGGTTGCCTTCATCGAACGCGCTGGCCGACTCGCGGCGTTTTTTCGCTTCGGAAGTCAGCACGTCAAGTACTTCATCGTCGGAGAGTTCGCGGGCCTCCTTGCCGGCGACCTCGGCTTTGGTGATCGCGGCGAGCACCATTCGGATAACCGATGTGCGTAACGCATCGCGGGCCTTGAGTGCGGTGTTTAGGTCGTCGCGAAGTTGGTCTTTCAGAGCTGACATGACGTCAGTCTGTCACCGTCGAGTAATTGTGGGTCTACAGAGTTCCGTTGGGCTCAGTTCCAACTAGGGTGGAGCAATGGCGATCGGACGCGTGCTAGGTGCGACAGCGGTCATTGGTGCTGCCGGATTGGGGTATTCCTATGTCGAGGCCACCCGCCGGTTCGTAGTGCGCGAGTTCGAGGTCCCGGTGCTACCGGCGGGCGCCCGGCCCGTCCGGCTGCTTCACCTGTCGGACTTGCACTTAGTGCCTAGTCAGCGACACAAACTCGACTGGCTGAAGAGTTTGGCTGACCTCAAACCTGATCTAGTAGTTGATACCGGCGACAACCTTGCCGATGCTGAATCGGTAGGTCCGCTAGTTGATGGTCTAGGCGAGCTAATCAACGTGCCGGGGGTGTTCGTGTTCGGGTCGAACGACTATTTCTCGCCGAAGCCGAAGTTGCCGACAAAATATTTGGCGGGCGGCACTGGCGTTGACGAGGTGGGTGATTGGGAGCGACCCCGCGACCTGCCGTTTGAGTTGCTGCGCCGTGAACTTTCGGCAGGTGGCTGGCTCGATTTGAACAATTCGCGCGGTGAGTTGACGGTGAACGGAACCCGAATCGCCTTTACCGGGGTGGACGACCCACATCTTCGCTACGACAAATTGGACAACGTGCCAGCCGACGCCACTGCTGACTTGCGAATCGCAGTCGCACACGCGCCCTACTTGCGGGTTCTCAATACCTTCAATCGGGCCGGGAACGAGTTGATTCTGGCCGGCCATACTCACGGCGGACAGTTGCAACTACCCGGAATTGGTGCGCTTGTGACCAACTGCGATTTGGACAACGCCAGAGCGAACGGACTGCATTCGCACCAGGTGCCGGGCCTGGACCCGTCGTATCTGCACGTTTCGGCCGGTGCGGGAACTTCACCGTTCGCCCCGTTTAGGTTCTGCTGCCGACCCGAGGCGACAGTTCTCACCTTGACCGGATAGAATCTCGAAGGTTGCACACGGGGTGTGGCGCAGCTTGGTAGCGCGCATCGTTCGGGACGATGAGGCCGCAGGTTCAAATCCTGTCACCCCGACCGTGTGATGTGGCGCGACATAGTTCCTCTATGTCGCGCCATTTCTTTTTGGTTTTCCGGGGTTTCGCGAGCGGGTTTCGGCCGTGGTTTGCGGATTGATGTTGCGCGACATCGTTCCCCTATGTTGCGAGACATAGTTCCTGCCTATAGCCCCCGAAAGGGCCCCGAAGGGTTGAGACTGGAGTCATGATTGCGGTCACGTGGTGGGGACACTCCTTCGCTACGGTCGAGTTGGTCGGTACGACAGTTGTGACCGACCCGGTCATGTCGCGCCGACTGTTCCATCTGCGCCGTGAAAGCGAACCGCCTCCAGCCAGTGCGGCACAGGCCGATGTCGTGCTCATCTCGCACCTGCATCACGATCATCTGCACATGCCGACCTTGCGACGCTTCGACGACGACGTGCCGATAGTCGTACCCAAAGGTGCGCCTAGTGCCGTCCGCTCACTGGGGCGACTGGAAACCATCGAGGTTGAACCGGGGGACCAATTGAGTCTGGCTGGAGTCGATATCGAAGTGCTGGCGGCCAACCACGACGGTCGCCGCGACAAGCGACCCGGCGCCGCGACCGCCGCATCGATTGGATTCCGGGTAAAAAATGGCGCCGAATCATTCTGGTATCCCGGCGATACTGGGCCCATGGACTTCAGCAGTGTGGCACCCGTCGACTTGGCGTTGGTGCCGGTGGGTGGCTGGGGGCCATCGTTAGGCCCCGGACACGTCGATCCCGCCCAAGCCGCCCAAGCCGTCCGCGACGTCGGCGCACGTTGGGCAGTTCCGGTTCATTACGGGACGTACTGGCCGATCGTGCTTAGAAGTTCTGGCCCAACGAATCACCACTGGTTCCGGACGCCGGCCCCACGATTCCGCGAAGCGGTCCGGGCTCAAGGCCTGCCCACCAAAGTGGTCGTGCCCGAGATGGGTATGCGCACCCTGCTTACGGACGAACTCTCGTGAACGCTCAGGCGGGGTGGGCGGCGCCCCGAGGAGTACGAGACAGGCGGGCCCGATGGATTCCTCGACTCTCAGATGTCCTGCAAGCGTTGTGGACGGTCTTGGTGGCCGCGTTGGCGCTGTACCTTGGTTTGCTTGCGGTAGGCGAGGGTGTCGATGACGAACTATTCCTTCTGCTGTCCGTCGCGCTCGGCATGTTCTTGCTCGATGCCGTACTCGCCGGTCCCCTTCGCCGGATTGCCTCACGCGGCAGTGTGCTCCTCGCGCTGATCTTGGGACTTGGCGCCCAGATCGCGGTCTTAGGCGCTGCCTTGACCTTCGGTGCCGGCGCCTCCGTGGGTGCGGGCGACATCTTCATCGTGTTGATGGTCGCCTCGGCAGTTATGGCCGTCGGCCGATGGTTCGCCGGTGCGACCGATAGTGGGTACGTCGTCGGCGCCGCCACGGCGCGGACCGCGCGAGCCTTGCGCGGCCGCAAAGCGGACGCTGGCCAAAGCGATCGGGGACTGTTGGTCGTCCAACTCGATGGCCTAGCGTTGCCGGTCTTGCGGCGGGCCATTGCCGGTGGACAGGCGCCCAATATCGCTCGCTGGATCGGCTCCAGCCACACACTTTCCAGCTGGTGGGCCACGATCCCGTGCACGACACCGGCAAGCATGGCGGGCTTCCTGCACGGCAGCGCCGAGGTGCCGGCCTTCCGCTGGTGGGATCGCCGGTCAGGAAAACTACTGGCGGCAAATAATCCGGCCGACTCCCGCCTAGTCGAGTCGCGTTTCCCCAAGGGGTCAGGTCTGCTGGGAAGCGGCACCGCCATCAGCACGACCTATACCGGTGACTCGCAGCGGGCATACCTAACGATCAGCAAGGCGACTCGGATGCGGGACATGGGCTCCGGGTCGATGTATTTGTCATTTTTTATCCGGCCGTTCCTGCTTCCTGGCGCGATTGTTATGACAGTCGGCGAAGTGTTCAAGGAGCTGTACCAGGGGCACCGCCAAAACGTGCGCGGCGTCGAACCGCGAATCAGGCGA
>Ga0116169_1001306_pt1 | contig 21185 bp, 18 predicted proteins | sample AD_UKC130_MetaG_FD_89796 | JGI IMG/M metagenome (GOLD analysis project Ga0116169, IMG submission 89796) | Active sludge microbial communities of municipal wastewater-treating anaerobic digesters from Canada - AD_UKC130_MetaG | ecosystem: Engineered > Bioreactor > Anaerobic > Digestate | place...
AACGTCGAGGCAAGGTCACGACGGGACTTGGCATCGCGGAAATTGAACGACTTGGGAATGCGCAACTGACCCAGTGCTTCAACCGGCGTCGGGAAGTCGATCATCGCCAACCGTCGCGCGTGCCGGCTTGCGGTCAACACAAACGGTCGAGGCCCATCGAGTGCGTCCAAACCAGGATCGAGAACCACCGCAAGTCCGGCGAATTTGCCAACCGGCACGTCGATGACGTCGCCACGGCGAAGTTCGGTGAGCGAGGCGATCGCTTCTTCACGCCGCGCGGCCTTTCGAGCTTTTGAACCGGTCGACTCAAGGTCACTTAGTTGGCGCCGAAGCCCCATGTACTCCATGAAGTCGCCCTGGTCGCAGGTTGCAGCCTCGCGGTAACCCGCGACCGCCTCATCAGACTTGCTGACCTGGCGGACAAGCCCCACTACCGAACGGTCGGCTTGGAACTGGGCAAAGGACTGTTCCAACAGTCCCCTTGCGCGCTCGCGGCCCACTTGGTGGACGAGGTTGACCGCCATGTTGTACGAGGGTCTAAACGACGAGTTCAACGGATAGGTTCGGGTCGAAGCCAGCCCGGCGACGTGGCGAGGGTCCAGCCCCGCTTGCCAGAGTACGACGCCGTGTCCTTCGACATCGATGCCTCGGCGGCCTGCCCGGCCGGTTAGTTGGGTGTACTCCCCCGGCGTGACGTCAACGTGCTTTTCGCCGTTCCACTTGGTGAGTCGGTCGATCACCACCGAACGCGCTGGCATGTTGATGCCCAGCGCCAAAGTTTCGGTCGCGAACACGACTTTTACTAGTCCCGCGCTGAACAGGTCTTCGACGCACTCCTTGAAAGTCGGCAACATGCCCGCGTGGTGGGCGGCAACGCCGCGACCGATCGCGTCGCGGAACGCCTTGAAACCGAGGACGTGTAGATCTTCGTCGGGAAGGTGGGTACACGCTTGGTCGACGTGGGCGTGGATCTGGTCGCGCTCCTCGGGGGTGGTCAGGTTCATCCGAGTAGCCAAAACTGCGTCGACCGCATTGGCACAACCGGCACGGCTGAAAATGAAGACGATTGCCGGCAACAAGGCTTCGGCATCGAGCTTGGCGACCAGTTCGATTCGATCCGGGGTGCGGTGGCGGCTGCGTGGCCGCTTGCCGCCCTTTTCGGGACGGCGACTGCGATTCTTGTTGAACGCCCGGTTCCACTGGGCGTCATCGCGTGCCAACCGTTCCAGTTCTCGGTTGACCGATTGTGCCGGATCGTCTGGCTCGAACAGTCCGTATAGTCGCCGGCCAACCAGGACGTGCTGGTGCAGTGGCACCGGCCGTTTTTCTTCCAGAATCGTGATCGTGTTGCCGCGAACTTCGGTCAGCCAGTCGCCGAACTCCTCGACGTTTGAGACGGTCGCCGACAGCGAGACGATCGACACCGAGGACGGCAAACCGATGATGACTTCTTCCCAGACGGCTCCGCGAAACCGGTCGGCCAGGTAGTGGACCTCATCCATCACCACATGGCCCAGACCGTTCAGTGTTGACGAACCGGCATAAATCATGTTTCGCAGCACCTCGGTGGTCATCACCACCACCGGAGCTTCGCCGTTGATGGTGTTGTCGCCGGTAAGCAGACCAACTTGATCCGCGCCATAACGATCCACGAGGTCGGCATACTTCTGATTCGACAGGGCCTTGATCGGGGTGGTGTAAAAACATTTTCTACCAGTGGCCAGCGAAAGGTGGACGGCGAACTCACCAACTAGCGTTTTACCGGACCCAGTGGGCGCCGCCACGAGGACTCCGTGGCCGTCTTCGAGCGCTTCGCAGGCTCGGATCTGAAAGTCGTCTAGGGCAAATTCGTAGAGATCACCGAAGTCAGCAACATGCGGATAAGTTGTTTGGGCTTCGGTCATGAGTGAAGCCTACGGAGAACTACTCTGAAACTGAGTCAGGACCCGCGATCGTTGACGCCTCATCGTCGTCAAACTGACCTGCCTTACGGGCACGTTTGCGGTCAGTGATTCGGGCAATGACCTCAGAGACCAGATAGAGGACGGTCATCGGGATGGCGAGGAAGAGGAAACTAATCGGGTCGACGGTCGGGGTCGCCACCGCAGCGAAGACAAAAATGCCAACGATGATCCATGGCCGCGCGCGCACCAACTGGGCCGCACTCACGGCGCCAATTCGGTTCAGGACAACAACCACGACCGGGATCTGCGCGCCGATGCCGAACAGCAGAATCATCCGAGTCGCAAACGACAGGTAGTCAGCACCGTTGAGCAGGTTTGTCCAGCCTTCGGGCGCGAATCCGATCAACAACTCAATCGCTTTGGGGAACGTCCAGTAGCCCATCCACGCCCCGGCGAGAAACAACGGCAGACAGGTTGCCGTCAAAATTACCGCGGCACGCTTTTCGTGCTTATGCATTGCGGGCAGAACGAAAGCCCAGATTTGCCAGATCCAAACCGGACTCGACAACACGATCGCGGCGATAACGCTGGTCTTCAACTGGAACTGGAAGGCCCCACCGATACCGCTGACGACTAGCTGAGTATCGATGCCTTCGGCCTCGAGAGTTGGCCGCACCTGCTCATATGGCGCGGTGAGCCAACCGAGGATTTGGGGGTAGAACGTCCACGTGATTGCTAAAGCAATTACGACGGCCGCCGCAGATTCGATGATCCGCGACCGCAATTCGTCCAAATGAGCCATCAACGGCATTTCGCCGCCGGATGTCTGGCTTGGGGTCGACCCAGCCGATCGCTTGGAGCGACCGAATGAAAGTGCCACGTGGGTCAGGCGGGAGTATCGTCACGGCGCTCGGCCGTATCAATCTCAAGCAGAGCCTCTGGCTCTTTTTCCGTCGCGTCGATCTTGGATTCTTTTTCGCTCTCGCGCATTTCGGACTTGAAGATCCGCAGCGCCCGACCTGATCCGCGGGCGAGTTCGGGCAGTTTTCGCCCACCAAAAATTAGCAAAATGACCGCGAGGATGATCAGAATCTCGGGTCCGCCAAGCCAGCTAGGCATGTCGACTCCTTAGTCGGGGATGTTTCCATCGTACGCGGCCAACGCAGCCGCAGCCGACTGACTCACCAAATCGGCAAGCTCAGCCGGTCCAATAACCTTCATTCGACCGCCAGCACGAAGCACCACTCTACTGAGCCAATCGAAATCGGAGCCGAAAAGCCGAGCCTGGACGGAACCGTCAGCAGCGGTGGCCAGTTTCTGAGTTTCGTACTCATCAAGCAGCCAATCGTTACCGGCGGCCAATTCAACAAGTGCCGAGGCGCCGTCGGGACCGGGAGTGAAGATCGTGCCTCGACCACCGTGCTCGGCGACCGCTGAGACTGCCTGGTCGAGCATCGTGGCCGAGCGAATCCGATCGAGGCGAAACGATCGTTCAGCTTCAGCAAGGTGGCACCAGGCCGTCAAATAGCGCCGGCCATCATGGTCAAAAATGCGGTGAGGCTCGACCACGCGATCGGTGAGTTCATCTCGCGATTCGGTCGAATAGGCAAGCGCAAGTTGTCTACCGTTAGCTAGCGCTTGGGTCACGGTCGCTTGGATGGCCTCATCAACGCCCAGCGGCGGGCGAACCTGAATTGAGTCATCGACTTCGGTGCCGGCGGCCGCCGAGAGCTTCAGCATCGCGCTATCAATGATGGCGGTTTGCTCGTCGGTGGCACCTTGCCGCAGTGAACGCAACGCGATCAGGAGCGCAGCCGCTTCGCTCCTAGAAACACGCAAGGGGCGCGCCATGAACTCTGCGTCACGGATGTAAACCATGCCGTCGACTTCAAGCGCGGTCATATCGAAGTCGATCATTTGGCCGTGATACTGGCCCCAACCAGTCATCATCAACATTTCGAGTTCGCGTTGGGCCTTGGCCGGCTTGATACCGAATTCGCGAGCTAACTCCACTAGCGGAATGCCTTGGTTCTCCTGAAGGAAAGGAACCATCGCTAACATCCGCACGACTTGCTTGGCTGAAGGGTTCATTTCGCCAGACCCACAATCTTTCGAAGTCGATCCAATACTGCGGCCCGCAACTCGGGTGGTTCGATAACTGTGACCGAAGCGCCGTAGGAGACGACTTCATCGGCTAGGTCGGCTACTTCGGCGAAGGCCACTTCCAACTCGTCGATGCCTTCGCGCGGGCGCGAAACGCTCAATGCGTGGCGGCGTAGCCCCTGGCCCCTACCTGCGGTGACGTGCAAAATCGCGGTCCGGTTCGCTTCGCTTGGATAAAGTGCTTGGGCCAACTGCCCCAAGTCCGCATCTTCTGGCACTTCGAATCCGTCCGGCTCACCATCATTGGTGACTTCACCGAGAATGCGCGAGAGACGAAAAAGCCTAGGTCCGTTCCGATCCGTGTCGAAGCCGCCGACATACCAGCGGTCTCGATACGAGATCATCCCCCACGGCTGGAGATGTCGTTCGCTGTTGCTGCCGTCCCTAGTTTCGTAGGAGAACTTCAGCGCAATCCGCTTCGAGGTCGCATTGAAGATCGCGTCAAAAGAAGGCTCAGAGGCAGTCAAATGCGGCTCGGCCATCCGCAGCGACGAGGGGTCGAAGTCGTTTCCGATGGATTTCAGTTTTGCCAGCGCAGTGGTCGCCTCACGCGACATGCCCGAATGGTCCCAAAGTTGCGCGGCAAGCCCGATCAACGCACCTTCCTCAACCGTTAGGTCGATCTGTGGAAGTTCAACTTCTGACCGTTCGAGGCGATAACCCTGATGGCTGTTCAGCGGGTCGTGCGAGCCCAAATCAATATCGATGCCTAGTTCGCGCAGCTCATTCTTGTCTCGTTCGAATGCCCGCTCAAAAGCGGTGTCGGATTGCTCGCGGTAGTCGGCGATTGCAGTGCGCAGTTCGTCCTTGCTCAAATACCGTTCGGTGGCGAGGAGGGTGAAAACTAGGTTCATCAACCGTTCGGTCTTGCGATCTGCCATGGGGCAAAGACTAGCTTGCGTCGAGGATGTCCACGGCGAAGATGAGCGTGCCGTCTGGGCGTCCTTCGGCCTTGGCACTCTTGCCGTAGGCATCTTCACTTGAGCACACCAGAACTACGCGACTGCCGATAGTTTGACCAACCAACTTGTCGGTCCAGCACGGAATTGCTGCGCCCTTGGCCAACGAGATCGGACGCGGCCCGGTCGACCAAGACTCATCGAACACGTCGCCGGCGGGGTACTTCTGGCCTACATAGTGCGCGGTAACCGTCTGACCCGCCTTAACCGGATCTCCGGTCCCCTTGATTAGTACGGTGGCGCTGGTCTTGTCGACGTTCTTGTCGGTCTTGGCGGTGGCAACGAACTTAACCGGTCGCTTGTCTTTGTCAGTAGTCAACGTCGGCAACCACGACGGCGATTTGAGCGCCTTGCCGGTGGCCTGGGCCGGGACTACCGAAAGCAGGTCGAACACGAAGACCATCGTGTCGTCCTTCTTGAGGCCGAGAGTTTCGGCGCTCTGAAGAAGTGCGGCGCCATCCTTCGATGGGACTGCCACTAGAACACGTGAGCCGATGTTTTGTCCTACAAGACCCTCTTTGAAGCCAGGCAAAGACGTCTTCTCATTGAGGGTCAAAGTCATCGGGGTCTTGTTCGTAAAAGAGTTGTCGAACTCCTTGCCGGTGCGGCCATTCACGGCGATGTAATTGATCTTGACGGTGTCGCCAAGTACGACCTTTTCACCCTCACCTTTAGTGATCACACGGGTTTCGGTTTTGTCGGTTGAGAAGTCCTGCTCGACCTTCACCTTGGGCGCTGCCGAGGTAGTTACTGTAATCGCGTCGAAGTCGGTGCCACCTGAGCAACCAGTTAGGACGAACGAGATCGTTGCGGCTGCAGCCACCAGAACAGTACGACGCACGTGTTTCTCCTTGTGAAGGTCAATGCCGAGCCAACCCTAACGGCTAAACCCAAGGAAGTACTGAGAGGTCACATTGAATCGATCAAACGCTGCACGCGTTCGTCTTCAGATCGGAATGGGTCCTTACAAAGCACGGTCCGCTGAGCTTGATCGTTTAGCTTCAGGTGGACCCAGTCGACGGTGAAGTCGCGGCGTTCCTCCTGTGCCTTGGCAATGAAGTCGCCGCGAAGTTTCGCGCGTGTGGTCTGCGGCGGAACTGACTTGGCCGTATATATGTCCTGGTCGTTACAGATTCGGACCACTGCACCTTTGGCCTCAAGCAGGCTGAACACGCCACGATCTCGTCGGATGTCGTGATACGCCAGATCCAGCTGAGCGATTCGCGGATCGGACCAAGACAGCCCACGTTGGCTGCGGTATCGGTCGAGCAACTTGTACTTGATAACCCAGTCGATCTCGCGCTCGACAAGGCTCAGATCCTCACTCTCGACTGCTTTGAGGGTTCGCTCCCAAAGGTCCATCACTCGGTCGATCGTCGGCGTGCGCAGACCGTGACGATCAATGAACTCGGCGGCCTTGCCGAAGTATTCGGCCTGGATCTCAAGCGCAGACAACTCGCGACCGTTGGCGAGTTGAACTTTGCGACGACCGGTCATGTCGTTGGAGATTTCACGGATCGCTCGGATCGGGTTCTCTAGCGTCAGGTCACGCATCGGCACCTGGCCTTCGATCATCCGCAGGACCAGATCGGTTGTGGCGACCTTCAACATGGTGGTCGATTCGCTCATATTGGAATCGCCAACAATCACGTGCAGTCGCCGGAACCGTTCTGCGTCGGCGTGGGGTTCGTCGCGCGTGTTGATGATCGGCCGCGAACGGGTGGTCGCGCTTGATACGCCCTCCCAAATGTGTTCGGCGCGTTGGCTGACGCTGAACACCGTGCCGCGGGGGGTTTGTTGAACTTTGCCGGCCCCACAGATGATTTGGCGCGTAACCAAGAAAGGAATGAGCACGTCGGCCAGTTGGCTGAACTCCCCTCCCCGGCCGATTAGGTAGTTCTCGTGGCAGCCGTAGGAGTTTCCGGCCGAATCGGTGTTGTTCTTGAACAAGTAGATATCACCCTCAACGCCGTCTTCGGCGAGGCGTTGCTGGGCGTCGATCATCAGGCCCTCAAGAATTCGCTCGCCGGCCCGATCATGGGTCACCAAATCGATGACGTCGTCGCATTCGGGCGTCGCGTATTCGGGATGAGAACCGACGTCTAGATAGAGTCTGGCGCCGTTCTTTAGGAATACGTTGCTGCTTCTGCCCCAAGAGACCACGCGCCGAAACAGGTAGCGGGCGACCTCATCTGGCGACAGCCGCCGCTGCCCGTGAAACGAGCAGGTAACGCCGTATTCGTTCTCTATCCCGAAGATTCGGCGGTCCATATCGTCAGCCTAGACCCGCGGGCTCAACCGAGGAGGGAACTGACCTGAGTCAGGCTGAGCCGTTTGAACTTACGCGGCTGCGTGCGGGTCCGATCAAGGACGGCAACTTCCAGATCCGCAGGAGGTATGGCCCGCGCGTTTTCTGCGTCGGTGCCAAGCGCCGTCGTCGCCAACTTCAGTGCGGCGGCCAAGTCGAGACCGGCCTCATAGTTCGCTTTGAGGTGCTCCTCGACCTGCTCGTTCGCGCCACCCATCACCGCGTATTCGGGCACGTCGGCGACCGAGCCGTCATAGGTGAGCCGATAGATCTGATCGTCGTCGACGTCGTTGCCAACTTCGGCCACGAACAATTCGACCTCGTAGGGCTTTTCGCCGCCGCTGGAAAAGATCGTCCCGAGAGTTTGGGCGTAAGCGTTCGCGAGTCCGCGGCCGGTCACGTCGCTGCGGTCATAGGAGTAGCCGCGCATGTCCGCTAGCCGGACACCGGCAATACGCAGATTCTCGAACTCGTTGTAACGCCCGACCGCGGCAAAACCGATTCGGTCATAGATTTCACTGATTTTGTGCAGCGCTCGCGACGGGTTCTCGGCGACGAAAACGATTCCGTCCAGATAGCGCAAGACGACGACGCTACGTCCGCGGGCGATACCTTTTCGGGCAAAGTCGGCCCGATCCTTCATTAGTTGTTCTGGAGAGACGTAGAACGGGGTGCTCATCTTTGGATCCTCGCTGCAACTCAGGTCAGGGGTGCTGACGGTCCGTCGGGCTGGACCATCCGCCCACCGATTACGGCATCGGCGACCGTGGCGGTTGCCGAATCTTCCCAAGCGCGGTAGCCGTCAGCGGTGATCACCGAAATCATCGGGAAGATCCGGCGGGTCAAATCTGGACCGCCGGTGGCCGTGTCATCATCGGCTGCGTCATAAAGCGCCTGAATCACCGCGGTGACGGCTTCTTCCTCGCTCATTTGAGGCCGGTAGAGCTTCTTGAGCGAACCGCGCGCGAACGTAGAACCCGAACCAACAGAATGGAAGGTGCGCTCCTCGTTCTTGTTGCCAGTGACGTCGAAGGCGAAAATTCGGCCACATTCGGCGTCGAGGTCGTAGGCGGCAAACAGCGGAACGACCGCAAGGCCTTGCATCGCCATGGCAAGGTTGCTGCGGATCAAGGTGGCGAGCCGGTTCGCTTTGCCGTCTGTCGAAAGCGTTGTGCCCTCGATCTTTTCGTAATGTTCGAGCTCTACCTGGAAAAGCCGAGTCATTTCGATGGCGATGCCGGCGGTGCCAGCGATGCCGACGCAACTGAACTCGTCGGTGGCGAAAACCTTTTGGATATCGCGCTGGGCGATCACGTTGCCCATCGTGGCCCGGCGGTCCCCGCCCATCACCACTCCCCCGGCGAACGTCGCCGCGACGATGGTCGTGCCGTGGGTCACGGCCAGGCCCGAGGAGGAAATGTCGGTCGATTGGGGCAAAAGTTGGGGAGCCTGCTGGGCGAGGAAGTCGACGAACGATGAACTTCCCACCGCCCGGAACGGCTCCGACAGCATCACTGCCCGCCTTTTTGGACGAAGCTGCGAACGAACTCTTCGGCGTTCTCTTCTAGGACGTCGTCGATCTCATCGAGCAGTGCGTCAACATCGTCGTCGAGGCGGCCTTTGCGCTCGGCATCGACTTCGGTGCTCTCGACCTGCTCGTCAGACTCGACGCTTTTTCGGGTCGTCTTGTGCTGTTGTTCGGCCATACGTCCACCCTATAGTCGCCGACGCAATCTGCGGGGGGCTAACGGCCGGTGATTGCGTGGAAAAGTTCTGTGGCGGTGTCGACTCGGTCGAACAGATCTCCAACATGTTCGGCCGTTCCCTTGAGCGGTTCCATCGTTGGTACGCGCTGCAGTGACTCGTGCCCGGGCAGGTCAAAAATGACCGAATCCCAGGAGGCGGCGGCAATATCGGTGGAGAATTTCTGCAGGCACCGGCCGCGGAAGAACGCCCGGGTGTCGTGTGGCGGTTCGGTGACCGCCTCAGCAATTTGCGCGGGCTCGAGTAGGCGTTTCATTCGCCCGGCTTCGACCAGCCGGTAAAACAGACCCCGTTCGAGGCGAATGTCGTGGTACTGCAGGTCAACGAGATGGAGTTTGGCGTGCGACCAGTCCAATCCGTCGCGCTCGCGGTATTGCTCCAGCAACGAGAGTTTGGCTACCCAGTCCAGTTCGTCAGCAAGTTCCATCGGGTCGGCCGCGAGCCGGCTAAGCGTCGACTCCCAGCGGCTCAGCACGTCAGCGGTCTGCTGGTCGTGGTCACCTTGGGCCGCGAACGCCTTGGCGTGCGTCAGATAGTGGTGCTGCAAGTCAAGGGCAGTAACTTTTCGGCCGTCTTGAAGTTCAACTACTCGCTTCAACGTCGGGTCGTGGGAGATCTGGTGCAGTGCCCGTACGGGTTCGGCCAGCGAGGGCGGATCAGGCAAGGCGCCCGCCTCGATCATCGCCAGCACCAGCGAAGTCAGTCCATGGCGCAGATAGATCGACGTTTCCGACAGGTTCGCGTCGCCGATGATGACGTGTAGGCGGCGGTACTTTTTTGGGTCGGCGTGCGGCTCATCGCGCGTGTTGATGATCGGACGCTTGAGCGTCGTCTCAAGACCGACTTCGACTTCGAAATAGTCGGCCCGCTGGCTGAGCTGGAAGGCGTGTTTGTTTCCGTCTTGGCCGATGCCTACCCGCCCGGCACCGCAAATGATGTTGCGCGAGGCAAAAAACGGGGTCAGTTGGGCGACGATCGTCGAGAACGGCACATCGCGTCGCATCAGGTAGTTCTCGTGAGAACCGTAAGCTGCGCCCTTGTTGTCGACGTTGTTCTTGTAGAGCACGATCGGTTGGACGCCCGGGACGCGTGCGGCAAGTTCCGCGCCGCGGCGCATCACCTGCTCCCCCGCCTTTTCCCACCTGACCACGTCAAGCGGCGAGGTGACTTCTGGGCTCGAATACTCCGGGTGCGCGTGGTCGACGTAAAGCCGGGCACCGTTGGTCAAAATGATGTTCGCCAAGCCCAAGTCTTCGTCGGTCAGTTGCGACGGATCTGCAATGTCACGGCCCAGATCGAAGCCGCGTGCGTCGCGCAGCGGACTCTCTTCTTCATAATCCCAGCGGGCCCGCCGGGTCAGTCCGTTCGCGGCCGCATAGGAATTCACGACATGCGTCGCGGCAACCATCGGGTTTGCTTGCGGCTGGCCTTGGACGGTAATCCCGTATTCGACTTCAGAGCCTTGAACGCGATGTACGCTCACGCGGGCAACTCCACATTTTTGGCTAAATGAACTGAGTCGGCGTAGTCGGCATAAAAGCCGAAAGGTTCGACCTCGACAAACCCAGCCGACTTGTAAAGGGCGATCGCTTCGGGTTGTTCGGTGCCAGTTTCGAGAACGAGCCGGGTGACGCCCTGACGGGCTGCACTTCGTTCGATCTCTTGAAGCACCTGGCGCGAATAGCCTTTGCCGCGTTGCTCGTCGATTACGAACATGCGCTTTATTTCGCCGTCGGTGTCGCCGAGCGGCCCACCACGACGCCAGCCACCCATCGCTACCGGCAGGTCGTCGACGTAGCCGATGAAAAACACGCCATCTGGATACTCGAACTCGTCGGCGTCGATTGGTGAAGCGTCGCCAACTTCCCCTTTGTACCGGCGGACGTATTCGGCCTGAACAAGTTCAGTCAGTTTGGTCGCATCTGGATGGTCGTACCGAAGTACCCGCAATTCGAGACTCAAAGGTATTGCCCCGTATTTGCAACCGTGTCGATTGAGCGGCCTGGTTCGTTGCCACCCTTGCCGGTGATCAGCGTGCGAATGAAGACGATCCGTTCGCCCTTCTTGCCCGAAATCCGTGCCCAATCGTCCGGGTTAGTGGTGTTGGGCAGGTCCTCGTTCTCTTTGAACTCGTCGACACAAGCCTGCAGTAGGTGTTGGACGCGAATGCCTTTGCTGTTCAGTTCGAGCAGGTCCTTGATCGCCATCTTCTTTGCCCGATCGACGATGTTTTGGATCATCGCTCCGGAGTTGAAGTCCTTGAAGTAGAGGACTTCCTTGTCGCCACCGGCGTAGGTCACTTCGAGGAACTGGTTCTCTTCGGTCTCGGTGTACATCCGCTCGACGACCCGCTGAATCATCGCGTGCACGCAAGCGTCACGGCTGCCGTGCCATTCGGCCAAGTCGTCAGCATGCAGCGGTAGCGATGTCGTCAGGTATTTGCTGAAAATATCGCGGGCCGCTTCGGCGTCTGGCCGTTCGATCTTGATCTTCACGTCGAGTCGGCCGGGCCGCAGAATCGCTGGGTCGATCATGTCCTCACGGTTGGACGCACCGATCACCAGGACGTTCTCTAGACCCTCCACGCCGTCAATTTCGCTAAGCAACTGCGGCACGATGGTGTTCTCGACGTCGGAGGAAACGCCTGAACCGCGAGTGCGGAACAGCGAATCCATTTCGTCGAAGAACACGATCACCGGCGTGCCTTCATTCGCCTTTTCACGGGCGCGTTGGAACACGAGCCGGATGTGTCGCTCGGTTTCACCGACGTACTTGTTGAGCAGTTCTGGGCCTTTGATGTTCAAGAAGTAGGAGCGACCCTCTTCGCCGGTTCGCTCCGACACCTTTTTCGCCAGCGATGCGGCAACGGCTTTGGCGATCATCGTCTTGCCGCAGCCGGGCGGGCCGTAAAGCAGGATGCCTTTTGGCGGCTTCAGTTCATGCTCAACAAAGATCTCCGGATACAGGTACGGCAGTTCGACGGCGTCCTTGATGACTTCAACTTGGCTGCCGAGGCCGCCGATGCTCGTGTAGTCGATGTCGGGAACCTCTTCGAGGACCAGTTCTTCGACTTCGGACTTTGGGATGCGTTCGTACACGTAGCCGGAGCGACTTTCCAGCAGGAGCGAATCACCGGCACGCAGTTTCAGATCCCCGAGTGACTCTGCCAAGCGAACGACACGTTCTTCGTCAGCGTTTCCCAAGACGAGTGCGCGTTCGCCGTCGGCGAGCAGTTCCTTGAACATGACGACTTCGCCAACTTCTTCGAAGGCGAGCGCGGCGACCACGTTCATTGCCTCGTTCAAGATGACTTCTTGACCCTTGCGCAACTGTTCGCGATCAACGGCCGGGCTAACGTTTACTCGCAGTTTTCGCCCGCCGGTGAACACGTCAACAGACTCGTCTTCGTTGAGTTGAATGAACGTGCCAAAGCCGGTCGGTGGCTGCGCGAGCCGGTCGACTTCCTCTTTTAGCGAGATGATTTGGTCGCGTGCTTCGCGCAGAGTTGCGGTTAGGCGTTCGTTCTGGGCCGAGGTGGAGGCAAGTTTGGCTTCAACCTCGCTCAGGCGCGCCTCTAGGAAGCGGTCGATCTTCTCGTTGCCGGTCATAGACACCTCCTGTGCGGATAATTCGACCCTACCGGTCAAGACCGCCGAATCCAGCCCATCTCAAAGATCAGCTGGGCGTGGCCCGGTGTAATCGGGACCGTAGGCGCCAGGTGCTGGCCGGCGAGTTTTGGGCATCGGCCGCTGACCGGGTGCGAGTCGCCTAGCGGTTACCAGAAAGGCCGTATGCCCATTCATTTGATGCTTTGGCCGTACCGCTAGTCCTTCGAGGTGCCATTCGCGCACCAAAGTTTCCCAAGCGGACGGTTCGGTGAACCCGGCACATTCGCGCAGCGTCTCGGTGAACCTGGATAGTTGAGTGGTGGTCGCGACATAGGCGCAGACAATTCCGCCTGGCACGAGTCGCTCGAGCGCCAACGGAATGCAGGTCCACGGGTCGACCATGTCCAAAATGATTCGGTCAACTTCGGAGTCGTTGGGGCTTTCGCGAAGGTCACCGAGGTGCAGGTTCCACGTTGCCGGTTCATGACCGAGTGCTTGGACGACGTTTGCTTTCGCTTTCTCGGCGAACTCCTCGCGCATTTCGTGCGACTCTAAGCTGCCTTCGGTACCGATCGCGCGCAACAGGTAGGACGAAAGCGCACCCGATCCGGCACCGGCCTCTAGCACTCGGGCGCCAGGGAAAATGTCGGCCATCACCAGGATTTGGGCGGCGTCCTTGGGATAGATGATCGCTGCACCGCGCGGCATCGAAACCACGTACTCAAATAGCAGCGGCCGAAAGACCTGGTACGGGAACTCCAGTGACGACTCGACCACGATGCCCTCGGGGTGCCCGATGATGTCGTCGTGTCGTATTTGACCTTTTTTGGTGCTGAATTCGCGCCCTGCCTCCAGTTGGAAGTTGTGCCGGCGGCCTTTGGGGTCAGTGAGTCGAATCCATTCGCCTTCGACGAATGGTCCGGTGCGTTGAAGATTCATCCAGCATCACGATAGGCCTGGTCGACCGCGTCGGCGAACAGGGTCCCGACGATGCGTCCGGTTTGGTCGACAAGTGCATAGGAGCCGGCCGGATTTTCGGCCATCGCGGTGAGCAGGCTTCGGCCTGAGAGAGAAGCAGCGATGACTGCCGAACCGGCCGGGGGCTGTTGCCGGGTCATCAGCCCGCTGGCACTGAGAGAACCGATTTGCGCTAACCCGACCCCGTGACGAAGTGCGAACGTGGCGCCTTGCCACAGAAACAGGGCGACCGCCAAGATCAGCATCGCCCGACCAATCGCTAGGGCCCCTTGATCGAACATGGTCACAATTGCGACCGTAATCAACAGCACTGCAGCGATACGACCGATCCGACCGGCGATCCGTACGCCTTTGGCTTCACTGCCGGTAACGCCCCAAATGATCGACCGCAGCACTCGTCCGCCGTCAAGCGGCAGTCCGGGCAACATGTTGAAGGCGGCAACCAGAATGTTGATGAAGCCAAGCGACCAAAGCACTGAATAGAGCGCGCCTGAACTTGCTTGCGCACCCCAGAAGGCCGCTAGGCCGATTATCGCCGAGCTGAGCGGACCGACGACCGAGATGGTGAACTCTTGCCAGGGATGATTAGAGTCGCCTTCGATTTGGGTCTCGCCGCCGAGTAGATGCAGCTCGATCACTGGCACCGGCATTCCGAACCAGCGGGCGGCCAGTAGATGGGCTACTTCGTGCAAGAAGACGGACACATAGACGCTCAGGACGAACGCGATCGAGATTAGATACGGGTTGGGGCCTTGATTGAGTTCCTTGAACTGTGGGGCGAAAACGATGACGAGCACCACGCCCATGAGCAGCAGTGATGGGCGGACGATGATGTCCGCTCCCGCAAGTTTGCCTATCCGCCAGCCCCCAGCCATGCGGACAAACTTAGCGTGTCGGACGCAACGCCATCAGGTCTTCTGGGGCTAGTCCACCTAGTCCGGTAATCACAGACCGTTTTGGTGCTTGCGGAACATTGACCGCGTGCGGCACCGCGACGACGAAGCAGCCGGCCGCGTTTGCCGAGTCCGCGCCGGTGCGTGAATCTTCGATCGCGAAGCAATCAGTGGGATTTACGCCGAGTTTTCTCGCCGCGAGCAAGTACGGCTCGGGGTCGGGTTTGCCTTTGCTGACGATGTCGCCGGTGACTACCGCTTCAAAGTGCAAAGCCTCCACGACCGGGGCAGCGATGTAGTCATACGACATCGTCACGAGCGCTTGAGGCACGCCAAGGCGGTGGAATGCTTCGTTTAGTTCGCGAGCGCCGGGGCGCCAGTCCTGCTTCTCACGCAGCCGCTCCCCCACCCGGTGACCGAGCCAATCGACAATCTCGGTCGGCTCCATATGACTGTCGAGCCGTTCCTTGATGAAGATCGCCGCGGCCAGCAGGTCACTGCCGACCAGGTGGAGTGCGTCTTCTTCGGTCCAGACCTTCCCGTGGACAGCGGCGAGTCGGTACTCGTTCTCGATCCAGTAGGGCTCGGTGTCGACGAGGGTGCCGTCCATGTCCCAAAGCACGGCGGCTGGCAGGTTATTCATGACTTCTACCGTAGACTGGCGCAGATAGTTCGGATTCTTCCCGAGGCCGAGGCGAGCCCGCCGCAGGCTGGAAGATCCCAGCACCCCCTAACTCGTAACCGCTGCTGAGGTCTTTCTTCGATGACTGAGTCAACTGCTTCGCCCTTCGTGGTTTCGCACCGCCCGGACGCAACCGAGACGCTTCGCGCCGAGATGGCCAAGCGGATCCTGATCCTTGACGGGGCGATGGGAACTGCGATCCAACGCGACCGGCCCGATGAGGCTGGATATCGCGGCGACCGGTTCGCCAACTGGTCCTGCGACGTCATCGGCAACAACGATCTGTTGACCTTGACTCAGCCGAAGATCATCGCCGACATACATCGCGAGTACCTGTTGGCCGGCGCCGACATCATCGAAACGAACACGTTCAACGCGAACGCGATCTCGCTAAACGACTACGAGATGGTCGACCTGGCCTATGAGTTGAACTATGCGGCCGCGAAGATGGCGCGGGAGGTGGCCGACGAGGTCGCCACCGCAGACCGACCCCGCTATGTGGCCGGCGCGTTGGGCCCGACCACGCGCACCGCCTCAATCTCTCCTGACGTGAACGACCCGGGCGCACGAAACGTCAGCTGGGATCAACTCGTCGACGCCTATTTGGTCGCCGCGCAAGCGTTGGTCGATGGCGGCGCCGACCTGTTGATGATCGAAACCATCTTTGACACGCTGAACGCCAAGGCGGCGATTTTCGCGGTTGAAACCCTGTTCGAACAGCAGGGCCGTCGCTGGCCGGTGATCATCTCCGGCACGATCACCGACGCTTCCGGTCGCACCCTGTCTGGCCAAACCGTCGAGGCGTTCTGGAACTCGATCCGACACGTTTCCCCGCTGCTGGTCGGGTTGAACTGTGCCCTCGGGGCTGCTGAAATGCGCCCCTACATTGCCGAGCTTTCGCGGATCGCGGACTGTCATATTTCGTGTTACCCGAACGCCGGCCTGCCGAACGCATTCGGTGAATACGACGAGACCCCCAACCAGACCGCCGAAGTGCTCAAGGACTTCGCCGAAGCCGGATTCTTGAACCTCGTGGGCGGCTGCTGCGGCACCACCCCCGAGCACATCGGCCGCATCGCCGAAGTCGTCGGCACCTTCACCCCGCGGGTAGTGCCCGAGATCAGGCCGGCGCTGCGACTGTCTGGCCTCGAACCGTTGACGGTGGTCGAAGAGTCGCTGTTCTTGAACGTCGGCGAACGAACCAACATCACCGGCTCGGCGAGGTTCCGGAACCTGATCAAGGCCGAGGACTACCCCACCGCCCTGGCCGTCGCGCTACAACAGGTTGAGAACGGTGCGCAAGTCATTGACATCAACATGGATGAGGGGATGATCGACGGCGTCGCCGCGATGGATCGTTTCACCAAGCTGATCGCGACCGAACCCGACATCAGCCGCGTCCCGGTGATGGTCGACTCATCGAAGTTCCCGGTGATCGAGACCGGCCTCAAAGCCATCCAAGGTAAGTCGATCGTGAACTCGATCTCGCTCAAAGAAGGCGAAGAGAAGTTCGTTCGCGAAGCGCGCCTATGCCGCAAATACGGCGCAGCCGTCGTGGTCATGGCTTTCGACGAAGACGGCCAAGCCGACAACCTCGAACGCCGTAAAGAGATCTGCGCCCGCGCCTACCGGATACTCGTCGACGAAGTCGGTTTCCCGGCCGAAGACATTATTTTTGACCCGAACGTGTTCGCGGTGGCGACCGGGATCGAAGAGCACGCGAACTACGGCATCGATTTCATCGAAGCGACGCGCTGGATCAAGCAGAACCTGCCCGGTGCGCTCGTTTCGGGCGGCGTCTCAAACGTGTCGTTCTCGTTCCGGGGCAACAACACTGTTCGCGAAGCGATCCACGCGGTGTTCTTGTTCCACGCGATCAAGGCCGGCATGGACATGGGCATCGTCAACGCCGGCGCCCTCGTGCCCTACGACACAGTGCCCACCGAACTGCGCGACCGTATCGAAGACGTGATCTTGAACCGGCGCGAGGACGCCACCGAGCGCCTTCTTGAAATCGCCGGTGACTTCGCCGCCACGGGAGCCGTGGCTGATGTAGCCACCGAAGAGTGGCGTGAACTGCCCCCGGCCGAACGGATTACCCACGCGCTGGTCAAGGGCATCGACGCGCACGTTGAAGCCGACACCGAGGAACTTCGCCTCGAAATCTCCGAACGCGGTGGGCGCCCAATCGAAGTGATCGAAGGCCCGTTGATGGACGGAATGAACGTCGTCGGCGACCTGTTCGGAGACGGCAAAATGTTCCTGCCGCAGGTGGTCAAGTCGGCGCGGGTGATGAAGAAGGCGGTCGCCTACCTGATCCCGTTCATCGAGGCTGAGAAGCAACCCGGCGACGCCAGCAACACCAACGGCACGATCGTGATGGCGACCGTCAAGGGCGATGTGCACGACATTGGCAAGAACATCGTCGGCGTGGTGCTGCAGTGCAACAACTATGAAGTGATCGACCTTGGCGTGATGGTTCCGGCGCAGAAGATCTTGGATGCGGCCATCGAACACAAGGCCGACGTGATCGGCCTATCTGGACTGATCACCCCGTCACTGGACGAGATGGAGAACTTCGCCGCTGAAATGAAGCGGCAGAACTTCGAAATCCCATTGCTGATCGGTGGCGCAACCACGTCGCGCGCGCACACGGCGGTGAAGGTGGACCGCAAGTACGATGGCCCGGTCGTTTGGGTCAAGGACGCTTCGCGGTCGGTTCCGGTGGTGGCTTCGCTGCTTTCAGACGAACGGCGCCCGGCGTTGCTGGCGGACCTGAAGACCGACTACGACTCGCTGCGTGAACGGCATGCGGCCCGCGGTGATGCCAAGAAGATCCTGCCGTTGGCTGCAGCTCGCGCAGACCAGACCGAACTGGACTGGAGCGACTACGTCCCGCCAGTTCCCAAGGTGCTCGGCGCACAAACGATCACCGACTATTCGCTGACCGAACTGCGCAACTACATCGACTGGCAGCCGTTCTTCAACGCGTGGGAGATGAAGGGGTCTTTCCCCGACATCTTGAACTCCCCCGCCTCTGGCGAGGCCGCGCGGCGACTCTTTGACGACGCGAACGAGATGCTCGACAAGATCATCGACGAGAAGTGGCTGACCGCGTCGGCGGCGTATGGCCTGTTCCCGGCCGCGCGCGACGAGGACAGCACGATCGTCTACGCCGACGAATCGCGCACCACAGAGCTGGGCCGGTTCCACCACCTGCGTCAGCAGACCGAACACCGTCCCGGTGTCCCCCACCGGTCGCTGGCCGACTTCATCGCGCCGGCCGACTCAGGGTTGCCCGACTACATCGGTGCCTTCGCGGTCACCGCCGGTCTAGGCAGCACCGACAAAGTGATGGAGTTCAAGGCAGCGTTGGACGACTATTCGGCGATCATGGTCGAGGCGTTGGCTGACCGGTTGGCTGAGGCGTTCGCCGAGCGACTGCACGAACGAGTACGGACCGAGTACTGGGGTTATGCCCCCGACGAGGACTTCGACAACACCGACCTGATCAAGGAACGCTACGACGGGATCCGGCCCGCGCCGGGCTACCCAGCCTGCCCCGAGCACACCGAAAAGTCGACGATCTGGTCGCTGCTCGACGTCCAAGAACGCGCCGGTATCGAGTTGACCGATTCGATGGCAATGTGGCCGGGTGCCTCGGTGAGCGGACTATATTTCTCGCATCCGAAGTCGCAATACTTCGTCCTTGGCCGAATCGGCCGGGACCAGGTGGAGGACTACGCCGAACGCAAGGGCTGGACGGTTGCCCAGACGGAACGCTGGTTGTCTTCAAATCTGGGTTACCGCACAGAAGATGAGTAGTCTTAACGGGTGACCGACGCTGCTGGTGCTTTTGAGCCTGAAACCTGGTTGAACCTGCGTGACCCGTGGCTGGTGGCGGCTTTCGACGGCTGGAACGATGCTGCCGATGCGGCCAGTGGAGTGGTCGATCACCTGATCCAAGAGTGGGATGCGGAAGTCTTTGCCGAACTTGACCCCGAAGATTTTTACGACTTCCAAGCGGTCCGTCCGGTACTGAACGTGAGCGAAGGCGGTCAACGAGAGATCAGTTGGCCGACACCAACGATCTTTTTGGCCCAACCGCCTCATTTGGCGCGCGACGTCCTGCTGGTGCGCGCGCCAGAACCCAACTACCGGTGGCAGTCCTTCTGCTCGTCGATTATTTCGCTGGCCCACTCGGCCGGAGTTCGCGAATTCGTCACGTTGGGCGCGTTGCTTTCTGACAACCCGCACACGCGGCCGATTGCGACCAGCGCGATGACGAACGACCCGCAGTTGATGGAACGACTCGGGATGGAACAGGCCAAATACTCCGGCCCGATCGGTATCTCGACGGTCCTGCACGACGCCGCAACCCACGCCGGCTTTGCCGCGGCTAGCGTATGGGCGGCAGTGCCCCACTACCTCGCGGAACCGCCGTGCCCGAAGGCCACTTTGTCACTACTTGGTGCGCTGGAGGATGCACTGGCGATGGCTTTGCCCCAAGGGTTGCTACCCGAGTTTGTCCGGGACTGGCAAAAGTCCGCCGATCAGCTCATGGCTGAGGATGAGGACCTGGCATCGTATGTTCGCTCCTTGGAAGAGGAGCGCGACGCCGGTGAACTTCCCGAAGCATCAGGCGATGCAATCGCTCGTGAGTTTGAGCGCTATCTTCGCCGGCCGACCGACGATAACTAATTTTTAGTTTCAGAGACGACCATCGAAGGCTTCGGTGGCAAGTTCTCGACCCAGCTCGATGAGTTCGCTGGCTCGATGAAAATCAACCGTTCTGGCTGCACTGATCGGGACGGTCACTTGCAGATCTGGCGGGAACCCGGCGCTTCGATAGCGGGCAACAAGATTCTGCACGGCGTCCAGCGAAAGCGAAGTGACGTCGCTGACGCGCAGGTCCGGTCCCTGTGGCCCTTTTTCTTGCGTCACTTGTGGATCGCGACCAAACATCGCGAGGACCTTGTCGTACCAGTCTTCGCGGCGAGCAGTGGTTTCTTCGGCGACTGCCGGGGACTGTCGTTCGCGTTGGCCGAGCAGTGACACGGCCACCCGGAAGTCGGCGTCGGCTGCTGCGGTCGGCTCGATTGGCACTGGGTTCAACAGTCCTCCGTCAACCAGGACGCGGCCGTTTATGGTTTGTGGCGAAATCATCCCCGGAATGGCAATGGAAGCCCGGATTGCCGGGATCAGCGGACCCTCCTGAAGCCACACTTCACGTTGGGCCAACAGGTCGGTGGCTACGATCGTCAATGGGATCGGTAGGTCCTGGATTTGTACTTCGCCAGCGATTTCAGCGCAGCGAGACATGATCTTGTCGGCAGCTACTGCCCCGGGCGCGTTCCAGCTTGGGTCGAGGAACCGCAACACATCAAATCCGGTGAGTGACTTGGACCAGTCGGTGAAGTCGTTGAGTTTTCCGGTGGCGTAGAGGCCACCAACCAGTGCACCCATCGAAGCCCCACTGACGGCGACGATTTCGTGGCCGCGCGCAGTCAATTCTTCGATCACGCCGATGTGTGCGTATCCGCGCGCGCCACCAGAACCGAGAGTCAGCGCAATTTTTGCCATCGGTTCAAAGCTCCACGCCGAGCAGGGCATCGACAGCCGCACCAACGATTGCGCTCGCATTCGGATCGTCGCCGCTGGTCGCGGCCCAGTCGTCGATCACTGCGATGGCGGCGGGCGCGTCGAGATCGTTGGTCAAAGCCGCCCGCAGGGCAGCGACCACGGGTGCTGCTTCGGGCGCAGCCGGGCGCGCCAGCGCGGCGCGCCACGAAGCGAGCCGTTCCTGCGCCTCGGCAATCTCGTGGCCGAACCATTCCCAGTCTTCGCGGTAGTGGTGAGTCAACAGGGCAAGCCGGATCGCCATCGGGTCGTGGCCGTCAGCACGAAGGCGCGAAACGAGCACCAG
>Ga0116169_1001315_pt1 | contig 21125 bp, 20 predicted proteins | sample AD_UKC130_MetaG_FD_89796 | JGI IMG/M metagenome (GOLD analysis project Ga0116169, IMG submission 89796) | Active sludge microbial communities of municipal wastewater-treating anaerobic digesters from Canada - AD_UKC130_MetaG | ecosystem: Engineered > Bioreactor > Anaerobic > Digestate | place...
CCCCTTTGCACTTAATGAAAAACTCGTCTCTGAACTCGAAAGCCCAGGGACGAGTTGGAAAACCCGCGTTGCCACCCTGATTAACTGCGGCCAAGCCGCAGTTCACCTCATTTTCGGTATGCACTTGTGCCAGTTCGGGAGGTGGACCCTAAGGTTTCCGGCTGGTTTGCACCACCCACCAGCTCTCTAAAGCGGAAGCTCCTTAGTTGGGCTCCTTCATCACTGTTGAAACTACTTCTGATTATAACCAACTGCTGTGGGAAAATCAACTTTTTCTAACAGCGGCGCCCAAGGCCCACACTTCCTAACGGTAGATCTCCTCTTCCAAGGCGGCAAATTGCTGTTTGGCCTTTTCCAGGTGCTGCTTTCTCCATTCTTCCAGTCCCTGGGTGAATTCGGTTTCCAAAAACACCCTGCTCATCTCCAGGCCCATTTCCCTGCCGATCAGCCATCCACCCAGGCAGAGCAGGTTGGCATCGTTAATGGCCCGGCACATCCTGGCCGCATACACGCTTTCCACGCAGGCGGCGCGGATCCCCTTGAACTTGCCGGCCACCTGGGCCATACCCATGCCCGTTCCGCAGACTAGAATTCCCCTTTCAGCCTGGCCCCCTTGGATCAGTTTCGCCGCTTCCGGCGCCACCGCATAAAAGGGAACGGGCGAGGTGGGATCGGTGGTGCCCACCTCCAGCAACTCGTGACCCAGGTCCTGAAGGTATTTTTTCACTGCCTCCTTCAGTTCAAACCCCGATTTATCCGAACCGATCACAATTCTCATGCTTCCTCTCCTCCCGTGGGTAAGCTCTCTTTGGCCGCGATGGCTTCCCTGGCCTTGGCGGCGATGTTTTCAGCTGTGAGTCCAAACACTTCCTTCAGTTCTTCTAACCTGCCCACCTGGCCGAATACGTCCTGGATGCCCACGCTGCGCAGGGGCACAGGGAAGTGCTCCCCGATCACCTCCGCCACCGCGCTGCGCAGTCCGCCCATGATGTTGTGGTTTTCCGCGGTGACAATACAGCCGGTTTTGCGCACCGAATCCAGGATAGTCTGCACATCCAGGGGCTTGAGTGTGTGCACGTTGATCACTTCCGCCTCAATGCCCTGCCTCTGGAGCACAGCCCGGGCCTTCAGGGCTTCTTCCACCATAATGCCCGAGGCGGCAATGGTCACATCTCCCCCTTCCGCCAGCACATCGGCCTTAAAGAAACTGAACTGGTAGTGATCCGGGAGCAGCTGGGGGCGCTCCTTGCGAAACAGCCGCATGTACACCGGGCCGTCGTAGGCAACCAGGTGGGGCAGCGCCTTTCTCAGCTGAACGCCGTCCACCGGCTCGAACACAACCATGGAGGGGATGGAACGCATGATGCCCAGATCCTCCACCCCCATATGGGTCCCGCCGTTCAGTTCGGCGGCGATCCCGGGATCGGAACCCACGATTTTCACACTGCGCTGGGCATAGGCAATGGAGATGGCGATCTGATCGCAGATGCGCCGCGTGGCAAAGGGGCAGAAGGAGGTAATGAAGGGGATGAAGCCGTAGGCGGCCAGGCCGGCTGCGATGGAGGCCATATTCTGCTCGGCAACACCAACGTCCAAGGCCCGCTCCGGATACTTCTGCCGCAAAGACAGGGTACCATTGGCTTTGGCCAGATCCGCATCGATCACCACAATCCGCTCATCCTGTGCCATTAAGCGATCCAGTTCTGCTGCAAAAATGGCCCGCATTTCCATGGTACCACCTCCTAACTGAGCTCCGCCAAAGCCATCTGCACCTGTTCCGGGGTAATGGGCATGTTGTGGTTGTTTACGCCCGCCTGTTCAATAAAGGAAACGCCCCTGCCCTTAACCGTATCCAAGATGATCATGGATGGCTTCCCCTGGCCATGGCCCTTGGCCTTGGTGATGGCTTCCAGGATAGCCAAATGGTCGTGTCCATCGATTCTCTGCACAAACCAGCCAAAGCTCTCCCATTTGGCGGCCAAGTCTTCCAAGCCGTTGATCTCCTCCGTGGCCCCGTCGATCTGGAGCTTGTTGCAGTCTGTGAAAGCAATCAGGTCATCCAGCCCCTTATGGCTGGCGTACATGGCCGCTTCCCAGATCTGCCCTTCCTGGGACTCACCATCTCCGATTATGGCGTAGATGGTCGCGCCATCCCTTTTCAGTTTCGAACCCAAAGCCATGCCCACGGCACAAGAAAGGCCCTGCCCCAGGGCCCCGGTGGTCATATCCACCCCTGGAGTGCGCAGCATGTCGCAGTGGCTGGGTAGACTAGTCCCCACCCTGTTTAAGGTGAAGAGTTCTTCTTTGGGGAAATAGCCTTTGTCAGCCAAAATGGCATAGAGGGCCGGCCCGGCATGTCCCTTGGACAGCACCAGGCGATCCCTCCCCTCCATCTGGGGATTCTTGGGGTCCACATTCATCACCGCATAATACAATACGGTCAGGACATCCACCACGGACAGGCAGCCGCCCAGATGACCCACCCCCAGATCACCAATGGAAGCAACGGTCAATCTGCGGATTTCCCTGCTTTTGGCGGTAAAGAACTCCCGATCTTGCAGCACTGCAATCACTCTCCGTCATAATCAGCCTTTAAGGGCACCGCTGGTGAGGCCGGCAATGATCTGGTTCTGGAAGAGCACATAGGCGGCGATGCTGGGCAGGATACTGATAATGATGGCCGCGTACATGGACACGTAGTCGGTGGCAAACTGATTGGTAAAGTAGCGAATCCCCAGCTGCACCGTGCGCACCGCCTGGGAAGAGGTGAGGAGGTTAGCGTACACGAACTCGTTCCAGCAGGTCAAAAACTGGAAGGTTCCCGCGGTCACCACCCCCGCCCGGGAAAGGGGAAAGACCAGCGTGAAAAAGCGTTTGTAAAAGCAGGCCCCATCAATAATCGCCGCCTCTTCCAGCTCCTCGGGGACAGAAGCCATAAAGCCCATGATGATGAAGGTGGAAATGGGTATGCCAATGGCGGTATAAACCAAGATCAGGCCCCCCATGGTGTTGTAGAGGCCCAGGCTGTTGATGAGGACAAAATAGGGGATCATGAGCGCGTTGAGGGGGATGAGTATGCCGGAAGAGAACATCACCTTCAGGACCTGGTTGCCCCGGAATCTAAACCTAGACAGGGTATAGGCAGCCATGGAAGCAATGAGGACATTGAGGAAGGTAGCTGCGGTGGAAACCAGGACCGAGTTGAGCATTAACCTAGCGATCCCGGAAACGGCCAGGGCCTTTTTGTAGTTCTGGAACTGCCACACTTGGGGCAGGGAAAAGGGGTTGGCCATGAGCTCACCATTGGTTTTCAAAGAGGCCACAGCCAGCCAGAGCACGGGAAAGACCGCGTACACGAACAGGAAGATCAAAAATGTCCACTTGCCCAGACCAAGGAGCACAGCTCCCGGGGATAGTCTTCTTTTCTTCACCGCTCATCCCCCTCTCAAAAGGTTTCCCGGCCCAGGGTGTTTTTGATGGTCAAAATGACCACCGTGCCAATGGCTATGAGCACCATGGCTGCGGCGCTGGATGTGCCGTAGGAGTAATTCTGCATGGCCTTGTAGAGATACAGCACCATGACCGTTGTCCGGTTGGCCGGACCGCCGTTAGTCAGGATGTACACCTCGGCAAACTGCCTTAAGCCGTCGATCATGGCCAGCAGAATGCAGGTGACAATGGATGTTTTGGCCAGGGGCAGGGTAATGCACAGGCTTTGACGGATGCGGCCGGCCCCATCTATCTCCGCGGCCTCATAATACTCTTCCGGTATGCCCTGGATGTCGGCGAGGACGATGATCATATAATAGCCAATATAAAACAGCCAATAGATGATCACAGAGGGAAAGGCGGTTTTCAGGGTGCCCAGCCAGTTGGTCTGCAGATGCCCCAGGCCGATCACCCGCAGCAGCCCATTGAGCAGGCCGTACTGGGCGTTATACACCGCCGCCCACAGGGTAGCCAAGGCGATGGCCGAAATCACCTTGGGGAAGAAGTACACCGTCCTGAAGATCTTCCAGCCCAGGGGACGGTAGGATAAAACCAGGGCAGCCACAACAGCTAAGGGCACTTGGATGAAACCGGCACACAGGGCCCAGATCAAGTTGTTGCGGATGGACCGGAGGAAGACCTTATCGTTAAAGATCGTCAGATAGTTTTTCCAGCCCACGAAGACCGGTGTGTCAAACCCCGTCCACTGCATGAAGCTGATGATGATCAGGTAGATGATGGGGAAAATAAAGAACAAGGTGAAGAGCACCAAAGCGGGTGTGAGGAAGACCACTATACCCACCCTGTCTTCTCGCTTCACATCCATGGTCTGCCCCCTCTTCCAGCTTGATGGCACCCTTCCCCCAGGCCGGGGGAAGGGTGGTTAACTCTCAGCGCTTAGAGTTCAGCACCTCTACAAACTCCTCGGGCGTCAGTTCGCCCAACACCAGCCCCGAAAGGGCCATGGGGAACTCGTTGTACACACTGGCTGGGTTCATGTACTGGAAATGGGGTACAACGTAAGGCGCCTGGTTGACTTGCTCAATCATTTCAGCCTGCAGCCGTTCCATCTCAAACTCCGACTCTACGCTCTTGACGTAGAACAGTGCCCCCGACTTGGCGCTCAGTTCCGCCACCCTCTGGGGATCGGTGAGGTACTGCAGGAACTTGATGGCCGCAGCTGCCTTAGCCGGATCATCGGTTGCCCCGGCTGCCAGCAGCGCCTGGGGATTGCCGATGTAGCCTCCCTTGCTCCCCGCGCCGCCTTCATACACCGGGCAGGGGGCGATGCCCACATGTTCGTACATGTTGTTCAGGCCTTCCCGCTGCAGCCTGCCGATGTACCACGGGCCGTTCATAAAGATGGCTGTCCTTTCCGCCAAGAAGTGCCCGCCGGAAACGGCTGCGCCGGCCCCCACCGCATCCATGGTGGTGTAGTCGAACATTCTCTTCAACACTCTGGCTGCCTCCACAAAGGCAGGATTATTGGGATCGTCGTACACATTGGGACCACCAATGGCCACAACCAGCTGCGAATACCAGAGCATGGACGTCCAGGCATTTTCCCCGGTCATCTGGGAGAAGGGGATAATACCCGCGGCCTTCAGATCCTCGGCGCACTGCCACAGTTCTTCAAAGGTTTCGGGGAAATGATCCCACCCAGCTTGCTGCAGCAGCCGCTTGTTGTACATGACGGGGGTGGGCCCCATTTCAAAGGGGATGGCCACGATCCTGCCGTTCACCGTGGTGTGGTCCAGCGCTCCTTCGATGAAGTTATCGGCCCAGCCCTCCTCCATCGCCGCGGTGAGGTCCAACAGCCTGCCGCTTTCCAGGTAGAGGGGAATATCGGCATCAATGGTGAAGATGTCCGGAACCCGACCCACCGAGATGGCTGTCCTCAGCTTATCCCGATAAGCCTGGTAGTCAGAGTTCTCCTCGATGATCACCTCAATTTCCCCTGCATGTTCCCGGTTAAACTCGTCCACAAACTTCTTGATCGTCTCCGCCTTCGAGTCTACGCCAACCCAGATGCAGGGCCAGGTAAGGGTTACCTTCTGCGCTGCAGCAGTACCAACGAGCAACGACACCAAGAGAGTACACACTAACAACCCAAGCGTTTTCCTCAAGACCTTCATGTTACTCCCCCTCATCTTTCAGGATTTGCTTATCGCCGGGACCTTCAAGATAATCCTGGCGTTAAACATCCCCAGTGTGCTTACAGCTCAGCTTACCCACAACACCGCTGATCCCTTGCGCTTACCTCCGCTCACACCCCCCATCACTGCCTTCGTCCTAGGAGAAGTCTACTTTTTCCAGGCACCACAGCCTTTAATACCCGCGAAAAGCCCTTGATACGGTGAGTGTTTGCGATAGAACACAGCCGGTCTGCCAATGGGCGCCTCCATCTCCACCCAGCCCTGGCCAAACTCGCCCTCACCCCAGAGATAGACCCACTCATCTGCAGGCAGGTACACTTGCTGCACTTGCTGCCCCTCTTTATAGATGGGGGCAACGAGAAGATCCCTGCCGAAGAGATACTGGTACTGCAGGGCATAGGCCTGGGGGTCTTCTTCGTAGTGGAGGAACAAAGGACGCATCAAGGGAATCCCCCGCTCGCCATTTTCCTGCAGCAGGGCTTTGATGTAAGGTTTGAGTTTGGCGTGGATTTTAGTGGCCCAGGCAAAGTGGGAAATGGTCTCGGCATCGGAATCGAACTGCCAGTTCTCCGCGGGCCGGTTGCCCTCGTGGGTCCGCATGATGGGGGTGAAGATGGCCAGCTCAGTCCAGCGCTGAAAGAGCTCCTTCGTCCTTTTCATCCCGTAAAGGGTGGTATAACCCCCGATATCACTGCTGTGGATGCCATAACCCGACATACCCAAAGACAAGGCCGCAGGGATGACTGAAGCTAAGCCGTCATCTAAACTCCAATCCACATTCTGATCCCCAGCCCAGATGGCAGTGGCGTATTTCTGCGAACCGGAAAAGCCCGCGCGCATGAAAAACACGATCTCCCCAAGCTTACCCGCCTTCACCAGGGCAGTATGGTTTACCTTGGCCCAGAGCACCGGCCACTGATTATGCATTTTCACCGGGTCCTCTCCATTGAAGAGCACAGCATCGGTGGGCAGATACTCACCGAAATCCGCCATCCAGCCGGAAATGCCCAGCTCGATTAGGTTAGCTACGATGAGGTCGCTAAACCAATCCGCGGCCTGGGGATTGGTCAGATCCACTATGCCGCCGAAAAACTCCCCAAAATCCACGAGATAGACTTCCCCACTCCTGTTTTTGACCAAATAGCCCTTGGCTTGTGCCTCTGCAAACAGGGAGCCTTCCACAGCCAGATACGGGTTTACATAGGCAGTAAAGCGCACGCCCTCTTCTTTCCAGGTGGTGATCTGCCGATCCAGATCGGGATAGAGTTCCCTGTTCCACACCCAGTTCCACATGAGGCGCTTGCCGAAGGAGGTGAAGCGGTGCCCCACCCAATCCTGGGCCCAGATTACGTTCACCTTGGCCCCCGCTGCCCTCATTTTATCCAACTTGGCCCGGCAGACCTCTGTTCCCCCCTGGATGCCCAACCAAGCACCCTCATAGGCCCACTCGGGCAGCACGGGCTGCCTGCCCAAAAGGCCGGTAAGTTTGGTCAAAAGCTCTGTGAAAGTGGGGGCTGTCTCTAAAGTCAGATCATATTCCGTACCCCACAGGTAGAGTTCATGGTAGTTGGGGTGGGCAAAGTTCAGCTCCTGGTACTCCAAGTTGGCGGCATGGCAGTAGTATTTGCGGGAGCTGATAAAGGTGGGTTGGGGAAAGTATGTAGTCCAGTAATCTCCGCCGCCCCCATCGTGGCAGTCTGCCTGGAAAGTGGTGAGGGTCTTTTTGTTTCTCCCCACTCCCTGCTCCGTTACAAAGATGGGGAATTTCTTGCCCCTGAGGTTGAAGTGGGAATACTGCTCCCCACCGCCGTACACATACTCTTCAGCTGTGGCATGCAGGCGCAGCCAGCACCGGTTGAACTCCGGGCTGCCCTGGGTGACCAGGCGGTAGCGTCCTTGGGCCTGGTACACTTCTATTTCCAAGGCGATATTCTTATTGATGTGAAAGAGCAGGATGGTGTACCCCTGATCATGCTTGGTAATTTCGTAGTTCCTCAGGGGGATGCGGGAGACAAGCTCATCCTTGATGCTGAAATTGCCCCTGTGCATGGTGATCTCTTCCCGGCCCTGTCCCAGGTAAGCGCAGGGCTCATCGTAACTGTGGAGGAGCAAGAGCCTGCCATCCACATACAGGGCAAAGCCGTCTTCCTTGAGCATTAATTCCATCTGCTACCCTCCGCTCGGCTAGTCAATAAGCTGGTAACCCATCATTTTGGCGAACAGCTTAAAGGCTCTGATCTGATCCCCGTAGATGAGGGCGAAGTGATGGGCAACGCCGTTTGCTAGGATGCTGTCCAGCACCTTTTCCACCGCCTGCTCAAAAACCACCTTGGCATAGGTACCCATGAGCTCCTTGTCCATGGGAACGGCCCTACCCCTCTGGATAAACAGCCGCACCCTGCCCCGGGCCGAGTCAATCCTCAGGAGGCTGATCACTCCGGGCTTGAGCACAAAGCCCGCAGTTACCCCCCGGCCGCCGGCGAAGTAGGTATCCAAGCTGCGGCGGCAGCGGCCATCCCACAGATTCTGCGGCGCTACACCGCAGTGCCAGAGCAGGGCGTAATCCCCTTCCCTGTTGATTTGGGAAAAATCGGCCAGGAAGGGAGTCCCTTCTCCCACCGCCTTGCAGGCCAGCATGGAAAGGGCCCCTTGGATGTCCCCCTCACAGGCCAGCACATAGCCCTGGGACTGGAGGATGGACATGGAGGCGCACGGTGAGATGCCGTACATATTGGCAAACTCGGGCCAGCAGCGGATGGCCACAGCATCTAGTTTGTACTGCTCCACAAACCTCTTCAGCTTAACGCACAGGGCAGCCACCTTCTGCTGCTGTTCAGGGATAAGGCTGGAGCAGTCAAAGTCTCTGCGCAGTTTGGCCCCATACTCCTCAACCTCTGCCTGGGGGGCCTCGAACGAAGTAAGCTCAGCTATTTCAAAGTGGTTGACCAAAACACCTGTGCGGGAAAAGCCATCCAGCTCAGCGATGCTCAAGTTGAAAAAGCCATCGGCGCGGTAGCCCACAAGGCCGATCCGGGCATTTTCCACCGCGGCCTTCATGCGCACCGCAGTTACCCAATCGAGGTCGATCTCCTCGCCAACCACATAACTAACATCATCCCAGCCTGCCTTGTACAGGTTGGAGGCGTTGAGGTTCAGACCGCACACCGAGTTAAAGCGGATCCTCCCGCCATCATAAGGGGGCTCCTCAAAGGCCCACAGCAAAACGGGCTGATCAATGCGCTTTTTCAAAATCAAGGCCAGATGGCCGAGCTGAAATGTGCCCGAGATCAGCACCAATCCGTGGAGAGGCCTGACCGCAAGCTGCTCCGCCGCGGCATAGGCGTCCTCCGGTTCAATCACCAAATCTTCAATGAACTCCCACTCCACATTGGGCAGAGCCATAAGCTTTTCCCTCGTCTCCCTGTACTTGTGGGCCGCGGCCTGAAAATCATAGGTCTTCCTGGCCAAGCAGACAACCCCAAGCCTGATGGTTTGCGGCATTGCCATTCCTCCTGCACTTGCTGCCTGGGCTGCGGCGGTCCAGTTATCTCTTCTTTGCCCCAAAAACAAATGCGCCCAGTGTCACAATCCTTTTTTTACATAATACACAACAAAGGGCGCTTTATAAATAGATTAATTAAGTTAACTAATCAAATGACCCTGCTGCTGGCCTTTAGGGCTTCAGGCGCAGGGAAACGGGCTCCGGGACCACTCCCCCACTGTCGAAGAAATGCTGAATGGCCAAAGATGCTGGTCCCTTGGAAGCAAGCTGGCCGTTAAACTCGCTTTTCACAATCAGCTCCTTGACCTCAGGAACCCTGGTGCAGTCGTCCATGAACTCATAAACCAGCTGCAGGAAGTGTTCGTTTTCAAAGGCCACTCCATAGAGGATCACCTTTTGGGGATCGAGCACAGTAATCACGTTTTTGAGCACCAAGGCAAACAAGCGCATGGCCTTGGTAACGATCTGGATAACGGGTTGATCTCCGCCGCGATAGGCCTGCATGATGGCATCCAAACTGATCTGGCTGCCGTCCCCACCTGTTAGGGCATGTAAAACAGGGGTGCGCTCAGGAGAATAGACCTCCCGCACCGCCGACTCAATGGCGTCGTAAGAGGCAATGGTCTCCAAACAGCCGCGCTTACTGCACCGGCAGGGCAGGCCAGGCTCTTCAACGGCCACATGGCCGAGCTCAACCGCCCGATAGTTGTGCCCGGTAAACAGGCCCTCCTGCAGCACCAAGGCGCCGCCAATCCCCGGCCCGTATTTCACCAGCAGAAACGAACTGGGCTTGTCCTGGGCAAAAAACAACTGGCCCCTGGCAATGCTGCGCACGTTGTTATCCACGCTCACAGGCAGCTGGGCCAGCTCGGTGAAGATCTGCTTCACGTTGACCCCCTCATCCCAGAGCCCAAAGGATTCCAGGCTGACGCCCCTTGCGCTGTCCACTATGCCCCGCACGCCCACGCCTAGACCGATAATAGTGCCCCTGTTTACCGCCTTCAGGTTATCGGTGATCACATCCCAAATGTGCCGGATAAACTGCTGGGGAGTGCTGGAAGTATCGGTCCTAAAGCGATCCTCAAAGAGAGTCCGGCCTTTTAAATCCAGGCAGGTCACCATGGTGTAGTCGAGGTTGATACTGATGCCCAGAGCATGGAAGCTGCCATAGCACAGGTCAACAATAATCTCCCGGCGGCCGGCCCTGCCGGGACTGTGCTCCTCGCCCGTTTCCTCCAGCAGGCCTTCACTGATCATCTCGTTGGTGATCATGGTAATCGCGGCGGGAGTCAAACGCAGGTGGCGGGCGAGATCCTTGCGGGACATGCCCCCCGCGCTGTAGAGCAGCCTCAGGATGGAAGACCGATTCTGCCTTTTCACATCACTCATGTTCGCTCCCTTAGCAACCACAGCCAACACACCCTTCTGCCGAACGTTCTAACTACAAGTCAAGTTCCTTAGCCTTAGACCCGAGAACCAAATCCCGCATGCGCAGACGCCTACTGCCCGTATCCCGCACCGTGCGGTGGAAGAGATAAAGGGCCAAGCCCCGCACAAGAAACGAGGCGCCAAAGATGAACCTAAGATCCAAAGCTTCGGCCGCGAAGCCTCCCACCAGGGGCCCGGCAGCCATGGCCACCCCCATGAGGGTATTATATGCCCCCACATAGACGGTGCGGTGATCATCGGGGGTAATTTCCAACAGCAGGTTAAAGGCCGCGGGATTGTAGCCTCCCCAGGCCAGGCCGTTGATCACGTAGATAATCAAGGGAAACCAGGTGTTCCTGGTGACAAGCCAGAACAGGGGAATGAACACAGCCCCCACCCCGGACGCCAGCATCACGTTCTTCTGACCGAACCTATCCGCCAACCGACCCCAGTAGCGGTGGATCAGCACCTGCGTGGCCAAGTTTACACCGGAGAACACTGCCCAAAAGCCAGGTGCTCCCCCCAAGTCCTCCACGAAATAGACCACAAACAGGGAAGCGGCCAGGTTCACGCCGAAGTTCCAGAGCAGGGAGCTGACCACATAACTGCAGAAAGCCTTCTGCGTACCCACCTCGCCCAGGAAGCCGCGCACCTTGGCGCTGAAGGGAATACCGGTGCGCTTTTCCTTGGGCGCGCTCTGGGCAAAGTCGATTGTGGAAAAGATGTAGGTTGCGGTGAGCCCTAAGGCCGCGGCGCCGCCAAAGATGATCTGGAAATTGAGGGGAAAGCGCAGGCCTAAAAGGAAGGTGGCCGCGATGGTGGCCAGCAGGGCGCTCATGTTGCAGATAATGTTGCGGTTGGCGTAGTAGCGGCCCCGAATGGACTTGGGAACAAGGTCAGCCTGGAGCGCTGTCCAGGCGGGAACCCCAATATTAGCCATCAAAACCCGGAAGGTGGCCAGCAAAATGACCACCCCCACCCTGTACTGGGGCGGAACCAAAAAGGGGATCACAGCCAGAAGGGCCCAGGTGGACCTGGATAGATAGCCTCCCACGATGGGCAGCAGCCGCTTATCCTTCATCCGTTCCGACCACAGGCCCATGGGGATCTGGAGGATGTTCCCGATCAAGTTGGGAAAGGCGGTGAGCATGCCGATCTGTGAGGGGGTGGCGCCCAAAGCCAGGGCAAACAAGCTCAGATAGGGGGCTGCCAGGTTTTCCGCAGCCGTGGCAAAGCCCCCTTCAATGGTATTTAAGTGCATAGCTCTCCGCGTGCGCCTAGAGGCAAAGGTAACCAACAATCAGCCCTCCCAGAAGGCTAATCAGTTCAACTCAGGATAGAGGGGAAACCTTCCCGTAAGTTCAGCAATGACCTGGCGGATCTCACTGAAATCTGTGCGCCCAGGCTCTAAGGTCTTAGCAATCAATTCTCCGATCACGCGCATCTCCTGCTCGCCCATGCCCCGGGTGGTGAGGGCCGCTGTGCCCATGCGGATCCCACTGGTGATGAAGGGGCTTTCCGTTTCAAAGGGGATGGTGTTCTTGTTTACGGTAATGCCCACGCTGTCCAAAAGCTCCTCCGCGGCCTTGCCCGTAAACCCCTTGGCCTTTACCTTCACCAGCAAGAGGTGATTGTCTGTACCGTCAGAAACAAGGGGGAATCCGTGGCTCTTCAGGGTTTCACCCAGTACCTTAGCATTGGCCACAACCTGCCGTTGATACTCCCTAAACTCGGGCTGCAGCGCTTCCTTAAAGGATACTGCTTTGGCGGCGATTACATGCATGAGCGGTCCGCCCTGCATCCCCGGGAAAACCGCCTTGTCGATGGCTTTGGCATACTCTTTTCTGCAGAGGATCATGCCGCCCCGGGGCCCCCGCAGAGTTTTGTGGGTGGTGGTGGTGACGAAATCGGCATAGGGAACGGGACTGGGATGCACTCCTGCGGCTACCAGGCCGGCAATATGGGCCATATCCACCATAAGCAGTGCGCCAGCTTCATCCGCGATCTCCCGGAAGCGCTTAAAATCGATGATGCGGGGATAGGCGGAAGCACCGGCGATAATCAGCTTGGGCCTGTGCTCAAGGGCCAACTCCCGCACCTGATCATAGTCAATCCGCTCATCTTCGCGGCGCACACCGTAGTGGATCACCTTGAACCAGGCCCCCGATTGGTTTACGGGGCTGCCGTGGGTGAGGTGCCCGCCGTGGCTGAGATCCATGCCCAAAATGGTATCGCCAGGCTTTAGGCAGGCAAAAAACACCGCCTGGTTGGCTTGGGAACCGGAGTGGGGCTGGACATTGACGTGGTCCGCGCCAAACAGCTGTTTCGCCCGCTCAATGGCTAGATTCTCCGCCACATCCACAAACTCGCAGCCGCCGTAATAACGTCTACCAGGATAGCCTTCAGCATATTTATTGGTTAGCTGGCTCCCCATGGCTTCCAAGACGGCACAGCTCACGAAATTTTCCGATGCAATCAATTCCAGCTTACTGTTCTGCCGGTGGGTTTCATCTTTGATCACCTGCAGAATCTCCGGGTCGGTCTTCCTGAGAAACTCAAGCACACCCAATCACCTCTCTTTGTGGGATCTCCCTCTAAAGGAGTGGTCTTATGGTCACCGAACTGCGCGCCGTGCTCACCATGGCCCTGCTCCGCCTGCTGGCAGGAACCCTGGAAATAACCGCGGGGCTCTTGATGGTCAAGTTTGGCCGAGTGGAAACTGCCCTGAAAATCAACGCCCTGCTGGGCCTGATCGGCCCCATCATCCTCACCTTAGTGAGCGCTGTGGGGCTTTTGCGCCTCAGCACCCAGCTTTCCTGGCCCCGGCTCACCTTGGTCAGCCTAGGGGTCTTTCTGATTTTTTGGGGTACCAGATCCTAAGGATAGATGCGGTTCAGAAGGCGCGGGAAGGGAATGGCCTCCCTGAGGTGAGCCAGACCGCAGATCCAAGCTACGGTGCGCTCCAAACCCAAGCCGAAGCCGGAATGGGGCACGCTGCCGTAGCGCCTTAAGTCTAGATACCATTCATAATGCTCTTGGGGCAGGTTGTGCTCTTGGATCCTCTGCATTAGGAGGTCCAAATCAGCAATACGCTCCCCGCCACCGATGATCTCGCCGTACCCTTCAGGGGCCAAAAGGTCGCTGCCCAGCACAATCTCGGGCCTGGTGGGATCGGGTTTGAAGTAGAATGCTTTGATCCCTGTGGGGAAGCCGTAGATGAACACGGGCCGATCATACTGGTTGGAGATTATGGTTTCATCCGGGGCCCCCAGGTCATCTCCCCACTGAACATCCGAACCGTGCTGCTGCAAGAACTCCACCGCCTCATCATAGGAAAGGCGTGGGAAAGGCGGGACTACAGCTTCTAACTTGCTGATATCCCGTTCCAAAACCTCCAGCTGCGGCCGGCAGTGCTCCAGGACATGCTGCACCAGATAGCTTACGTACTCTTCCTGCAGCTTCATGTTGTCCTCTTGATCATAAAAGGCCATCTCCGGCTCGATCATCCAGAACTCCATGAGGTGGCGGCGTGTCTTGGATTTTTCCGCCCGGAACGTGGGGCCAAAGCAGTACACCTTGCCGAAGGCCATAGCCGCTGCTTCCATATACAGCTGGCCGCTCTGGGAAAGGTAGGCCTTGTCGTCAAAATAGTCGGTCTCAAAGAGGGTAGTTGTGCCCTCCACCGAAGCGGGAGTCAAAATGGGTGCATCGATGAGCACAAAATCCCGCTCGTCGAAGAACTTCCTGGTCGCCTTAATCAATTCGTTGCGCACCAGCATAATGGCATGCTGCTTGCGTGAGCGCAGCCATAGATGCCGGCGGTCCAAAAGGTACTCCACCCCATGTTCTTTGGGGGTAATGGGGTATTCTTCCGCGATCTGCACGATTTCCAAATCGGTGACGGAAAGCTCATAGCCGCTTATGGAGCGGGGCTCCTCCCGCACCACACCCCGGACGATCAGGGAAGATTCCTGGGTGAGGCGCTTGGCAGCTTCAAATACCTCGGCAGGAACCTCGCTTTTCACCACGACGCCTTGAATCAAATTGGTGCCGTCCCTGATGATCAGGAAGATGATCTTACCGCTGGAACGTTTATTATACAGCCAACCCCTGATCTCCACTTCGCTGCCTACGTATCGGCCAACGTGTTTCAGATAGATACGTTCCACCACTTCTCCTCCCCTTCTACTCTTGGTCTAATTCTGCGTACAGGCCCTTGAGGATGAGGGCATCCTCCTCCAGGATGGGGCTTTCGCAGGTCAGATAGCCCTGCACCCGAAAATCCGCCAAGGCCTGGAGCACCGCCCGGTAATTGAGCTCCGTTTCCGCCAGGGGCAGATGGCGTTTTTCACCCCTGGGTCCATGCTCAATGCCTGAGAGGTGGATATGCAGTGCCTGCAGTGCTTCAGGGCCCAGATTGTCCCGGATGGACCTGAGGGCGCCTGCGAAATGCTCGTAGGAGTTAAACTCACCTAGGCTGCGGGCATAGAGATGGGCAAAGTCTACGCAGGGGTACACTCCGGGCAGCTCCTGCCCGAGGCGGATCAGTTCTTCCAAGGTACCAAATTGGGTGGGGCCCCCTGTGGTTTCGGGGCTGAGCCTGATCTTTACCCTGGAGCGTTCCAGCTCCTCCAGCATCTCTTCCATGTGCCGTTTCACCACTTGATACACTTGTTCAGGGTCATCATCGTGGTAAAAAGCGGCATGAAAGGTAACGCTTGTGGCCCCTGCCGCGGCCCCGATTCTTGCCGATTTGAGGATGCGCTCTTTGCTCGCTTCAACCTTTTCCGGTTCTTTGGAGTTGAGGTTTATGTAATAGGGGGCGTGCACAGTGAGGGAAATGCCCTGCTCTTGGGCGAGCTCCTTGATATCTGCTGCGGTCTTCTCGCTCATCCTCACCCCCCGCACGAATTCAATTTCCATATGCTCCAGGCCCAGTTCGGCCAGGCGCACAATACCCTTGGGTGTGGTCTGCGGCTTGGTAGATGCAGGAATTCCGGCCGTTCCGATTCTCAGTCCAGCCACTTGTTAACCGTCCTGTCCCGGTATGAGGATCCTCTTCTTGGGAATCTCCAGCTTAGGCCCTTCGCTGTTTTCTTCCTCATCCTGGAAATCCAAAACTTTGGTCAAGGCATCGTTTACCTGCATCATCAGGCCGCTGAAGGCAAGTTCGGCCTCAAACAGCTCCCGAATATATGGATTGACGGAAATCACTCCGAACAGATTCTGCAGCTGCTCCTCTTCTTCCGGGGTTACTTCCCCGCCTTCCATCTGTTTTCTATGCAGGGCAAGCTGCCTCTGCTGGAAATCCCTGAGCATGATCTGGGCCGCCTGGTGCTGATTCACCTTGGATCTGGCTTCCAGCAGACGCTTGTATTCTGGGCTGTTCATAATGGCTTGGGCCAATTCTTCCGCCTTTTTCTGAACGTCCAAACTTCCCGCCTCCTTCGCGCTAGACGTTGAACCTAAAAGTGATCACATCGCCATCCTGCACAATGTATTCCTTCCCTTCCAAGCGGAAAAGACCCTGCTCTTTAGCTTTCTGCATACTGCCGCAGCGGATCAGATCCCCGTAGGCCACAACCTCGGCGCGGATAAATCCCCTTTCGAGATCGGAATGGATCTTACCTGCTGCCCGGCTGGCGGTGTCCCCCCTGCGGATGGTCCAGCTGCGCACTTCCTTCTCCCCTGCGGTGAAGAAGGAAATGAGCCCAAGATGCGCGTACACCGTACGGGCGATGCGGGCAATGCCCGAATCGCTAAGGCCCAGCTCCTCCATGAACAGCCGGGCATCCTCCGGCTCCAGCTCGCTGATCTCCGCTTCGATCTGGGCACTCACCTTGATCAGGGGTACATTCACCCGGGCCAGTTCCCCTTCCAGTTCAGCCTGCTGGGGGTAGCTGCCCCCGCGCATCTGCTGTTCATCCAAGTTCACCACGGCGATAAGTGGTTTTCTGGTGAAAAAATCGTAGTTGCGCAGCAGCTTTTCCTCATCAGCACTGAGCTCCAGCTGGCGCAGGGGGAGATCCTGCTCCAGAGTGGCCCGGCACTTCTCCAAAAGGGCCAGCTCTTCCCCTGCCTTGGGATTTTTGGCCTTCTGTTTGGCCAAGCGCTCCAAACGGGTTTCCAGGAGAGTCCAATCGGCGAGCAGTAGTTCCTGCTGCAGATCATTGAAGTCGTTGTAGGGCTGGAGCCCGCTGTAGCTGGGCACCGTTTCCGACTCAAAGGCCCTGATTACGGCCACTAAAGCATCCACATCCCGCACCGACTGGAGAAAATCCAGGGAACTGCGTCCCGGTTGAAAACCCGGCACATCCCAAAAATCGATGGTGGCGTAGGTCACCTTGCGGGGGTTATACATCTGGGCCAAGACATCGATCCTGGGGTCGGGAATCCTGCCCACAGCTACTTGGGCTTTACCATTGGGATTTACATCATGATGAGTCAGCAGGCGAAAGAGCATACTTTTGCCTGCTTGGGGTTTGCCGATAATTCCAATCTTCAACGTCAGTGTTCCTCCAAGGTCTGCAACTAGATTGGGGTCAGTTCTAGTGCGGTAGAATGTACTGTTTAATTGTAGCATAGTTGCTTCAAAAAAACACTCTGAAACCGCTGAGAAAACCGGTTCGGAGGCCCGAACCGGCGGTGAAGACGTTTCCTCTTTTTCTAGATCAAGGTGGAGCTCCCACCCCAGGGTTGGGATTCAGTTAGGCCGAGCGTTCCCTCACCTGCTCCTTGAGGAGGTCGCGGATTTCGGCCAGCAGTTTTTCTTCGGCACTGGGTTCAGGTGCAGGCGCGGGCGCTGCGGGCTCTTCTTCCTCTTTCTTCCTCAGCTTGGTCATCATGCGAATGGCCATAAAGATGCTGAAGGAGATAATCAGGAAGTCCAGCACATTCTGCAAAAAGACACCGTAGGTGAGGGCCAGCTCAGAGGCGGTGTCGTTGGCCGGGCGCAGCACCAGTTTCAAGGACGTCAAGTCGATGCGCCCCACCAGCAGACCCAAAATGGGCATGATCACATCATTCACCAGCGAGGTGACAATTTTGCCGAAGGCGCCGCCCACAATTACACCTACGGCCATGTCCACCACATTACCCCTGAGGGCAAACTTCTTAAACTCCTGCCACATGGAATCACCACTCTCCGTTTTTACTAACACTTGCTCTATTCTGTTTGCCTGTGGCGATCCCTGCTTGCAAAGGGTGGATCCAACAGCCGGTTGTAGCAGTGGCTTCGGGGATGGAAAAGAAAAATGCCAGCTGCTCAAGCTGACACTTTTTTTACCCAGGAAGCAGCTCCCCTCGGCCCAGCCACGCCCCAATCTGCGCCCTGAGATACTCTAGCAACAGCAGCCAGGAAGTGCGGCGCATTTCCCTCCTGACCAGCTTTTCCTGGGGAAGATCCACTGTGGGGCGCTGGCGGATCACTTCAGCAAAAAACGGCTCGAGCTCTGTATAGGCAAATCTGTAACGGGCCTGTTCAGGCTCCTCGCTGCGGCTGCCCGCCCGGTACATGGACTTCAGCCATTGCGGAGTGATCCTTTCCTTAAGGCGCGGGGAGATCTTTTCTGCGAACTCTTCCTCCGTCACCAGATAATCAAAGGCCAGTTCGGCCGCGGCCTGTTGGGCTAGGGCAAACATCTTCTCCCCATCATCTTTGACCACCAAATCCAGAAGCTTCTTGGCGCCCCAGGCAGAACCCAGGCCCCCTCCCAAACCGCCGACAACACGACCCACAGCTCCGCCAATCTTGGCGCCCGGAGCTGTGCCCGCGCCCGGAACAACTATGGTGCCCAGGGCACCTCCAATACTTCCCCCCACCAGCGCCCCCACCCAACTGCCTACGGTTCCGCCGCCCACACCCGCCGCGCTTACACCTAGGTTTTTGCCAAACTGCTGCCACGAAATGGTTCTGCTTACCAAAGCCTGGTACAGGTCAGGTAGGGACAGGGCTGCAGTGCTCACGGTGGAAACAACTAGGTTCGTGCGCAGCAGCCGGGCAGCGGCATTCTTGGCCGCCGCGCCCGTGAGGTTTTTGCCCAGCATAATGGAGGCCAGGCGGTGGATGATCTCCCTGCCTGCTTCGCTGGAGTAAAGCTCGTCAACCACCCGCTTAGAAACGGAGGTTGAAAAGGCAGCGAAGCCTCTGCCTGCTGCGGTACGCAGGAACTGCTGGGTGAGCACACCCGTGCCCCAGGCGAGGGAACCGGTGCCCAGCCCCGCCGTAAGGGACAGTTTCAGGGAGTCTTGGCTTTCCATCCCGTTCCAGCGGCAGTTGGCATAGTGAATGGCAAAGGAAAGACCGAAGGCATAGGCAGCGGTAACGCTCTGGGTCTTGAGGTCAAACCACAGCGAATCGATGTTGCCTGCTTGGGCAATGTTCCGAGCCTGGCGGTAGGTAACGCTGCCTGGTTTGACCAGTCTTTCCGCTTCGTCCGGATTGGTCACACCGGGAACCCTGCCTTCCCTGATTTTCTGCCCCATCAGTTCCAGGGCTTCGGCATACTGGTCTTTGGGCACTTCCAAGACTTGGTTTTTGTAGCGGTACAGCCCCGTCTGCCCATCAAAAGCTGCATTCACCGATTCCTGCGCGTTTTGGCAGTACTTGGTCTGAATCAGGACCTTCCCATTAATAATCCGATCCGGGCCGTCTTTGACGTTGCTCCGCCCAGTAAGCTCCACCTTCCTGCCCCGCAGAAGATCGCTGAGGGCGTTGGCATCTTCCGCGGCCGAGCCATGCCCTGTCCTGGGGTTGCCGTATTTCCTCCACTGCAGACCCTCGGTGACTTTGGCTCCCTGAAGCGCAGCAGTTCCCTGCTGGGCGGTCTGGAGTAGGCGCCAGTTCCTTTTACGCGCGGCCATGGAGCAGCCCCCTTAATCCTTTTCCCCAGCTATTCGGCTCCTCTCCACTGCTTTCCTCCCGCGAAAAAGCCCCGCACTTAGTGCGAGGCCTGTTTATGTTCAGCTGCAGCACTGCTTGCCTATCTTGCCCTTTCCACAGATGGATCGTAGGCCATCTGCATAGAGTAGAGTTTGGCTGCCAGGGGGTACAAAACCAACAGACCTATGGTGTTAATGGCCGTGGCGGGCAGAACAACCGCGATCATCAGGGAGATAAAGGAGGCTGGAAGGCCGCTCACCAGTGCCGCCGTCCCCAAAAACACCGTTCCACTGACCAAAGTCCCCAACACGCCTACTCCAAGAACCAAAATCTGCCTGGGCAGCAGTGCAGTCAGACCCATGACCACTGCTGTCGTGATGATTTTGTCCACGATATTGGCAATCTGGCCGCCCGGGAATGTGGTGGTCATGGCCGTGATAATCGCCGTGGCCAAGCCCGCTACCACCTTGACCCTGGTATCTGGTATGACCATGATCGCCACAAACAACATGATCAAGGAAAAATCGGGCTTCATACCAGCAAAAATGCCGGGAAAGACCCCGTGCAGGACAAAACCCACCGCGACCATCAGCCCAGCCAACACCAAATCAGCAACCCTGATCTCAGCTTTGCTCGTCTCAACTCGTCTCAACTAATCTCGTCCTTTCTCTATGTAATTTTCCCCATAGTATCACGGAATTGGATTTTGTGCAAGGACAAACGTACTTTTTGAGGTGTATTTCGCACGTTTTCCTTCCGAGACGGCAACCGGCTAGATCCCATACATTGTACAGAAACGTCAATCTCGGGACGGAAACAATTGATAACCGTTAAACTGTTCATAAAGAGCCACAGCGCAGGATTGGAGGTGATACCAATAACGGGTGCCCGTGCAGTGCGGGATCCGAATAGTAACGACACCTAGGGAAAGTGCATCCGTGTCGCGTCGGTAATGGGAGCACGTAATGCCGTATGGTGGAACGATGAGTTATAACGCGGACCCTGAGTATTGCCTGCCGTAAAGTGACTAGAGATGACAGCGATATTCGAGCGCGAATCTGGGTTTTGCCACCTCAACACCCCGATTGGGTCTCCGATTGGACCGAGTTTGACACCATCTCTGCCTGGATCTATTTGGAAGGTGAAACCGCAGATGGCATCAGCCATGTGAGAATTGGCATTGTCTCCAGGGGCAGTCAAGACGATGGAGATTTTGCTCCCCCAACGAGTGTCACCTTTCTTAGAAGGGAGCTGGCTGTCGGCTGGAATCACTTAGAAGTTGATCTTGAGAGACTGCTGGTCTTCGAAATGGAGGATCAGCAATATGACCGGAGGGGCGAACTTTCCGACCTGAAAAGTGCAATGTTCATAGATGTTACCAGCTCCGACGATGCGGTCTACTTCATGGACGAAATCCAGTTTATCAGAAAGCATTAGAGCTGGTTAAGCGCTTTCAGGCAGACCGGAGCTCCCACGGAGCTCCGGCTGCCGCTCTCCAGGTTTTTCTGACATAAAAAAAGACCCCACACTTAGTGCGGGGTGGAAATTAATCTTGGCAGCGAGCTACTCTCCCACCACGAGATGTGGCAGTACCATCGCCGCTGAAGGGCTTAACTGCTGTGTTCGGAATGGGAACAGGTGTTTCCCCTTCGCTATCGCCACCAAGAAA
>Ga0116169_1001316_pt1 | contig 21107 bp, 18 predicted proteins | sample AD_UKC130_MetaG_FD_89796 | JGI IMG/M metagenome (GOLD analysis project Ga0116169, IMG submission 89796) | Active sludge microbial communities of municipal wastewater-treating anaerobic digesters from Canada - AD_UKC130_MetaG | ecosystem: Engineered > Bioreactor > Anaerobic > Digestate | place...
CCGAATTGAGTCGGAGCTGGACCAGATCGCTGGCGGCCAAAGCGGATCCCCGGCTGGCATTGACGCTGATGAAGTGTCTGCATGGTTCGGCCGCCACCACGTGTTGGATCGAGTCTCGTTGCAGATGCCCGCAGGCAAAATCACGGCCTTGATCGGGCCGTCGGGCTGCGGAAAGTCGACCTTCTTGCGCACGCTGAACCGGATGCACGAACTCATTCCCGGCGCGCAACTTGCCGGCGAAGTTCGGCTTGACGGCGAGGACATCTACGATCCGAGTCGCAAACTTATGGACGTACGCCGCAGCATCGGGATGGTGTTCCAAAAGCCCAACCCGTTCCCGGCCATGTCAATTGGTGAGAACGTTTTGGCTGGGCTGCGGCTCACGGGTACCCGCGCCTCGCGTAGCGAAAAAGAAGATCTGGTCGAGTCGTGCCTGCGCCGAGGCGGACTGTGGAATGAAGTTAAGGACCGACTCGACGCGCCTGGCGGTGGACTCTCGGGCGGTCAGCAACAGCGACTGTGCATCGCTCGCTCCCTTGCGATCAAGCCAAAAGTGCTGTTGATGGATGAGCCTTGCTCCGCGCTGGATCCAACGTCGACGCGCGTGATCGAAGAGACGATGGTCGAACTGGCTCAGGACGTGACCATCGTGATCGTTACGCACAATATGCAGCAGGCAGCCCGAGTCTCAGATCAGTGCGCGTTTTTCCTCGCCGCCCAAGGCACACCAGGGGTCATCGTTGAACACGGTGACACCGCCGCCATGTTTGGCAGCCCGCAAGATCAACGGACCTCCGATTACGTCAACGGTCGCTTCGGGTGATCCGACGCGCGATCGGGGTTACGGTCTCCGCAGGTATTGCGGTCGCCGGCGTTGGCGCCTGTACGGTACTTGCTGCCGGAGCACTCACTGGGGGAGTGCAGACGCTCGCGGTCGGGGTCGACCAGTTGCCGATGGTGATCGACGAGCCGATAACGGGTGAGGGCGAATCGCCCGGCCAGACACAGAACTTAGGTACCGCAAACGTCTCATCCGAATGGCTGACTAAGGTTGGCGGCCGCACTGGAGTCGACGAGCGGGCGCTACTTGGCTATGCCAATGCGGCTTTGGTGCTCAAGACCCAACGGCCCGCCTGCAAGTTGGGTTGGTCGACATTGGCCGCAATCGGCGCGATTGAGTCTGGTCACGGAACTCACGGTAAATCTGGCCTCGACGTTGACGGCCGAGCGACGGTCGCAATCATTGGTCCGGCCCTAAATGGACAAGGCGGCTATGCCGCTATCCGACCCAGCGCCGAGGCTGCGGCGCGCCACGGCGATTCGCAGTGGGATCGCGCGGTTGGACCATTCCAGTTCATCGGTGACACATGGGCGCGTTGGCAGGCCGACGGTGACGGCGACGGTATCGCCGATCCGCAGGACATCGATGACGCCGCGCTCGCTGCTGGAAGGTACTTGTGCGCTTCTGGCGGGGATCTGAGCACGCCAGATGGTTGGCGCGCCGCAGTGTTCTCCTACAACCACTCAACTGACTACGTAGTCAACGTCCTAGCGGTTGCCAATTCCTACGCGAAATGACCTCGTCCTGATCGCGTGCAGTTAGCCCCGCCTAGGTGATTTGCAGCAAACGTTAGAGCGCCCCTCGACCAAATGGTCGAGGGGCGCTCTAACGTTCGGAACTGTCTGCTCAGTGAACCCGCGGTACGCCGGTTTCGGAGACTCCTTGGAAGTCTTCGCCCAGTTCGACTGGGTGGTCAACGTCGCTGAGGTGGTCAGCGGCGTGCTCCATCTGCTCCACCGTCGGCTTGTCGACTGAACCCGAGTAGTACCAAGCCCGAAGCTTCTGGCGAAGACGATGCTTGCGGAACTTCGGATTGCGAACACCGTAGGCGTCGTGGGTGTGAATCTCTTCGTCTGTGTCGGGCAAACGCTCGCGCGACGAGGTGAGTTCATACTGATCAGCAACCGGCAAAGCAGCGTGACGTTCGGAGTACCCACCAGAGGGGGCCCGATCGATAACGCCGGTCTCCCAACCGTGGGTCAAGGTCTCGTTGTCCTTGCGTTGAAGCGAGACGCAGATCCGCTTGGTGATGATGAACGCGATAACTGGGAACAGGAAGAAGCCAACCCGCAGGATCCAAGTAATCGCGAAAATGTCCAAGTGGAACTTCAGCGCGATGATGTCGTTACCGCCAGCGAGCCAACCGACACCGTAGGCCGTCATGGCCGCCACACCTAGGGCGGTGCGAGTCGCGGCATTACGCGGACGCTCCAGCAGGTGATGTTCGCGATCGTCACCGGTGATCCAGCGCTCAATGAACGGCCAAAGCGCGAGCGAGGTGAAGACCAAACCTAGACCGCCAACACCGGGGATAAAGACGCTCCACGTCCACGTGCGACCGAACCAGGTCGTCTCCAGTGGCGGCATCAGACGGACCAAACCTTCGGAGAAGCCCATGTACCAGTCCGGCTGTGAACCGGCGGTGACTTCAGAGGGGTTATACGGTCCGTAGGCCCAAACCGGGTTGATCTGAATCAGGGCACCCATCACCGCGATGAAGCCGAAGACGATGAAGAAGAATCCACCGGCTTTTGCCATGTAGACCGGCAGCATCGGGTAGCCGACGACGTTGTCGTTCGTGCGGCCAGCGCCCGGCCACTGGGTGTGCTTGTGGTACACCAACAGCAGCATGTGCGCGCCGATCAGGCCGAGCAAAATTGCCGGGATCAACAAGACGTGGGCGATGTAGAGCCGCGGGATAATGATGTCGCCGGGGAACTCGCCACCGAAGATGAAGAACTCGACGTAGGAGCCAACCAGCGGCACCGAACGGACCATTCCGTCGACGAAGCGAAGGCCGGTGCCTGACAACAGATCGTCGGGCAGCGAGTAGCCGGTGAAACCAGCGACCATGCCGATGCTGAGCAAGCCAACGCCGATGAGCCAGTTGATTTCACGCGGCTTGCGGTATGCGCCCGTGAAGAACACGCGGAGCATGTGGGCCATCATCGCCGCCACAAACAGGGCCGCGGCCCAGTGGTGAATCTGGCGAATCAGCAGGCCGCCACGAATGTCGAACGAGATCTTCAACGTTGAGGAATATGCCTGGGACATTTCGATGCCGCGAAGTGGGAGGTAGGAACCCTTGTATTCGACCTCGGCCATGCTGGGCACGAACCACAGCGTCAAGAAGACGCCGGTGAGCAAGATGACTACGAAACTCCACAGGGCAATTTCGCCGAGCATGAAGGACCAGTGCTCGGGGAATACCTTGCGCAGGTTCTTCTTGCCAGCCCCGGCTAGACCGAGGCGATCGTCGAGCCAGCCGACCGGGCCAGAAAGGGCCTTGCCAGTGGGGGACTCTTCAATCTTGGTGAAGGTGCTCTTGCTCATGCGTCACCGCCGAACTTCTCGTTGAGCTTCTTTTGGTCACGGGCTAGTTCGGGGTAGCTCGGGGTCACGATGTCAGGGAAGTCGCTAACCGCGATCAAGAACCCCTCAGAGTCAACCGCGAGCGGCAACTGGGGGAGTGGACGGTAGGCCGGGCCGAAGATGACCGTGCCGTTGTTTGCCAAGTCGAAGGTCGACTGGTGGCAGGGGCAAAGCAGGTGGTGCGTCTGCTGTTCCCACAGGCTGATTGGGCAGCCGACGTGAGTGCAGATCTTGGAGAAGCACAAGATTCCGTCAACGCCCCAGTTCTCACGGCCCTTAGCAGCAGTGATGTCTTCGGGTCGCATGCGAACCACGATTACGGCAGCCTTGGCCTTTGCCTGCATCAATGCGGTGCCATGGATTACGGGGTGTCCTTCTTCGTCTTCTTCGAAGAAGATCGCCGGCTCGGCGTTGACTAGTTCGCCAACACTGAGGTCACCTGGCTTGATCGGGGTGCCTGAAACGTCGTTGACGACGCGCATGCCCTTCTTCCACACCGTGTTGGTGTGTCCATAGGGGAGCGGACCGAGGTCGCGCAGCATGACAATCGCCGGCAAACCTAGGGCAGCGACTGCACCGAGCAGGCTGTTGCGGATAAGTGGGCGCCGGGCGATGCCGCTCTCATTGACGCCTGCGCTGATGTCTTCCAAAACCGCCGAACGGTCGTCATCGCTGGACTTTGCCGGGTGGCGCAGCTCGACTATTTCGTGATCGCCCATGAGCTTCTTGGCCCATTGGATGATGCCGATGCCGATAAGAAGTAGGGCAGTGCCCAAAGTCAGCCCGAGGAAGAAGTTCTGGGCAGACCAGCCGCCGAACGCATCGCCGTCTGCCGGATCGCCGAACGCGAAGACGCGAACATCTGAACCAATGCTGAAGTAGGCGACGCAGAATCCGATCAGGAGCAACGTGGCGACACCGAACATGGTCGCGATTTGGCGCTCGGTGCGCCGCTCCTGGTTGGCGTCTACGTCCTGGGGCCGGTATTGGTGCTCGCCCAAGCCGGGATCCTTGATCGGATCGCCGACTGGCGAGTTGGTGGTTTCAACCTCGTTGCTCATCGCTTCTTAGTCCTCGTTCCGTGCATACCGATCCAGACTGCGAATCCGGTCAAGACGCCAATTCCGATGAACCAGACGAACAAGCCGTCAACGACTGGACCAAGTCCGCCGCCGCCGATGCCGCCGTCATTGCCCTGCTGCTGAACAGTCTTGATGTAGGCGATTACGTTTAGCTTTTCTTCTGGCGTCATCAGCTCGTCGGAAAAGACCGGCATCTGTTGGGGACCGGTAACCATGGCCTCGTAGATGTGGGCCGGGGCTACACCCTTGAGTGACGGTGCGAACCGGCCAGAGGGCAGCGCGCCGCCGGCGCCGACAGAGTTGTGGCACGCGGTGCAGTTAGTGCGGAAGAACTCGCCACCTTCGGAGATGCCTTTTTTGCCGACCTTGGTCCAGTCGACGTCCTCGGCGGACGGACGAGCCGGGCCGGGCGCCAACGACGCAACGTAGGTCGCGATCTGGTCGATCTCTTCCTGGGTGTATTCGACGTCCTTGCGAAGAGCCTGCGGAGCAGTCTGAGCCATCGGCATCCGGCCGGTCTCCATTTGGAAACCAACCGCCGCTGCGCCAACACCGATCAGCGAGGGGCCGTAGTTGCCAGCTTTGCCATCTTTGCCGACGGTAGTGATGCCCTCGGCGTTCAAACCGTGGCAGCTAGCGCAACCGACCAAGAAAAGCTGACGACCGGCTTCAATTTGCGAAACGCTCGAAGCTTCGGCCTTAGCCGGTTCGGGCGCTACCGCTGAATAAAGTCCACCGGTTAACAGCAGGCCTACTGCGAGAAGTAGGAGTCCCGCTAGGGGGTGCCGGCGGTGTGTCGAAAGTTTCCGCACCGAAAACCTCGTTCCTGAAGATTGTTTCTGTCCATGAGAGATACCTCGGGAGGCTTGCCACCCGATTCTCGGACCCACGCGTTCGGCTCAGCGTAGCGAGAGTCTTGTCAAACGTGTGTAGTTAGGTTCGCCTATCTGACAGGTTGTCAGCGAATGATGTAGATCGCCGCAAACAGCGCGACCCAAACAACGTCAACGAAGTGCCAGTAGTAGGAGACAACGATGGCCGATACTGCCTGCTCGTGAGTGAACTTACGAGCAGCGTAGGTGCGGCCAATGACCAGCAAGAAGGCGATGAGGCCGCCGATGACGTGCAAACCGTGGATGCCGGTAGCCAGGTAGAAGAGGCTGCCGTAGGCCGAACTCTGAATGGTCAACCCTTCGTGGATCAGCTCGGCGTATTCAGTTGCCTGACCGCCAATGAAGATCGCACCCATGATGAAGGTGAGGATGAACCACCGGCGCATACCAGCCGCGTCGCCCTTGGCAGCGGCGTAGACGCCTAGCTGACAGGTGACCGAGGACAGCACGAGAATCGTAGTGTTGACCGCAGCAAAGGGGACGTTCAACAACGCTGTTTCTTGGGCCCAAAGCTCTGGCGCTACAGAGCGCACAGTGAAGTAGGCCGCGAACAATGTTGCGAAGAACATCAACTCGCTAGCAAGCCAAACGATGGTGCCGACCGTCACATAAGACGGACGGCCTTCAACGCCATGAAGTCGGGACGCGGGGATCGCAGAAGTAGTCGCCACCCACTCATTATGTACGATGCGAACGTGAGTGAGCATCAGACCCTTCGTGTCCTGATCTACAGCGACGATTCGCAAGAGCGATCTGCGATCGTTGCCGCCATTGGATCGCGGCCCCATCCAGACCTACCAACAGTTGAATTTGTTGAGTGTGCGACCGAGCCTGCCGTGTGGCAGAACCTCGATAGCGGCGGATTTGACTTGGCAATTCTCGACGGTGAATCCGTCCCAGCTGGTGGGATGGGAATCGCCCGCCAGATGAAGGACGAGCTTTACCAGGGACCGCCGTCGCTGTTGATCACGGCTCGGCCCGATGACGCGTGGCTGGCAACTTGGTCGCGCGCCGACGCCGTCGTGTCGCGGCCGCTGGATCCGTTCCGGTTGGCCGAGTCGGTAATCGAGCTTCTTCGGGGCAGGGCCAAGCCGGCCGATAGCGCAGCACCAACGGGCGCATGACGCTTAGTTGGCCGAGCCTGCTGACAGATTTGTTGGCGGGCGTCGACCTTGCGCCCGAAGCAACTAACTGGGCGATGGGTGAGATTCTTTCCGGAGATGCCACTGGCGCCCAGATTGCCGGCTTTGCCGTTGCGCTTCGGGCTAAGGGCGAGACTGCGGCCGAACTCCAGGGACTAGTCAACGCGATGTACGCCAAGGCGACCACTTTGGAGGTTTCCGAGCGAGTCGTGGACATCGTCGGCACCGGCGGCGACATGGCCAAGACGGTGAACATTTCGTCGATGGCCGCGGTCACGACCGCTGGTGCCGGGGTGGGTGTGATCAAGCACGGAAACCGAGCCGCCTCGAGCGCTTCAGGCACCGCAGACGTTTTCGAGAAGCTCGGGGTGCGGCTGGACGTTCCGGCCGAAAAAGTGCTGGACGTCTACCGCGAAACCAAGATGACCTTTTGCTTCGCGCCGGTTTTCCATCCGTCGATGCGGTTCGCCGGTCCGGCGCGCCGCGAACTCGGGATCCCGACCTTTTTCAATTTTCTCGGCCCGCTGACCAACCCGGCGCGTGCGGCCGCTTCGGCCATCGGTTGTGCCGACTTAGCGATGGCGCCGCTGATGGCGCAAGTTTTGGCTGATCGCGGCGCTGACGCTTTTGTATTCCGGGGCGAGGACGGACTTGACGAGATCACCGTCACCGGAGCAACCCGATTTTGGGTAGTTGCAGCTGGCCAAGTGCATCAAGAACTACTTGACCCCACCGAACTGGGGGTCTCGTTGGCTCCAGCAGAATCGTTGCGCGGTGGTGAACCTGAATACAACGCAGACGTTTTCCGCCGAGTGTTGGCTGGTGAAACTGGACCCATCCGCGACGCAGTCGTGCTGAATGCTGGTGCGGCGATTGCGGCCCACGAGGCGGCGGCCGGCACTCTTGTCGAACGTCTGAGCGCAGGCATGGCTCGTGCCGCCGATTCGATTGATTCGGGTGCTGCCCAAGCCACGCTCGAGCGTTGGGTCGAGTCAACGACCCGGCACAGCAGCTGAGCGAATCGATCAGTCCAGACCGATGCTGAAAGCGTCCTCAAGGTCGTGTTGGCTAAATGCCCGGAACGCGATTTGGGTTTGAGTCGAGAGCACCCCGGGGACCTTATTTAGCCGGTCGGCAATTACCGCAGCGATCTCGTCATGGGTGCGTACCCGCACCATCGCGATCAGGTCGTGGTCGCCGGTGACGGAGTAGACCTCGCTGACGCCGGGAAGGTCGGCGATGGCGGCGCCGGTCTCGGCAATTTTGGAAACCTCAACCTGGACAAAAACGATGGCAGTGATCACTTGATCAGCCTAGCGTCGGAAGTGGGGCAATTTCGAACCGTTTTCCGTGCCGGCCTGCTGCTGGCCATGGCCAAACCCAGCGCCCGCGGATAAGTCGGACGTTTTGACTCTCTAGCCAGTTGAGCAACAGTTCTGACTCTTCGACCAACGCTGACGGCATTGGCAAGGTTTTTGCGGTGACAGTTTCGGCCGAAAGCACCAAGTCGTCTACCCACGCTTGGACTCGGTCGCCGCTGGCGGCAACCAGCGAACTCATCAGCCCGGTCGCTGCCAGTCTGCCGTGGCGGATCACATGCACTTCCCAGCCAGAGTCGATGGGGGCGGCAGCCACCAGCTCGGCTTCCTGGGCGAGCGAGGTAAGTCGCTGCGTCCGGCTGAGGGCCTCGACTAGTGCGGCCGTGCGGTCGCGTTCGGTCGCGGCATCTTCGAATTTCTGGTCACCGGCAAGAGCGAGCATCTGCTGCTCGCTGTGGGAAACAACGTCTATCGGATCTATCGACATCGCAGTTCGCAGGCGGTCAATCTCGCTGCCGTATTGGTCACCAGCACCGGCTGGATCGCACGGGGCTAAGCACTGACCGATCTCGGCTTGAATGCACGCACTTTGAGTTGGGACTACCGGCAGCTTCCCGCCGCATTGACGAACCTGAAACGTCGAATGCAAAGCGGCCATCGCCATTTCGGCCTTGCGCCTGCTGGTAAATGGGCCAAGGTGCGTTGCGCCTTGGGTGACAGTTCGAACAATGGAAATCCGGGGCCAAGGTTCGTCGGTTAGCCGCAGCCACGAAACTCGTTCGGGAAACTTCGACCGGCGGTTATACGGCGGCCGGTATCGGTCTATCAGTCGCAGTTCGCGAATTGCGGCTTCGACCGCGCTAGTGCAAACAACATGATCGATCCGTTCGGCTAGGGCGATCATTTCGCCCATCCGGCTTCTCGTTTCAGAAGAGGTGAAATAGGTGCGAACGCGCTTGCGCAGCGACTTTGAAGTGCCGACATAGAGGACCTCGTCTGCTGAGTCGCGGAAAAGGTAAACCCCTGGGGCATCTGGCAACGAATCGGCCAGATGGCGTTTTTGGCGCTGAGCTTTTGAAATCTTCGTGCTGAAGGCTGCGACTTCTTCGACGGTACTCACATTGAACGAGCCGAGGCGCTCGAAGAGGGCGTGGAGGACGTCGACGGTGGCGCGGGCGTCGGTGAGTGCGCGGTGGTCAGGTTCCACACTGGAAAAGCGGGCGCTCAAGGTGGACAGTTTCATGTTCGGCACCTCGTCACGCGAAAGGACCCGGCGGGCCAATTTGACTGTGTCGATGACGTCGTTGCCTGGCCAAGAGATTTCTAGCTCTTTGGCGGCGTGTTTGAGGAAACCCAAATCGAAGCCGGCGTTGTGGGCGACTAGAACCGTGTCGCGACTGAAATCGAGGAAAGCCGGGAGTACCTCGCTGATGGGGGGAGCCTGGCTGACCATCTGGTCGGTTATTCCGGTGAGAACGGTGATGAATGCAGGGATCGCTTGGTTGGGATTTACCAAGGTGGCGAACTCGCCGAGGACTTGACCGCCACGAACTTTTACCGCGCCGACTTCGGTGATTGCTGCGCCTTTGGCAGGTGACCCACCTGTCGTCTCCAGGTCGACGACGCAGAAGGTGGTTTCGTGCAGCAGGCGACCGCCCCAGTCGAAACTGGGATCGTCGAATGCCTGTTGAGTCAACGCCATAAAACGACCTTAGAACCCGTCGCCGACGGTTCTGAGTTCGCGGGCAGTTGACGCAGTTTCCAAAAGTGTCAGTTCGGGTGTTTAGTTTCTCTGCCATGAACGAAATGGATGTCGATCAGCCCGTGGTTGTTGACTGCGATACCTGCTTAGTCAGGTGTGCGGCCGTGTGCGCCGACTGTGTTGTTTCGGTCTTACTCGGACCGCCACCTGAGCGCCTAGAGTTCGATCCGCACGAGCAAGCGGCCTTAACTGCGTTGGCTGGGACCGGGCTTATCCCGCCACTGCGGTTGGTGGCTTCGGTGCCAGCACTTCAAGAAGGTGATTTAGGTTTCACTGCCCAGACTCGCGACGCCGCAAGTTGAACCTGATACCGAGGCGAACTAAAGTGTTTTCTTGTGTCGCCGACGGCGGCACCGCCGAGTCATTGCAGTCGAGTCGATTTACGTCGATCCGAGCGATGAGCCGGGGACCCAAGGTAATTGGGGTGAATCAGTTGGTCCGCCGACTGTAGGGCAACCTAGGCCCGAACCCGTCAGCTCACCTGGTAGGCGTCGAGGTATCGCAGGAGAATTTGTGCGCTTTAGCAAAACTGCCGTTTCGGTTGCGGCTGCAGCCATTGTTGCGACGGGATCGTTTGTCTTGGTCTCTCCGGCGCAAGCCGAGCCCGAGGTGACCGCCGCCGACGTCGAAAAGTCTTTCGACAAGGCGGAACGTGCCAACGAGCAGCTAAACCAACTAACCGAAGATGCCGAAGAGCTAGATCAGCGGATCAGTGAGGTCTCTGCAGAGATCCGCCAAATCAGCAAGATTTACCAGACTCAGCGCAACGAACTCGGCGCCGATATTGTCGCCCAGCAGATGGCACAGCCACTTGGCCCGACGGTTGGCCTGTTGTCCAGTGGCGACCCGGACCAGTTCCTCGACGGACTGAGCGCAATCGATGCGCTAAACACGACTCGTGCCGATGCCCTCGCTTCTTTTAGCAAGACTCGAGTAGAGCTAAAGAAGCGCGAAGCGCAACTTTCCGAACACGAAAAGGTATTGGCTAAGAAGGTCAAGAAGGCCGCAAAGGTCAAAGACCAGATGCAGGCCGATTACGCCTCGGCCAAGTCTGACTACGCGCTCCTGAGCGCAGCGGCCCAGTCGGCGATGAGCGAAAGCGATATCACTGCGGTGCGCAACGCAGGTTCTGGTGCGGCCAAGAAGGCAATCGCTTTTGCGATGAACCAACTCGGCGACCCGTACGTCTACGTCGGCACTGGTCCAAACAGCTGGGATTGTTCTGGACTGGTGATGAAGGCATATGCGGCCGCGGGCGTTTCCCTGCCTCGAGTCGTTAGCCCGCAGATGGCCGCCGGCCGCCGGGTCTCGGCTGCTGACCTGCAGCCCGGTGACTTGGTCGCCTACCCGAGCATGTCCCATATCGGTATCTACCTGGGTGGCGGCAAAGTTATCCATGCTCCTCGGCCAGGCAAGAGCGTCGAGATCACCAGTTTGTCAGCCGGATTCGGCGTCTACGCCCGCGTATCCTGACGCTGAACTGCTAAACACCTAGCCGCGCGGAACGAGCGCGACTATCCCGCCGGTGGCACCGGTGTAAATTTCGCCGTTCGGCCCGAGATAGGTGGCGGCGTAATGGTTGTTCACCATTGGCCCTGAGCCGGCCCGAACTCGCCACATTGCCTCCCCGGTCGTGGCGTCCAGCGCGGTGAAGTACCAGGCGTCAATGCCCCAAATTGAGTCTTTTCGGGTGTAGCTGACGAGTACGCCTGTGGTGCTGCCTTTGGAAACCACTGAGGGGATAGTGATTTCGGAGTTCTCCCAGACGCGCTGGCAACCGCTGCCGTCGGGGTTCACGTCAATGCGAGCCAATCCCGGTTCGCTGGCGCGACCGTTCGTGGCCGTGACCAGGCTGTAGCCGTAGTTGTTCTCCACGAAGAGCGATTTGCCCATCGCGATGAGCGAGTTGTCGGTGGCGCTTTTGTGCTTTGCAAACACCGGGACGCGACACACTTCTCTTGCACCTAGGGCCAGACCAGCTGAGGTGTCATAAACGACTACGTTCATTTGCGGATCGGCGTTGTCGGTGATGGCCACGAAGCGCTCGTCCAGCATGAGCGTCGGAGTGGTTCCTGAAGCGCGACTGGTCTGCCCGGGTTTGAGGCGGGTACCGCGGTCGTAACTTTCGCGCCATCGCACCGTGGGTTTGCCGTCCACCACCTCGGCAAACACCAGTTCTCTTGAAGTCACCAGGTAGGCGCCACCGCCTTTGGACACGGCGAAGGAGTTTTCGATATCCGCATTGGCAAATCGAATGCCCTCGATCTGGCCAGTGGGCAGGTCTAGCACGCCAACCGACCCGAGTTGTCCCACAATCCACCAGTAGCCACTGATATCTGGCAGCGCCGAGTTGATCCCCTCGCCGGGTGCCAAAACGCTCGACACATCAAATTCGTCGACCTTGGAGATTGCGGGCCGACCAGCAGCGTCCATGGTCCTCCACCGGGTAATGCGGCCATCGGCGGTCGGCAGCACCACCTGCTGCTGCTCATCCAGTACCGCATAGCCTCCGCCGGCGAAGTTGGTGGCGAAATCAGTTCGGAACGGTCGGTCGGCGACGTGTTTTCGAGCCAGCACTTCCAGCGAATGCGGATCCAGCACATTGAGCGTGACTTTCGTGGGATTAACGCACACGCCAATCAGTCGTCCGGCCGAATCAAACAGGATCGAGGCGCACACTCCGCCGAGGTGCCGTCGGACCACTTCGGCCTTGCGCGGATCGACCACGCCCCGACCAAAGTACGCGTCGGTCATCGCGCCGTCATGGTGGATGTTGCTGTTGGGGTTAGGCGCGAGAAACGCACTCTGGGCGGGGGAGTTCGACTCAAATTCGGCCGTTGGGTTGATCGTTTCGAAGTCAAGATCGGCAGCCAGCAGGCCCGACACCGGCGCGCTAGGAATCGACGAGCCGAGCGCACCGATTACGCCGAGGACGGCGAACCCCACGAGTAGGGCCGAAGTTGTTCGACGGCCAAGATGCGTGGCCGTCGAATCAGTTCGGCGCGGCCACAGCCGAACTACTAAAACCAGCGCGCCAACTGCGGCCAAGCCAAGCGGAATCGCGTGAAGTGCCGCCGCGGCGAACGTCGCATCGCGCAACGGCCGAACCAAAGCAGTCAGAAGGCCGATTGCCGAAAATACGCCAGCGCTAATGAGTGCGCCGCGAGAAAGTCGCGGTACTGCGACCGCAACCAGCACCAAGACCACCGGGATCAACGAAGTGAGCAACGGCAAACTGGAAGTAACGGTTGCCGCAAGATCTGCGCGCGCTGCTTGGGCGCCAACCGCGCGCGGCGCAGTGAGCAGGTTGTCTGCCGTGCTGATCGGTGAAGCGATCGTCAGTGCTTGGGCAATCAAAAAGCATTGCAAAAGGCGCGTCGTGGACGGTAAATAACTCATGGGCACCCTTTGGGAAAAGTTGGCCCCAATTCTGTCAGTTGCCGCGCCCCTTTTCGGCTTTTGGCTAGCGCACATAAAGCGACTCAATAAGGTCGTGCGAGTCGCGCAACACCATATGGCGCTTCACTTTGAACGACGGGGTCAAATAGCCGTTCTCCTCGGTCCAGTCATCGGTGACGACGACGAACTTTCGGATCGCTTCAGCGCGTGAAACTTGGGTGTTTGCGTCGTCTATCGCGGACTGAATCTGCTCGAGGAGTTCAGGGTCGTCCAGTTTTCCTTCCCAAGCTTCGGGATCCACGGTTACCAGGGCCGCAATAAAGGGCTTGCCCTCGCCGACTACGAGGCATTGGCTCACCAACGGGTGCGCCCGCACCCGATCCTCCAGAATCGCCGGAGAGACATTCTTGCCGCCGGCGGTGACGATGATTTCCTTCTTGCGCCCGGTGATCTTCACGAAGCCGTCTTCGGTGATTTCGCCGAGGTCTCCGGTCTTGAACCAGCCGTCGACATCAAGCACTTCTGCGGTCGCGGCCTCGAAGTTCCAGTAGCCCTGGAAAACCTGCGGGCCGCGGAACTGCAATTCGCCGTCGTCGGCGACTCGAACTTCGACGCCAGGGAAAGGTACTCCGACGGTGCCGATCCGCTGCTGTTTGACTGTGTTTGCGGTCAGTGCGGCAGTGGTTTCGGTAAGCCCGTAGCCTTCCAAAACGTTAAAGCCGATGCCCCGATAGAAGTGGCCGAGTCGATCGCCCAGCGGCGCGCCACCGGAGATTGCGTATTCAGCCTTTCCGCCAAGGGCCGCGCGCAACTTTCCGTAAACGAGCTTGTTGTAGACCGCATGCTTGGACCGAAGCGCCAATGAGGGTTTCCCGTCTTCGGTCGCGCGGCTGTAGGCGATGGCAGTGCGAACCGCGGCGTCAAAAATCTTGCCCTTGCCTTCGGCGTAGGCCTTCGTGCTTGCGGTATTGAATACCTTCTCAAAGACACGGGGGACCGCCAACACGAAGGTGGGCTGGAAAGTTCCCAGATGGCCAACCAAATCGGCGATATCGGCCGTATGGCCCAACACTGCGCCCCAACGAATTGCGCCGACCTGAATGATGCGGGCGAAAACGTGCGCCAACGGCAGGAAGAGGAGGGTTGCGGCGTCCGGGCGAGCGAACAACTCAGGTAGTTGGGTCATCGCGCCTTGGAGCTCAGCGCGGAAGTTCGCGTGAGAGAGTTCGCAACCTTTGGGCCTTCCAGTGGTTCCAGAGGTGTAGATCAAAGTGGCGAAATCGTCCTGAGTCACCGCAGCGCGACGTGCTTCAAGTGCCTCGTCAGAGATGTCAGTGCCGTCGGCAGCCAAAGCGCCAAGGACGTCGTCGATTGGCCGGATTACTCGCAGTTCGGGCGCTTCGGACTTTGCTTCGTCGATCCGGCCGAGGTGCTCGTGGCTCTCGTAGAAAATATGGGTGGCACCAGAATCGGACAGAATCCAGCTGATCTGGCTAGCCGAGGAGGTTTCGTAGATCGGGACCGTTGTCGCGCCGATCCACCAGTTTGCGTAGTCCAGCACAGTCCACTCGTAGCGGGTCTTGGCCAAGATCGAGACGCGCGCTCCTGGCCCTACGCCGGTAGCCATCAGGCCCTTAGCGGCCGCGGTCACCTCGTCATGGAATTGCGAAAGAGTGACATCGGCCCAGCCGTCACCAACCATTCGCCGCAACGCGACATGGTCTGAATCCTGGGGCAGCCGGTCCAAAATATCTTGGCTTAGCGTTCCCCAGTTGGTGTTGCTGGCTGTGTTCGACGATGCAGTAGTCACAGGTAGCACCGTACTCGGCCGTCGGCGTGCTGATCAACGCCGATAGGCTTTAACCACCCGGCGAGGAGGTGGACATGGCGCGCACTGTTAGTGACATCATCATTGATGCTCCAGCAGCACAAGTGATGTCCGTGATCGCGGACTTCGACAACTATCCCCAGTGGGCCACCGGGATGCAGGTCGTTGAAATTTCCGCCGAGAAGAACGACGGTCGCCCAACCGAGGTGCGATTTAATCTGGACTCCCCGCCAATCCGCGACACCTTCACGCTGCGCTATTTGTGGCAGGGCGACGACCGAGTCTCGTGGTGTTTGGTTCCTGAGGACGAAACGATGCTGACGGCGATGGACGGCTCATACACGTTGGACGCGGTGGCGGGCGGTCGAACGCGAGTGACCTATCACCTTTCGGTAGATCTGAAACTGCCGATTTTGGGGATGCTCAAGCGCAAGGCAGAGAAGGTCATTGTCGATAGTGCGCTTCGCGGCTTGAAGAAGCGAGCGGAGAATCCAGCGGGTGCCTGATTCGTTGGCAGTTGGCTTGGACATAGGTGGCACCAAGATCGCCGCTGGCCTAGTCGATGCCCAGGGCGAAGTACTGGAATTCAGGAAGACCCAAACCCCTACCGGCAGCGCAGCTGAACTCCTTGACGAGGTCGATCGACTGGTTCGTGAATTGACCGCAGTCGGCACTGCAACCTCGATCGGCATTGGTGCGGCCGCCTACATCGATAGGAGCGCCGACCGGGTGGCGTTCTCGCCGCACCTGCCTTTGCGCGATGAACCGTTGCGAGCCCAAGTGGCCGAACGTACTGGCCTGCCCACGGTGGTCGACAACGACGCAAACGCGGCGGGCTGGGCCGAGTGGCGATTTGGAGCGGCCCGAGGCGAAGATTCGGTCGTGCTGGTCACGGTGGGTACTGGCCTCGGCGGCGCGATTGTGCTGAACGGTGAACTCGTTCGCGGCGCAACTGGGATGGCCGCGGAGTTCGGGCACCAGCGATTCGTCGCAGACGGGCCGGCCTGCGAATGCGGAAATTTCGGTTGCTGGGAGCAATTCGCCAGCGGACGGGTGTTGGATCGTCGAGCCCAAAGTGCGATCGCCTCGGGGGACCAGATCGGCTCGACGCTCATCGAACTTGCCGGATCGGCCGAGCACGTCGACGGCAGCACGGTTAGTGAGCTTGCACTCCTTGGCAACCAAGAAGCGATCAGTTGGTTGGCCGACCTAGGCGAGGCTTTGGGGATTGGGCTGGCCAACCTTGCCGCAGTTCTAGATCCGGGGATTTTCGTTATCGGCGGCGGAGTTTGCCAAAACGAAGAGTTACTCCTCGAGCCGGCAAGGCGGGCGTTCGCTCAGCAACTGACAGGTCGGGGACATCGCAAGTCAGCGAAAATTGTCGCAGCAGAACTGGGGAATCAGGCAGGACTAGTTGGGGCAGCGGATTTGTCGCGGCACTAGATCGCCGAACCGTCATCACTTTGAACTGCGTCAGTATCCGGGTCCTGCGGCCGAGTCAAAATCAGATAGACCAAAGCGCCGGCCGACGACAGCACCGCAGCGGCGGTCAGGACTGCCGGCAAGGTCCGCGAAAGCAGCGCCGCGCCCAATAGAACCACCGGACCGGCGGCGAGCGCAGCCAACGCTGCCCAGCGCCGCTGGTCGGGAAGTTCCACTGGGGCAACTTGACGGTAGAACTCGTCGCCAGATTCGTCGCGGTCCTCATCAGCTGGCTCGGCCGGCCTAGCTATTTCAGCAGCCACCTGCTCGGCGGCGAGTAGTTCGGCGTTCGCGTCGAGCAATTCGCCAGCATCGGGATCAAAATCTAGGCCAGCGATAATCTGTTCGAAATCTTGCGGGTCGTTTGCCACCTTGGTTCAACTCGCAGTCTTTGGCGCCTGCGTCCTGATGAACTCCGCTGACCGTTCCATGATGAATTCTGCTTCGTAATCGAGGGTGGCGACGTGGAAACTGTCAGTCAGTTCGATTAGTTCACGGTGTGCCGACCCGAGCGAACTCATCAGCAGCTTCGATGAGGTCTCATCGACGACGTGGTCCTGGTTCGACCGGAACATGAGCATCGGGGTATCGATTTGGCCGAGTCGTTTTCTAACATCTGACCACATCTGTAATTGCGAGGCGAGTGCCTTCAGTGGCGTGCGGTCGTAACCGATTTCATCCTTGCCGGGCATGGCTATGTCGTTGCCGATACCGGGCAGCGAACCAATCACTTTGCTCATCGCAGGGACGAACTTCAAGTCAAGTCGCTTCAGCGCGATGGCTGGGTTGACTAAGACCAGCGCACCGACGTCCTCGGGTCGGTAGGCGGCCAAACGCAGGGCCAAAGCCCCACCCATTGACAAACCGCAGACGGCAACCCAGTCACATTTTGACTGCAATCGTGTCAAGGCTGCGTCGACCTCGCCGTACCAGTCGCGCCACGTGGTCGTGTTCATTTCCTGCCAAGTCGTGCCGTGCCCGGGTAGACGTGGCACCGAGACCGTGAAGCCTTCGTTGGCTAGGTATTCGGCCCACGGCTTCATCGAAGCGGGGGAGCCGGTGAAACCATGGCACAGCAGAACACCAAGTCGTCCGCCGTCGGCCTCAAATGGCTCAGCGCCGGCCTTGATTCCAGGTGTCTGTTCGGGGGTTTGTGCGTTAGACATATGGCAATCGTGCCCCATGCGCACCCAAACACGGCAGTGGGACGGTAATGTCACTCGCGTGTTCTATTGGTTCCTCAAATTCCTCGCCTTGGGTCCGCTCCTCAAGCTGATTTTTCGTCCGTGGGCCGAAGGAACCGAAAACGTACCCCGCGAAGGCGCGGTAATTCTCGCCAGCAATCACCTGTCGTACAGCGACTGGCTGTTCATGCCCTTGGTGATTCCGCGGCGGGTCACCTTCGTGGCCAAAGCGGAGTATTTTGAAGGCACCGGCTTCAAAGGCTGGTTCCAGCGCACTTTCTTTTCCGGCGCCGGCCAGGTGCCGATTGACCGCAGCAGCGGTTCGGCGGCCGCCGGTGCGATTCGGACGCAACTGCGACTGCTTGAAGAGGGCGAGGTGTGCGGGATTTACCCCGAAGGCACGCGCTCGCACGACGGGAAGCTTTACCGCGGTCGAACCGGTGTTGCCCGGATCGCCCTAGAGTCAAAGGCCAAGGTCATTCCCGTGGCCGTAATCAACACCGACGTGGTCGCACCTCCGGGAAAGATCTTCGGTCGTTACGCCCGCCCTGGCGTCCGGTTCGGTGAGCCGCTGGACTTCAGCAGGTATGAGGGGATGGAAGACGATCGTTACATCCTGCGTGCCATCACCGACGAGATCATGTACGAAATCATGAACCTTTCCGGTCAGGAGTACGTCGACCTCTACGCCCAAGACGCGAAGAAGCGCGACAAAGACCGCGAACGTCAGTTGGCCAAGGAACGCGCAAAGGCCGAAGCCGAAGAGGTCTGGGACGAGATCTCGGAGTAGGCCCGAACGCATTTGGGTGCCACGCGATCACTTCGCTTGCTCGCGTATCCTTTCGGGGTGAGCATCCCCACCCTTGAACAACTCCGTGCGATAGGCGCTGCCCAGCAGCCCACGTACCCCGATCTGGCCGCCCGTGATCGGGCAGTGGAGACACTGCGGAAGATGCCGCCACTGGTTTTTGCCGGCGAGTGCGATTCGCTCCGCGACAAACTGGCTGCGGTGTCCAGGGGAGAGGCGTTTTTGCTCCAAGGTGGGGACTGCGCCGAAACCTTCGAGGGCGTAACTGCCGAGAACGTGCGCAACAAATTGCGAGTGTTGTTGTCGATGGCAGTGGTGTTGACCTACGGCGCGAGCGTCCCAGTGGTCAAGGTGGGTCGTCTCGCTGGCCAGTACGCCAAGCCGCGTTCCAGCGATAACGAGACGCGTGATGGAGTCACCCTGCCCGCCTACCGCGGTGATGCAGTAAACGGGTTCGATTTCACCTCCGAGGCACGGATCCCGAATCCGCAGCGGCTAGTTGATGTCTACAACGCTTCGAGCGCCACGTTGAACTTGGCGCGCGCGTTCACCACCGGCGGATATGCCGATTTGCGCCAGATGCACGAGTGGAACACCGACTTCGTGCGCAACAGTCCGGTTGGCGAACGCTACGAACGCATTGGTGACGAGATCGATCGTGCCTTGGCGTTCATGGACGCGATGGGCGTGGATTCAGAACAACTCCACACGGTGGACTTCTACTCCTCGCACGAGGCGCTGGTGCTCGAGTACGAGCACGCGCTTACTCGGATTGATTCGCGAACCGAACAGCCGTACGACGTGTCTGCGCATATGGTCTGGATCGGGGAACGTACTCGTCAACTCGACGGCGCGCATGTCGAATTGCTGAGCCGGATCGCGAACCCGGTAGGCGTCAAATTGGGCCCGACCACGACCGCTGATGATGCACTCGCGCTTTACGAGAAGTTGAACCCAGAGCGCATCGCGGGCAAAGTCACGTTCATCACCCGATTCGGCGCGGGCCGGATTCGCGACCTGCTGCCGACGTTGGTTGAAAAAGTTACGGCCGCTGGGGCCGAGGTCGCTTGGGTCACCGACCCGATGCACGGAAACACTTTTGCCACCGACAACGGCTACAAAACTCGCGATTTCGATTCAGTAATAGATGAGTTGCGCGGCTTCTTCGAAGTGCACCGAGCGCTGGGTACTTGGCCGGGCGGGATCCACGTCGAACTAACAGGTGACGACGTCACCGAGTGCGTCGGCGGCGGGATGAAACTGTCTGCCCAAGACTTAGAGCACCGCTATGAGACTCTCTGCGATCCGCGACTGAACCGGGCGCAGTCCTTGGAGTTGGCTTTCTTGGTGTCGGAGATGTTGGCCGGTCGCAGCTGACGGCTTTTCACCGACCGGTCAAGGGAAACCGACCGGCCTAGGACAAGAACACGGTCACACTTGAGCCGCGTTTTACCTTCGAGCCGGTTCCGGGGGACTGGTAGCGAACCCTCGCGCCATCACCAGAGAACGGGTTTCGTGACGCGTTCAGTTTCAGTCCGAGTGGGCTGATCGCTGCGGTCGCCTCGGCCTCGGTCATCCCGTTCAAATTCGGTACGCTCACTCGCTCGGGTCCCTTCGACACGACCAAAGTGATGGTGTCGCCACGATGGCCGATACCGCTAGAGGGCGTCTGGCTGATCACCTTTGCGGCGGGGACCGTTTCGCTGAACTGTTCGGTCTTTTTGACTTCAAAGCCCAGCTTCTTTAGCGCCGACTCGGCCGCCGGTGCCGACTTTGATGTGTAGTTGGGGATGCTTACCGGTTTGGGGCCCTTGCTGACCAGCAAATCTACTGGGGTGTCTCGTTTCACCAAATCGCCGACCTTGTGGCTGGGGGAACTGATCACCCCGTCCTTTGGCACCGTGTCGCTGAACTCTTCGGTTACTTCGCCAACTGTCAGATTCAGGGAACCGAGTATCGTGCTCGCCTCTTCGACGGTGCGGCCACGGATGTTGGGGATTTTGTACCGTTCTTTGCCCTTTGAAACCGTTAGCACAATCGTCTCGCCAGGTAGCAGTCGAGAACCCGCATCGGGGTCAGCAGCAACGACCGAGCCTTTCTCTACGACTTCGGAATACTCGCTTGGACCCACCTTGGCTTCGAACCCGGCCGCCTCGACGGTTTTGATCGCTTCTTCTTGGCTCAGCGTCACCAGGTTCGGCACTTCGTCGTAACGGCCGACGGCCAAGTACCAGCCGGCAAAACCGGTAATGGCAAGCGCTGCTATTGCCAAGAACAAGTGCAACGGGCCGCGGCGAGGGCGAGGCTTCGGTGTGTCTGCTGACTGCTTGGCGATGGTGCCTTGGTCCGTCCCGGCCGGAGCCAGCGCCGTAGTGGCTTCGGTGCTGCCCGCATTGGCCACGTGAGAGGCGGTCGCTTGGCCAAAGACGGCCACAGTCGGTTCGCCACCGGTGCCGATTGGGCCAAATGACGGCAGCTCGGCGGGGGTAGGCCCAGAGCCAGGGTGCAAATCTTGGGTTAGTTCGGGGTCGTCGGCAAGACCGGCGGCCAAGGCGCGTTGGACTTGGCGGACTTGGTGAAGGAAAACGCGCGCGTCTGGCGGTCGCTGGGCGCGATCGCGTGCCATGGCTCGCAGGACTAGCGCGTCTAGGTACGGCGGAATCCCCGGTTCTGCCTTCGAGGGCACGGTGATGTCTTCGTTTACGTGCTTGTGGGCTACAGCGATCGGGGAATCAGCAACGTGAGGCTTTGAACCGGTCAGCATCTCGTAAAGCA
>Ga0116169_1001322_pt1 | contig 21030 bp, 35 predicted proteins | sample AD_UKC130_MetaG_FD_89796 | JGI IMG/M metagenome (GOLD analysis project Ga0116169, IMG submission 89796) | Active sludge microbial communities of municipal wastewater-treating anaerobic digesters from Canada - AD_UKC130_MetaG | ecosystem: Engineered > Bioreactor > Anaerobic > Digestate | place...
ATACACCTTTCTTTGAAGGGTATCGTCCCCAGTTCTACTTCCGGACCACTGACGTAACCGGCGTAATCCGCCTGCCCGAGGGCACCGAGATGATCATGCCCGGCGACAACACCAGGCTGATTGGCGAACTGATTACACCCATCGCCATGGAAGAGGGACTGCGCTTCGCGATCCGCGAAGGCGGCCGCACCGTTGGCGCCGGCGTGGTAACCAAGATTCTGGAGTAGTAAGCGTTTTAGTTTTCAGGCCTGGGAAAAGTAATCCACTGGATTGCTTTTCCCATTCGGCTGCCTAACTGCAACTTGCGATGAGGTGAAAGGTTGCTTAATCGAGATAGATTAAGGTAATTTTCACTGAGTATGTTCGTGAATCGAGCGAAAGGACTGATTTTCTTGGCAAGACAGAGAGTAAGAATTAGACTTAAGGCGTTTGATCACAAAATCCTGGATAATTCTGCAGCAAAGATAGTGGACACTGCAAAACGAACCGGGGCGACGGTTTCGGGACCCATCCCCTTACCAACTGAGAAGAACATTTTCACCGTCTTGCGTTCTGTCCACGTGCACAAAGATTCTCGTGAACAGTTCGAAATGAGAACGCATAAGCGCCTCATCGACATTCTGGATCCCAATCCGAAGACAGTTGATGCGCTCATGCGTCTAGACCTGCCTGCTGGTGTGGATATCGAGATTAAAATCCAGGATTAAGGAGCAGCCAGCGGGAGATTATTAGGGGGTGTGAAAGATGGCCAAAGGTATTTTAGGTAAGAAATTGGGAATGACCCAGATATTCAATGCAGAAGGACTGCTGATTCCCGTAACCGTCATCGAAGCTGGCCCGTGCACCGTAGTGCAGAAGAAGACTTTGGAGAAGGACAATTACCTGGCAGTGCAGCTCGGTTTTGGTGAGATACGGGAAAGGCTGGTAAATAAACCAGAAACGGGACATTTCGCCAAGGCAAAGGTGAAGCCCAAGAGATTTCTGCGGGAGATCCGCATCAATCCCGATGATGATTTTGCCCAGCTCAACGTGGGCGACACTGTGGACGTGAGCATCTTCAATGAAGGCGAGAAAGTGGACGTCACGGCCACCAGCAAAGGTAAGGGTTTTCAAGGTTCCATCAAGCGCCACAATCAAAGCCGGGGGCGCATGAGCCATGGTTCCAAGTACCACCGCCGGGTGGGTTCCCTGGGTTCCATTGCGCCGGCCCGCGTGTTTAAAGGGCGCCCCCTGCCTGGTCGCATGGGCGGGGAACGCGTCACCATCCAGAATTTAGAAATCGTCAAGGTGGATCCTGACCGCAACCTGCTCTTGGTGAAGGGTTCGGTTCCCGGTGTCAAGGGAAGCCTTGTCATCATACGCAACTCGGTTAAGGCGTAGAGTTTGAGGAAGAGAGGAGGCTGCAATCATGCCGAAAGTGGCCGTTTACAATATGGAAGGAAAGCAGGTTGGTGAGCTGGAGCTCAGCGACGCTGTTTTCGGGGTCAAGGTTAACCAAGACCTGATGCATAAGGCTGTACTCAGCCATTTAGCTAACCGCCGGCAGGGCACGGCGAAGGTAAAGCACCGCGGGGAAGTCAGCGGCGGTGGACGCAAGCCTTGGAGGCAAAAAGGAACAGGCCGGGCGCGCCAGGGCAGCATTCGCTCGCCTCAGTGGGTAGGAGGCGGCGTGGTCTTTGGACCAACACCTAGGGATTACTCGTTCCGTCTGCCTAAAAAAGCACGCCGGGCTGCGTTGAAATCTGCCCTCAGCGCCAAAGCAGCTGCTGGCAGCATTCTTGTGCTGGATCAATTGACGGTTAAAGAGCCGAAGACCAAGGTAATGGCTGGGGTATTCAAAGCCCTTGATGTGAACAAACCCCTCTTGGTCACCGCAGAGTGGGATCGCAACGTAGAACTGTCTGTCCGCAATATCCCTGGAGCAGTGCTGGCCAAGTCCGAAGGGTTGAATGTGTACGACGTCCTGAACAGTGAGAAACTGGTCATGACCAAAGATGCGGTTGCGAAGTTAGAGGAGGTGCTTGCCTAATGGATGCCCGCGACATCATCAAACGGCCGATTATTACAGAGAAGAGCACCGACTTGATGGCTGAAAACAAGTACACCTTTGAGGTGGATATGCGAGCCACCAAACCGCAGATCAAAGCCGCTGTAGAAGAGATCTTCGGAGTTAAGGTCGAGAAGGTCAACACCACTCGTGTCCGGGGCAAACTGCGCAGGATGGGACGCCACGAAGGTTACACATCCGACTGGAAAAAGGCTGTGGTAACCCTGAAGCCGGGCTACAGCATTGAGGTATTTGGTGGATTTTAAGGAGGGACGGACAAGTGGCTATTAAGAAATTTAAGCCGACCACTCCCGGACGTCGCACCATGACCGGTTACACCTTCGAGGAGATTACCAAAAAGGAGCCGGAGAGATCCTTAGTAGTTTCTCTGAAGTCATCTGGTGGACGTAATGCTGAAGGGCGGATTACAGCCCGTCACCGGGGCGGCGGACACAAACGGAAATACCGCATCATCGACTTTAAGCGCGATAAGGACGGCATCCCAGCAAAAGTGGCTGCCATCGAGTACGATCCCAATCGTTCCGCGAGGATCGCCTTACTGCACTATGTAGATGGGGAAAAGCGCTACATTCTGGCCCCCGTGGGCTTGAAGGTAGGTGACATGGTGGAATCCGGCCCCAACGCCGACATCAAACCTGGCAACGCTCTGCCCCTGGAGAACATTCCCGTGGGCGCCATCATCCACAATATTGAACTGCAGCCGGGCAAGGGCGGGCAGATGGTTCGCTCCGCAGGCGCCGCCGCCCAGCTTATGGCCAAAGAAGGCAAGTACGCCACAATCAGGCTTCCTTCCGGTGAATTTAGGATGGTGCTGCAGTCCTGCCGGGCCACCATTGGTCAAGTGGGCAACGTGGAACATGAAAACATGGTTATCGGCAAGGCCGGACGGTCCAGGTACCTTGGCAGAAGACCGCACGTACGCGGTGTTGCCATGAACCCTGTGGATCACCCCCACGGCGGCGGCGAAGGCAGGTCCCCTGTTGGTATGCCCTCACCGGTTTCCCCTTGGGGCAAGCCAACCCTGGGCACACGCACGCGTAAGAAGAAGCCAAGCGATCGTCTGATCGTGAGACGTCGGAAACGGTAATTGAGGTTCTCTGCTAGGAGGTGTAGTAATGGGTAGATCGCTGAAGAAGGGCCCTTTCGCCGATGCCCATCTGCTGAAAAAGATCAGGGAAATGAACGAAAAGGGCGAAAAGAGAGTGATCAAGACCTGGTCGAGGCGCTCCACGATTTTTCCGGAGATGGTTGGTCACACCATCGCGGTTCATGATGGTCGCCGGCACGTCCCTATTTACATCACGGAAGAGATGGTAGGTCATAAATTGGGTGAATTTGCCCCAACCCGTACTTTCCGGGGGCATGCCGGTGAGAAAACGTCAGGCAGATAAGCAGAACGGGGTGATAAAGGATGGAAGCGAGAGCAGTTGCTAGGCACGTGAGAATTTCTCCACGCAAAGCACGCCAAGTAATTGACTTAATTCGCGGCAAAGATGTGGACGAAGCGTTGACCATTTTGAAGTTCACGCCCAAGGGAGCTTCTCCCATTGTGGAAAAGGTTCTGCGCAGTGCCATGGCAAACGCTGAGAATAACTTCGAAATGGACGTTGATTCGTTATATGTGGCCGAATGCTTCGTAGATGTGGGCCCAACGCTGAAGAGGATTAGACCGCGGGCTCGGGGCATGGCCGACCGCATTCGCAAGCGCACAAGCCATATTACAGTGATTTTGCGGGAAAGGGAGGGATAATCGCGTGGGTCAAAAGGTACACCCGGTAGGGTTAAGACTGAAGATCGTTAAGGACTGGGACAGTAAATGGTACGCCAACAAGCTGGAATACGCGGATCTGCTGCATGAAGATCTGCAGATCAAGAAGATGATTAAGCAGCGCTTCTATCAAGCGGGCGTATCTCGTATAGAGATTGAGCGGGCTGCTAACCGCGCCAAGGTTACCATTCACACAGGCAGACCTGGTATGGTGATCGGTCGGGGCGGCACTGAAGTAGATAAGCTGCGCAAAGACTTGGAGCAGATGACTGGCCGCCAAGTTCAGGTAAATATTGTGGAAATCAAGACGCCGGAAACGGATGCTCAGCTGGTGGCCGAAAGCATTGCCTTTGCTCTGGAGAGACGCATTTCCTTCCGCAGGGCCATGCGCCAGGCACAACAGCGTGCCATTCGCTTGGGCGCCAAGGGTATCAAGGTGGCCGTCTCCGGCCGTCTGGGCGGTGCCGAAATCGCACGTACCGAGTGGAGTCCTGAAGGTTCCATTCCCCTCCACACTTTGAGAGCAGATATCGACTACGGATTTGCCGAAGCCAACACAACCTTCGGTAAGATTGGAGTTAAGGTTTGGATCTACCACGGCGAGGTCCTGCCTGAGTCCACTGCCCAGAACAAGGACAAAGGGGGCGAGTAGGTTGCTGATTCCCAAAAGAGTTAAGTATCGCAGGGCCCACCGGGGCCGCATGACCGGCGTTGCCACTAGGGGTAACGAGGTTACCTTCGGCGAGTTCGGCCTGCAGGCTTTGGAACCTGGCTGGATTAAGAATACACAGATTGAAGCAGCCCGTGTTGCCATAACCCGTCACATCCGCAGGGGCGGCAAGGTTTGGATTCGGATCTTCCCCGACAAGCCCGTGACTAAAAAACCTGCTGAAACCCGCATGGGTTCCGGTAAAGGTGCTCCTGAGTACTGGGTTGCGGTGGTGAAACCAGGGCGAATTATGTTCGAGATTGGCGGAGTTCCTGAGGAACTGGCCCGTGAGGCCATGCGCTTAGCCGCTCACAAGCTGCCGATTAAGTGCAAATTCGTATCTCGAACAGTAGCAGGTGGTGACGCAAGTGAAGGCTAAAGATATCCGCAAGCTTTCCACAAACGAGCTGGAAGCAAAGTTGGGTGAGTTGAAAGAAGAGCTCTTTAACCTGAGGTTTCAGCTGGCTACTGGTCAATTGGATAACCCCATGCGCATCAGCGCTGTGCGCAAGGACATTGCACGGGTAAAGACAATCATGCGTGAGCGGGAGCTCAACATCAGATAGGCTTAGGTTCCTACGATCCGGGAAGGGAGGAACGCAGGTGGATCAAGAGAGAAGGTTGAGGAAGACTCGCGTCGGAGTAGTCGTGAGCGATAAGATGGACAAAACGGTTGTAGTTTCTGTGGAACGCACTGTCCGTCATCCTCTTTACAATAAGACCATGCGCCAGACCGTGAAGTTTAAGGCGCACGATGAGGCCAATGAGTGCTCGGTAGGCGATCGGGTGCGCATCATGGAGACCAGGCCTCTGAGCAAGCAGAAGCGCTGGCGGGTAGTGGAGATTATCGAGAAGGCTCGTTAGCGAAACACTTTAGGCGAGGGAAGGAGGAGCTACCATGATCCAGCAAGAGAGTCGTTTAAAAGTCGCTGACAACACCGGTGCACGAGAGATCCTATGCATTCGCGTCTTGGGCGGCTCTAAGCGGCGGTATGCAGGCGTGGGCGATGTGATTATCGCCACGGTCAAGTCCGCGGCTCCTGGTGGCGTTGTGAAAAAAGGCGATGTGGTGCGAGCCGTCGTGGTAAGGACGAAAAAACAGTACAGCCGCGCCGATGGTTCGTTGATCCGTTTTGATGAAAACGCGGCAGTTATCATTAATGACCAGGGCAATCCGAGAGGGACCCGTATTTTTGGACCTGTGGCTAGGGAATTGCGGGAAAAGGATTTCATGAAGATCGTCTCTCTGGCTCCTGAAGTTCTCTAGTAGAAAGGAGGATGGGGAATGGCCAAATTGCATGTCAAGCGCGGCGATACGGTAGCAGTGCTGACCGGCGATGATAAGGGCAAGCGGGGAAAAGTGCTAGAAGTTTTCCCGAAGCTCGGCCGGATTATCGTCGATGGCGTTAATATACAGAAGAAGCACACCAGACCCACCCAGACCAATCCGCAGGGGGGTATCATTGATAAGCCCGGGCCGATCCATGCTTCTAACGTAGCTTTAGTGTGCCCCAGCTGCAAGGCTCCTACTAGAATCAGGCGCGAGCGGTCCGCAGAGGGCAAAGTGCAGCGTCTCTGCAAGAAATGCGGTAAAGCAATCAACTAAGCATGGTTTTCAGCTGTTTGAAAAGGGGGGAAGTTCTCTTGGTACGCATGAAAGAAAAATATCAAACCGAAGTGGTGCCTGCACTCATGGAACGTTTTGGCTACAAGAACATTATGGAGGTACCCCGGTTTGAGAAGATAGTTTTGAACATCGGTGTGGGCGAAGCAACGCAGGATCCGAAGGCCCTTGAAGCGGCGGTGCGCGATCTCGCAACCATCTCCGGTCAAAAGCCCGTGATCACTTATGCCAAGAAATCCGTTGCCGCCTTTAAGCTGCGCGCTGGCATGGCCATTGGGTGCAAGGTGACTCTGCGCGGCGATCGCATGTTTGAGTTCTTCGATCGTCTGGTAAGCATTGCCCTGCCCCGCATTCGAGACTTCCGCGGTGTTTCTCCGGCGTCCTTTGACGGAAGGGGCAATTACAGTCTAGGTCTCCGTGAGCAGCTGGTCTTTCCTGAGATTGATTACGACCAAATCGATAAAGTGAGAGGCCTGATGGTGACCATTGGCACCACCGCTGAGACTGACGAGGAAGCCTACGAACTCTTGAAGCTCATGGGTATGCCGTTTAGAAGCTGAGAGGAGAGATAATGTGGCGAAGAAGTCAATGATCGCGAAGGCGCAGCGCGAACCCAAGTTCAAAGTGCGCCGACATAATCGTTGCCGAATTTGCGGGCGTCCCCGTGGCTACATGCGCCGTTTCCAGATGTGCCGTGTTTGCTTCCGGAAGTTGGCTAGCGAAGGGCACATTCCAGGCGTAACGAAGTCCAGCTGGTAGGGATGGCTCATCACTGGGGATGCAGCATCCGAAAGGAGGTTTCCTGAATGGTAATGACAGATCCAATTGCGGATATGCTCACACGGATTCGTAACGCAAGTTCCGTGAAGCACGAATCGGTAGATGTCCCCCGTTCCAAGCTTAAGGAAGAGCTGGCGCGCATCCTTAAGGACGAGGGTTTCATTAAAGACTACAAGGTCATCGACGATAACAAGCAGGGTATAATTCGCATTTACCTCAAATACGATCCGGTCCAAGGTTCGGTCATTAGAGGGCTGAAGCGCATCAGCAAGCCCGGTTCGAGGGTGTACGCTTCGAAAGAAGAGGTGCCGAGAGTATTGGGTGGGCTTGGCCTGGCAATCCTTTCCACTTCCAAGGGGATTGTGACTGACCGGGTGGCCCGCAGGGAAGGTATTGGCGGAGAAGTAATCTGCTACGTTTGGTAAGGGAGGGAAGTTAGATGTCCAGAATCGGAAAAGCTCCAATTACGGTTCCCGCCGGCGTTGAAGTAAGAATCGACGGCAACTTCATCGAAGTCAAAGGGCCAAAAGGACAGCTGAGCCGGGAATTCCATCCGGACATGAAAGTGGAGCTGGTGGACGGAACCATTACCGTAACCAGGCCCAGCGACGAAAAAGAGCATCGTTCCCTCCACGGCCTAACGCGCACGCTCATTGCCAATATGGTTAAAGGAGTAACGGAGGGATTCACTCGGAACTTGGAGATTGTTGGGGTAGGTTACAGGGCAGCGAAACAGGGCAACAAGCTGGTCTTGTCTGTGGGCTACTCTCAACCCGTGGAAATAGAACCGGCTCCAGGCATTGAAATCGAAGTACCTGCGCCGACCAAGATCAGTGTGAAGGGCATCGATAAGGAACTGGTCGGTCAAACAGCAGCTATCATCCGCGACGTGAGAAGGCCGGAGCCCTATTTGGGCAAGGGTATTCGCTATGAAGGCGAAAAAGTTCGTCGCAAAGCAGGTAAAGCAGGTAAAGCTTAGAGCTTGAAGGAGGGTAATAGATGGCCAAACTAAGTCGGCGTGAAGCAAGAGAAAAAAGGCATCGCCGCTTAAGACAGCGAGTAATCGGAACGCCCGAGCGCCCGCGCCTCAACGTTTACCGCAGTCTGAACCACATTCACGCCCAAATCATCGATGACAGCATCGGACATACTTTGGTGTCCGCCTCCTCTGTAGAACCTGAGTTGCGTGCTAAGTTGGGATCCACAGGGAACAAAGAAGCGGCCAAAGAAGTTGGGCGGGTCATCGCTCAGCGCGCCCTGGAAAAGGGGATTACGAAAGTTGTCTTTGATCGCGGCGGTTATATCTACCACGGAAGAATCGCTGCTTTGGCGGACGGTGCCCGCGAAGGCGGCTTAGAATTCTAGGTGCAAGGGAGGGAAACGAACTTGTCGAAACGAACTGAAACAAGTGGCGCCGAGCTTCAAGAACGCCTAGTGAACATCAATCCTGTCTCCAAGACAGTTAAGGGTGGACGGACCCGTTCCTTCAGCGCCCTGGTAGTTGTGGGCGACGGCAACGGACGAGTGGGCGCTGGCCTGGGTAAGGCCAAAGAAGTTCCCGAAGCCATTCGCAAGGCCACGGAAGAGGCCAAGAGAAATATGATCCGCGTGCCCATTGTGGGTACCACGATTCCCCACGAGGTCACCGAGACCTTTGGAGGCGCCCGGGTACTGCTCAAGCCGGCTTCTGAAGGTACGGGAGTGATTGCCGGCGGTCCTGTGCGTGCTGTAATGGAGTCCGCGGGTATCAAGGATGTTTTGACCAAGTCTTTAGGATCCTCTAACCCCATCAACGTGGTCCGGGCTACCATTGAAGGGCTGAAGCGCCTGCAGACAGTGGAAGACGTGGCCAGGCTCCGCGGCAAGACTCCGGGAGAAATCTTAGGTTAGGGGGCGAATGTTGTGGCAAAGCTGAAGATCACGTACAAGAAGAGCGCGATCGGTTACGCTCAAGACCAAAAGGACACAGTTGCCGCCCTGGGTTTGAAAAAACTAGGCGCCTCTGTTGTTCATGACGATACCCCCGCCATTCGGGGTATGATCCACAAAGTTCAGCACCTAGTGGAAGTGGAAGAACTAGTTGAGTAAGAGGGGGTGTAAGTGTGCGGCTTCATGAACTTAAACCCGCAGAAGGCAGCAGGCATAAGCGCAAAAGGGTAGGCCGCGGCATGGCTTCCGGGTGGGGCAAGACCTCCGGTCGGGGCCATAAAGGGCAGGGCCAGCGCTCTGGGGGAGGCAAGGGTCCCTACTTCGAAGGGGGTCAGACTCCGCTGGTCAGGCAGCTGCCGAAGCGCGGTTTCAATAATCCTACGCGAAAAGTGTACGCCGAAGTCAAACTGGAAGATCTGAATCGGTTCGCACCAGGTACGGTGGTCACTCCTGAACTTCTGCTCGAAAGTGGTCTTGTGAAGAAAGTGTACGATGGGATTAAGATCCTCGGCAACGGCGAGATCAACCAAGCCTTGACGGTGCAGGCACATCGTTTCACAAATTCGGCAGCAGCCAAGATTGAACAGGCTGGCGGCAAAGTTGAGGTGATCTAGTTGCTAGCTGCGCTACGGAATGCCTTCAAGATCCCCGACTTAAGGCGCAGGATTCTGTATACCGCCGCTCTGCTGGCAGTTTACCGCATCGGGTCCTTTGTGCCTGTTCCCGGTGTGAACGCGGTGGAATTAGCCCGGCAGTTGGGAGTTGATGGAGGAAACATCTTCGGGTTTTTGAACCTTTTCACCGGGGGAGCCTTGGAGCGGTTCACCGTCTTTGCCCAAGGCGTGAGCCCGTACATCACAGCATCCATTGTGATGAACCTGCTCACCATCGTCATCCCCAAGTTGGAGGAGCTGCAGAAGGAAGGGCCTGAAGGCAGGAAGATCATTGCCCAGTACACGCGCTATGCCACCGTGCTTTTAGGCTTCGTGCAGGCCTTTGGTACCACCATCATGGCCCGTAACTGGGGTGTTACTTCCAACCCCACCTTTTTCGGCCTGACTCTGATCATGCTCACCCTCACGGCGGGCACCATGTTCACCATGTGGCTTGGCGAGAAGATTTCGGAAAAGGGTATTGGCAACGGAATCTCCCTGCTCATCTTCGTCAACATCGTTGCTGCCATGCCCACCACCTACGCCAACGCCTTCCGGGCGGTGTTCGCGGGGCAGCTGCACATTGTCAGCCTCATCGTGTACCTGTTGATCACCATTGCCGTCATCGCAGCGGTGGTCATGATTACACAGGGCGAACGCAGGGTGCCTGTGCAGTACTCCAAGCGGGTTGTGGGGCGTAGAATGTACGGAGGTCAGTCGACCCACATTCCTTTGAAGGTGAATCAAGCAGGTGTGATTCCTGTCATCTTCGCCTCCTCGGTACTGTCCTTCCCCCTCACTCTCGCCCAGTTCATCCCGGGGGTAAAGGGTTTCGTCGACCGCTGGCTGGACTACGGTACCTTTGGGTACAACCTGATCTATGTCATTCTTGTGTTCTTCTTCACCTACTTTTATACTGCAGTGACCTTCAATCCCGCAGAGGTCGCTGAGAACATGAAGAAAAACGGAGGATACATTCCTGGCCTCCGTCCAGGTAAGCCCACTGCAGACTACATGGATAGGATCCTTTCCAGGATCACGCTGCCTGGGGCGGTCTTTCTGGCAGTAATCGCCGTTTTGCCCTTTGTGGTCGCTGCAGTAACCAGGGTTCCAACAAACATCCTCTTTTTCGGCGGCACAGGGACCTTGATCATGGTTGGTGTTGCCCTTGATACCATGCAGCAGCTGGAGGCTCACCTGCTGATGAGGCACTATGAAGGGTTCCTGAAGTAAAAAGGAGGAAATTCAAATGCGTTTGGTGTTACTGGGCTTGCCAGGAGCGGGAAAGGGCACTCAGGGGGAGCTGATTGCTGAGAAGTACGGCATCCCCCACATCTCCTCGGGCAGCCTGATCCGCGAAGCGGTTGCGTCCGGGACTGAGCTGGGTAAGGAAGCTGATTCCTATATCCGGCGGGGCGAGCTGATTCCTGATGAGCTGGCCATCGAAATGGTTTCGGAACGCATTGGCAGGTCCGATTGCGTCCAGGGATGGATCTTGGATGGATTTCCCCGCACAGTGCTCCAGGCCATAGCCCTGGACCACCGCCTAGCCCAGATTAACCTAGACGTGCAAATGGCCTTTGACATACGCATTTCGCCTGGGGAAGCAATTCAGCGGATCGCCAAGAGGAGAATGTGCAGAAACTGCGGAGCGGTCTACTACCTGGATCACTACCGGTCCCAGAATGGGCAGGTGTGCGACAACTGCGGGGGCGAACTGTACCGCCGCAGCGATGACACGGAAGAGACCGCTCGCACCAGGCTCATGGTTTATATGAAGCAGACCCATCCTGTCCTGCACTATTACAGTATGGACGGCAGGCTGTTCAGTATTGATGGACAGCGCCCCATTGCTGAAGTGTTCGCCGATGTGGATTATTACCTCCAGCGGCTGGCGGACGCCCGGAGAGCGGGTGAAGCCACGTGATCATCCTCAAATCCGCTGAGGAATTGGCGGCTATGCGGCGGGCGGGTAGGGTGGTGGCTCAGGCCCATGCCTTGGTGCGGGAACTGGTCAAGCCCGGGATCACCACTTGGGAGTTGAACGAGGCAGTAGAAGAGTTTTTGCTGAAGCAGAATGCGGTTCCAGCGTTTAAAGGTTATCAGGGCTATCCCGCTTCCATCTGTGCATCTGTGAATGAGGTGGTGGTGCACGGCATCCCCAGCAAGCAGGTGGTTTTGGAGGAGGGATCCATCGTCAGTATTGACATCGGGGCTTTTGTGGACGGCTTCTGCGGCGACAGTGCCTGGACTTATCCCGTGGGCAAGATTGCTCCCGAGATCCAGAAGCTGCTCACAGTTGCAGAACAAGCATTGTTTCTAGGCATTGAACAAGCCCGAGTTGGTAACCGCCTTTCTGATATCTCCCACGCTGTGCAGAGCCATGTGGAGGCCCATGGGTTTTCCGTGGTCCGGGACTATGTCGGGCATGGCATTGGACGGCAGATGCATGAAGCACCACAGATTCCGAATTTTGGTCCTCCGGGGAGGGGCCCGCGCCTGAAGTCAGGGATAACTTTGGCCATTGAACCCATGGTGAACATGGGGGGCTACCAGGTGGAGGTTCTGGCCGATAATTGGACGGTGGTAACACGGGATAAGTGTTGGTCGGCTCATTTCGAACACACGGTTGCTGTTACTGACGAAGGCCCCGTGATCCTTACGGTTCTGTAGGAGAGAGGAAATGAGGCTCTTGGAAGTCGGACAATTAGTGACGTCAAGACAGGGCAGAGATTTGGGAAGAAAATATGTGGTGGTTCAACTCTACGATGACAAGCATGTTGGTGTAGCCGATGGTTGGGCGCGCAAGCTCAACCGCCCTAAACGGAAGAACGTGAAGCATCTGGTGATTCACCGGGAAAAACTAGATGCCGGGCGGTTGGATGACAAAACCATCCGTGCGTTCATCGAGCAGCACAGCAGTGTGGAGGAGGTTAGAAAGGAGGTTTTGCAGGATCATGGCCAAGGATGATGCCATTGAAGTCGAAGGTACTGTAATTGAACCTTTGCCAAATGCCATGTTTCGTGTAGAATTAGAGAATGGGCACAAAGTTCTTGCTCACATTTCGGGCAAAATGCGGATGAACTTCATCCGGATTCTGCCAGGCGATAGAGTAACTGTGGAACTGTCTCCCTATGATTTGACCAGGGGACGGATCACGTACCGCAAGAAATAGTCGTGCGGCACGGCGGTGCCTGCCGCAGTGTGTAAAGGGGGCACTAGACTTGAAAGTGAGACCTTCGGTCAAGCCGATTTGCGAGAAATGCAAGATCATCCGGCGCAAGGGCCGTGTCATGGTTATTTGCGAGAATCCGAGGCATAAGCAAAAGCAAGGATAACTAACGAGGGGGTGTCCAGATAGATGGCACGAATTGCAGGTGTGGACTTACCACGCGATAAGCGGGTAGTCATCGGCCTAACTTATATTTACGGCATTGGTCGGAGCACTGCTGAAAAGATCGTTGCGGCTTGCGGAATTGATCCCAACACCCGGGTGCGCGATCTCACCGAGGATCAGGCCAACCAAATCCGCGAGATTATTGAAAAGCAGTTCATCGTCGAAGGCGACCTGCGCCGGGAAGTGAACATGAATATCAAGAGGCTGCGGGACATCGGCTGCTACCGCGGGCTGCGTCACCGCAGAGGTCTTCCTGTGCGCGGCCAGCGCACCAAAACCAACGCCCGGACACGCAAGGGTCCCAAGCGCGTTGCCGGCAGGAAGAAATAGGCTGAAGCGAAAGGAGGAAGGCTAAATGGCAAGACCACGTAGAGGCCAGCGGACACGCCGCAGAGAGCGGAAGAATATACCGGTTGGCATTGCTCATATTCGTTCTACGTTCAACAACACCATTGTTACCATCAGCGACCTTCAGGGCAATGTGATTGCCTGGGCCAGCTCGGGTAGTTCGGGCTTTAAGGGCTCGCGCAAGGGTACTCCCTTTGCAGCTGGTTTGGCTGCAGAGCAGGCAGCCACGGCCGCCATGGAGCATGGAGTGCGCGAAGTGAGCGTATATGTGAAAGGACCTGGTGCAGGAAGGGAAGCTGCTATCCGCTCTCTTCAGGCGGCTGGGCTTGAGGTGACTACCATCAAGGACGTAACTCCCATCCCTTATAACGGATGCCGTCCACCGAAACGACGCAGGGTATAACAGGTTCCACCCCGGCGTTCGGGCGTAAAGGAGGGTGCAGGAACTATGATCGAAATAGAAAAGCCAAGAATTGAGAAGGTAGAGCTAACGGACAGCTACGGCAAGTTCGTCGTAGAGCCGTTGGAACGCGGGTACGGCCTAACTTTAGGTAATGCCCTGCGGAGAATTCTGCTCTCGTCGCTTCCAGGCACCGCAGTCACTTCGGTCCACATTGATGGAGTGTTGCACGAGTTTTCCACCATCGAAGGGGTTGTGGAAGACACTGTCGATATCGTGCTCAACCTGAAAAAGCTCCTGGTTAAACTGCACGGCGATGAGCCGGTGACCATCAGGGTGGAAGCTCAAGGGCCAGGGCCGCTTTTGGCAGGCCACATTTCCACCGATCCTTCCGTGGAGATTCTGAACCCTGATCTGGTCATTGCTACCCTGCAGGAAGGCGCCGAGCTGAAGATGGACATTACCGTGGCCAAGGGACGGGGCTATGTGAGCGCTGAGCGCAATAAGCGTCCTGATCACCCCATTGGTTTGATCCCGGTGGATTCTATCTTCACCCCCGTAACTAAAGCTGTCTATACAGTGGAGGATACACGGGTGGGGCAGATTACGGACTATGACCGCTTGGTTCTGGAAGTCTGGACCAACCGGGTGATTGCCCCGGATGCTGCAGTGAGTTTGGCTGCCCAGATCTTGATGGAGCACATCAAACTGTTCACCGATCTCTCTGAGGACGTGGACAAAGTAGAGATCATGGTGGAGAAGGAAGAAGAAAGCATGGACCGTCTCATGGAGATGACGGTGGAAGAGCTCGATCTTTCCGTGCGGTCTTATAACTGTCTCAAGCGAGCTGGCATCAACACAGTTGATGAGCTCATTCGCAAGACTGAAGAAGACATGATGAAGGTGCGCAACTTGGGCAAGAAGTCCCTGGCGGAGATCAAGGAGAAACTGGCCGAACTGGGACTCTCGCTGCGCAAATCTGATGAATGAGGTAGGTGAGCAAGATGAGACTCAGGAAGCTGGGGAGGAGATCTGGCCATCGCAGGGCACTGCTCCGCAACCAAGTTACGAGCCTGGTGCTCCATGGCCGCATCGAGACTACCGAAGCGAAAGCCAAAAGCATTAAACCCCTAGCGGATAAAATGGTGACTTTGGGCAAAAGAGGAGATCTGGCTGCCCGGAGGCAGGCAGCTGCGTTCTTACTGGATCCCGCTGCTGTGAAGAAGCTCTTTGACGAAGTGGCTCCTCGCTATGCTGATCGCAACGGAGGATACACCAGAATCATTAAAACCGGTGTGCGGCGTGGTGATGCGGCACCGCTGGCGATTATCGAATGGGTCTAGGGGATACGGACAAGGTCGCAGAGGAGCCTCCTCTGCGTTTTTTTTGGGGATTGGGGTGGTAGCATGAAAACAGAACCATTGATCCGTTTCAGCAATGTGAGCTTCACCTATGCCAAGGGCCCGGGCAGGGAAGGGTGGCAGGCCCTCCAGGATGTGAGCCTGGAGGTTTACGAGCACGAGTTCGTGGCCGTACTGGGCCGCAACGGCTCTGGTAAGTCCACCTTGGCTAAGCATGTGAATGCGCTGCTCACCCCAACTTCAGGCCAGGTTGTGGTGGCTGGGCTTGATACCAGTGTTCCTGAGCATGTCTGGGAAATCAGGCAGAAGGTGGGCATGGTGTTCCAGAACCCCGATAACCAGCTGGTTGCCACCACTGTGGAGGAAGATGTGGCCTTTGGACCGGAGAACCTGGGCATTCCCCCTGCGGAAATTCAGCGCCGGGTGACGGAAGCGCTGGCCGCGGTGGACATGCTGCCCTACCGTCTCCATCCACCGCACCGTCTTTCGGGGGGGCAGAAACAGCGGGTGGCTATTGCGGGAATTGTGAGTATGCGCCCCAAGTGCATTGTCCTTGATGAGCCCACGGCCATGTTGGATCCTGCCGGGCGCAGGGAAGTGATGCGCACCATTCACCGCCTCAATCGGGAAGAGGGCATCACGGTGCTGCACATTACCCACCACATGGATGAAGTGATCGGAGCAGATCGCGTGCTGGTCATGGACCAGGGACGTATTGTGCTCGAGGGAAGCCCCAGGGAGGTGTTCAGCCAGGTGGAACTCCTCAGGGAACTGCACTTGGACGTGCCCCAGGTTACTGACCTCGGCCAGCGCCTGCGCAAGCGCGGTGTGAACGTTCCCCCGGGCATTCTAACTGTCAATGAAATGGTGATGCATTTATGTCCATCCGATTAGAGAACGTTTCCTACCGCTATCTTGAGGACACGCCCATGGAGACCGAGGCCCTGAGCAATGTGAGCCTGGAAATCAAAGACGGTGAGTTTGTGGGCATCATCGGCCCCACCGGTTCAGGTAAATCCACCCTTATCCAGCACTTCAACGGGCTGCTGCTGCCTTCGTCGGGGAAAGTGTGGGTAGATGGGGTGGATCTCACCCACAAGGACACCCAGCTGCGCAAGATCCGCCAAAAGGTGGGGATGGTCTTCCAGTACCCCGAGCACCAGCTCTTTGGTGAGACTGTTCTGGAGGACGTGGGCTTCGGCCCCCAGAACGGAGGGCTGTCCCAGGAAGAAGTGGTGGAACGGGTGCGCCGGGCTTTAGCCTATGTGGGCTTGGATTTCGAGGAACTCAAGGATCAGTCTCCCTTTGAGCTGAGCGGCGGCCAAAAACGGCGGGTGGCCATTGCCGGTGTTCTGGCCATGGAGCCCTCGGTGCTTATTTTGGATGAACCAACCGCTGGACTGGATCCGAAAGGGCGCGAAGAGATCCTCGATGAGATCCGCGCGCTCCACAAAGAACGGGGGATCACTGTCATTTTGGTCTCCCACAGCATGGAAGATGTGGCCCGCCTGGTGGACCGCCTCATTGTCATGCACCAGGGCAGAGTGGCCCTGGATGGAACCCCGGTGGAGGTGTTCAGACAGGCGGAAACCCTCAAGGAACTGGGCCTGGGCGTACCTCAAGTGACGGAACTTATGCATGAGCTGAAAGCCAAGGGTTTGGCTGTGAATACCGATATTCTCACGGTGGAGGAAGCTGAAGAAGAAATCGTGAGAGTAATGGGGGGGCAGAAATGAGATTCCGCAATCTGACCATCGGTCAGCACATTCCAGGCGATTCCATCGTGCATCGGCTTGACCCCCGCACCAAAATCCTGGGCACAGTTCTCCTCATCGTACTGCTGTTTTCCGTGGACGGCTTTGTCGGCTACGCCATGGCCGGATTGGCCATTGCCTTGGTGATCCACCTTTCGGAGCTCCCCTGGCGCTATGTAATCAGGGGCCTGCGGCCGTTGATGGTGATCCTCCTGCTCACGGTGGGTCTGAATCTTTTCCTCACTGAAGGGGAACCCCTCTTCCGGCTCTGGTTTTTGACCATAACCAAGCAGGGCCTGGTGCGGGGGCTGATGATGGGTGTCCGCTTGGTGCTGCTGATTATGGGCACCTCGCTCTTGACCCTGACCACATCGCCTATTCAGCTCACCGACGGCATCGAAACCTTGCTCAGCCCCTTTCGGCGCATCGGCGTGCCCGCACACGAGCTGGCCATGATGATGACCATTGCCCTGCGCTTCATTCCCACGCTCCTGGAGGAGACTGAGAAGATCATGAAGGCCCAGATGGCCCGGGGGGCGGATTTCCAAAGCGGCGGCCTTATGCAGCGGGCCAAGAACCTGATACCCCTTTTGGTACCCCTATTTGTCAGTGCCTTCCGCCGAGCCGATGAGCTGGCCATTGCCATGGAAGCCAGGGGCTACCGGGGAGGCGAAGGCAGAACTAAGTTCAGGGAGCTGCGCTTTGGGCGCATGGATGCCGTGGCCATGGTTTTGTCCGTTGTTTATACCGTGGTGGTGGGAGTTCTGTTTTGAGGAACAGGCTATGAAGACCTATGGGTTAGTGGTGCAGTATGAAGGAACCGAATATGCGGGCTTTCAGGTGCAGAGCGGACAGCGCACCATCCAAGGTGAGCTGGAAGAGGCCCTGGGCCAACTGGGCCCCAGCCAGATCCGCATAGTGGGAGCCGGGAGGACAGATGCGGGCGTGCACGCCGAAGGCCAGGTGGTCAGTTTCCGGGATGACCGGCTCACCGTTCCCGTGGAACGCCTGCCCTACGCCCTCAATTCCCTTCTGCCTCCGGATATTCGGGTAGTGAAGAGCTGGCTTGCTGAGCCTGGTTTTCACGCCCGGTACAGTGCGGTGCAGAAGACTTACCGCTATCAGATCTACCAGGGGGAGTTCCCCAATGTGTTTTATCGCCGTTATGCCTATTGGGTGATGGAGCCCATAAACTGGCAAGCAGTAAAGGAATGCGCACAGCTCTTTGTGGGAAAACTAGACTTCGCTGCCTTTGCTGCCAGCGGCGGCAGCACAAAAACCACCGTGCGCACCATGTTCAGCGTCACTGTGGAGGAGGCTCCACCCCTTGCTTTGATTCGTTTTACTGCCGATGGTTTTCTGTACAAGATGGTGCGCAATCTCGTGGGTACGCTCTTGGATGTGGGGCTGGGTAGGTTGAGCCCGGCTGAAGTACAAGCCATTATGCACAGCAGAGACCGGCGCCTGGCCAGTGCTACCGCTCCGGCCCATGGCTTGGTTTTGGAAAGGGTAGTGTATTGACACGCTGCCGCGAGTGTTGTAAAATGGAAGTTGGCGATTTTGCTTTACAGAGCCCGTTTTAACAGCGTCCCGCCCCGTGCGCTGTTAAGGGAGGCTTTAATCATAAACATTGTTGGACATAAAGGGGGGAAATCCCGCATGAAAACCTATGCAGCAAAGCCACAGGAAGTGGAAAGAAAGTGGTACGTCGTTGATGCCGAAGGACAGACCCTGGGACGGCTGGCTTCCCAAGTTGCCGCCATCCTCAAAGGCAAGCACAAACCCATCTACACTCCCCATGTGGACACCGGCGATCATGTGATTGTGATTAATGCTGAGAAGATTCAGCTAACTGGCAAGAAACTGCACAGCAAGAGGTACTACCGGCACAGCGGCTATCCCGGTGGGTTGAAGTCGACCACCGCAGGCGAGCTGCTCAACCGCTATCCCGAAAGGGTAATCAAGGCGGCTGTATGGGGTATGATTCCCCACAACCGTTTGGGCCGTAAGATGATTAAGAAGCTGAAGGTATATGCTGGCCCTGACCATCCCCATGAAGCTCAGAAGCCTGAGCAGCTAGAACTGAAGTATTAGGAACGTGACCATAACCCTATACGAAGGGAGGCAGTCTGAATGAACGTCGCTCGCAAGGCCGAAAGTTACTACGGAACAGGACGCAGAAAAAAGGCCGTGGCTCGGGTGAGATTACTTCCAGGTAACGGCCAGATTATCATAAATAAGCGGCCCATCGATGAGTACTTTCCCCGCGAAGTGCTGCGCACCATTGTCCGGCAGCCGCTCGTATTAACCAACACCGACGGCAAGTACGATGTGATCGTGAACGTGACCGGCGGCGGGATTACCGGCCAGGCCGGCGCAATCCGCCATGGTATTGCCCGCGCTCTGCTTACCGTGGATGAGGATCTGCGCCAAACCCTCAAGAAAGCCGGTTTCCTCACCAGAGACCCGCGGATGAAGGAAAGGAAGAAATACGGCTTGAAAAAAGCTCGGAGAGCACCACAGTTCTCCAAGCGTTAAGTTCAGCAGCTGTCCCCAGGCCCTTGTGTCTGGGGTTTTTTATGCTCAGGGCGCAGGAGGCTCCACAGGCTGTAGGGGGCCAGCCTCTTCAGGCTGCGGCTCAGGTTGAGGCTCTGGTTCCGGTTCCGGCTGGATAGGCTCTGGGGGCTCCGGTTCCCCAGGCTCCTCTGGTTCCGGTTCGGGTTCAGGCTCCGGCTCAGGTTCTGGTTCAGGTTCAGGTTCAGGTTCGGGCGTCGGTTGCGGCTCAGGTTCTGGGCGCGGTGCGGGCTGGCGGGGCGCACTGGGCACAGCAGGGACCGGAGCAGGCTCTGGTTCAGGAGGTATAGAGCAGGGGGCCCAGCGGGTGGGCTTGGTTCCTGTTATAAAAGCATCCACTTCCACCTGGGGGCATCTTTCGTTGGCCAGCAGGCCCGTGAATACATCGATCAGAACGCCCGTTTCCACATTCTCTGGAACGGGAAACTCTGCTGGGGGTTCTTCCTGTTCCGCCGCGGCGCTGGCCAGCTGCCTGGCGCCTTCTAGGAAGCGCAGCCAGAGCTCCCCTGCCAGAAGGTCAGGCCGGGAGTCTTCCTCGTCAGTTTCAGGAGTGCGCAGCAGCACGCCAACAACTAGCTCCGGCGTGTAACCCACCGCCCACTGGTTTTCACCGTCTTGGGAGAAGCTGGCGGTGAGGACCGCGGGGAAGTCGGCATCCAACTCTCTGATGCTGCCGTACTCCAAGGCGGGGCTGAGCATGTCGGTGAGCAGGTAGGCCTGCTGGGGTGTGAACACGTCCACAGGGCCTTTATCCTCAGGTTTGAGTACGGTGCGTCCTTCGCTGTCCCGCACCTCGGTGAAGCCCCGGGGAGGGAGGTACTTCCCTTCGTTAATCGCAGGGACAAAGGCGGCGGTGAGCTGGAGCAGGGATAGGCCGTCCTTGAGTTCCCCCATGGCCAGGGCCAGACTCTCCCGTTCTGCTTGCAGGGGGAGACCGAGGCTTTGATCCAGTTCGGCGACTTTGGCCAAGCCCAGCTCGCTGAGGGTCCAGACCGCGGCATTATGCAGGTCCATGACTAGGGCGTGTTTCATGGTTACCGTGCCCCAGTAGCGGTCACCGGCATTGTCCACCTGGAAACCTCCAAAGTCGCGCTGAATATCCTCCACCAGATGGTTAACGGCCCAATCCTCCTTCAAGCCGGCTGCGTAGATCAAGGGACGCAGGGTACTGCCCACCTGCCGTTCTCTGCTCAGGGCGAGGTTGGTTCTTTCCTGACCGTAATCCCTGCCGCCCACCATGGCCTTGATGGTGCCATCGGGGCCTAAGGCCACCAGTGCCCCTTCTGCCGGGACGTCGCGCAGCAGCTCTTCAGCCAGGAGCTGCAGCTCCCGGTCCAAAGTGGTGGTCACCCTGAGGCCGCCCTGGATCACCCTGTGTTCCCCCAGCTGCTCAGCGAGGAGGCTGCCAAGGAAATCGGAAAAGTGGTGGGCGTAACCTGGAGCCCTCCGTTCCAGATTCAGGGAGGCTTGGCTTGCCTCTTGTTCCTGCCTCTGATCGATCTGCCCCCTCTCCCGCATCCGGCTCAAGACCGCGGCCCGGAGCTCCTTGGCCCGGGCGGGGTGTTGGAAAGGCGATGCCCCCTCCGGGTCTTGGGTTAAGGCGGCCAGAAGGGCGCTTTCTGCGAGGGTAAGCTCCTGAACGGGTTTGTGGAAATAGGTTTGGG
>Ga0116169_1001327_pt1 | contig 20961 bp, 21 predicted proteins | sample AD_UKC130_MetaG_FD_89796 | JGI IMG/M metagenome (GOLD analysis project Ga0116169, IMG submission 89796) | Active sludge microbial communities of municipal wastewater-treating anaerobic digesters from Canada - AD_UKC130_MetaG | ecosystem: Engineered > Bioreactor > Anaerobic > Digestate | place...
ATCGAGCAGCTGTTCGCTCGCCTGACCCAGCCCAATACCGACAACACGCCCAACACGGTCGCGGCGGCTGCAGCCGACATCGTCAGTTCGGGAATCGCCCGCGTCCGGCGTACCCAAGGAAGAGGCCAAGGCATTTTCCTGATGACGCAGTCGGACGAGGACTGGCCGCGGTTCTACATCTCGGCTGGGCGCAGCGGAAAGAACCTTGAGGCGTTCCCGAACGACGGCTTGCAATTCCACAGCGCCAAGGGCGCCAAGGTCGAGCGCATCCCCGTGAGCGAGTTCAGTGCCATGAGCGACCCGAAGGCATCTGACTGGCTCGGCAAAGACCAAATCGAGGAACTCGTAACGATCCTCAAACGTGAGTTCAAGGCCCACCTCAAGAATCCGACCTGACCGAGAACGCAAAAACAGAAATGGCTGAGCAGCATCGCGAAGATGCTGCTCAGCCATTTCTGCGTGTTGTGCGACCTGTCAACGTCCGGCAGGCCCACGAACCTCGAAAGCTACTTGGCGTAGGTGTGCTGGCTGAAGATGCCGAACTCCGAGGCCATCAGGTTCACGATGTAATAACTGAAGATGAAGGTGGCGAAGCCGACGAGGGCGACAATTGCGGCGCGGCGGCCCTTCCAGCCCGCGGTAACGCGCGCGTGCAGGTAGCCGGCGTAGACGATCCAGGTGATCAGGGCCCAGACTTCCTTGGGGTCCCAGCCCCAGTAGCGGCCCCACGCGTAATGAGCCCAAATCGGCCCGGAAATCAACGTGCCGAAAGTCCACAGTGGGAAACCGATCGCGTTGACTTGGAACGCGAGGCGGTCCATCTTGGCTGAGGACGGGAACCGCGACAACACTGCTCCGACCGTGCCGCGCTCCTCGGCGCGAACCTTGATCAGGTACAGCGCGCTTGCGGCTGCGCCGACCATGAACATGCCGGCCGCCACCATGATCGACGAAACGTGGATGTACTTCCAGAAAGTGTTCAACGCGGGCACGAGCGGCGCCGGCGGCACATACGTGGACAACGACAGGCCCAACACGAACAGGCTGACGCCAAGAACCAAGCCGCCGAGCCACTGGATCTGCGAGCGCCAAACCAAGATCAGGTAAACCGTCAACGCAATAGCCGTCCCGGTTACGCCGAACTCGTACATATTGCCGAGCGGGACTCGGTGAGCCGCCAGACCTCGCACCACACTGGCAGCGATCAGCAGGCCCGTGCCCAAGACAGTGAGCGAAACTGCCACCGCGGAGTAGCGGTCTGCCGTACTAGCCAGTTCCTCGGCCAGTTCGACCTCTTCGGTGGACTCTGAACCGCCGACGGCAACCGCGACCGGGGTTTGCTTTCGAGCCGTGACCCACTCGGCCACATGGCAAACGAAAGCGAAACTGAGGACGGCGAAAGACGAACCCACTAGGTAGCTCGAAATCTGGGCCAACTGATCGATGTTCATGAGTCTTCCTTGAGATAGCTATCGGGGCCCAACTCGGCCAGCAGTCCGTCGAGCAGTTCGGCCAGATCTGCCGGCAAGTCGTCGCGTGGCACCCGATCGAGAGCGGCAACTTCAACCACGGTACGTGATCCGACCCGGCGGGCTCGGACCCAGGTTCGCCTGGGGCGAACCAGCAGCGAACCCATCAGCCCCAGGATTGAGGCAGTTACAGCGACCAGCGGCAGCCAGACAAGCGGGGTGTGACCGATCTGAAGTCGGGCGAACTGCTTGAGTTCGACGAACTCGATTTTGCCGCCGCCTGGCAGTGCTTGGGACTGGCCCGGACCCAGATCGACGCGGAACTTCTTGTCCCCGTCCTTGACCACTTCCATCTTGTCGGTGTTGAGCGCATAGACAGACTGGGACTTCCCGTCGTCCATGCCTAGGTCGCCCACCCACAAGTTCATCCCGATCCGCGGATTCAACGCACCGGGAAAGACCGAAATTGAAGCCTCGTCCTCGCTTGCCGAGAAGGCGGTAGGCAGAAAGAACCCTTGGAAGCCGAGCTGCTGACCGTCGGCGTCAGGAACCTTCACGACCCCAGTTGACGTGTACGTCGCGTCCGCGGGCAAGAACGGCACCGCGCTGTCGAAGACGACCTCGCCGCTGGAATCGGTTACCCGAATAACTGGCGCGTAGCCTTGGCCGACGAGAAAAACTTGCTCCCGGCCAACCGAAAGCGGATGGTTCACTCGAATCTTGAAGTCGTGATCCTTAGCCGAACCAGCTTCGCTGAAAGTTCCGGTGGCCTTGAACTCACGGGGTGCGCCGCGCTGAGATCCTTTGACATAAAACTTCGTGGACATGTCGTCCAGACGAAGCGACCACGGCGAAAGGTCCGTTTCGGGGTTGAACAGCGTCCCGGAACTGAACTCGTCGTATTGCGAGAGCGAGTTCGCGAAACCTTGACCCTCCACCACGATGACCGTGCCGCGGTAGCCCCAAAGCGAACCGATCGCCACCCCGATAAGCACAAAAACGATCGAGGTGTGGAACAACAGGTTCCCGGCCTCGCGCAGGTAGCCCTTCTCCGCCCGTAGTTCACCGACATCGCCATCAATGACCACGTCTGTTCGGGCGCGGCCAACCAGACGGCGCGCCGCCGTGAGGACCTCGTCGACGGATTTGTCCGTCTCGAGTTCGGCCGACGCTGGCAGTCGCGAAAAGTTCCGTGGCGCCTTTGGCGGTCTCGCCTTTAGCGCCCGGGCGTAGACGCGAATACGCGGCAGGATGCAGCCGACGAGCGAGACCATCAACAGCAAATAGATGGCGCTAAACCAGACCGAACTGAAGACGCTGAAGCCGCCGATCTTTTCTAGCACCGGAGCGAGTTTCGGATGCTCCACGTAGTAGGTCTGGACGGCTCGCGCATCGACGCCTCGTTGCGGAATGAAAGATCCGGGAACGGCCGCGACCGCCAGCAGCAGCAACAACAACAAGGCGGTGCGCATGGATGTCAGCTGGCGCCAGCCCCACCGCAGCATTTCGACCAAGCTCAGCTCGGTGGCTCGCTCGGTAGACGAACGACTCATAACGGAACCTCAAATCCACCGATCAAATGCTGCAAGGAAATCACCAACTGTCCCCAAAGCCCGGTCACAAGCAGCAGCCCAGTGACCACCAGCAGAGCACCGCCAAATACCGAAACCGCGCGCTGGTGCTCGCGCACCCAAGAACTCACGCGCAAGAAATGCCCAAGGAAAAGGGCCGCCAGAACGAACGGCAGACCCAGCCCGAGACAGTAAATCAAAGCCAGCAAAGCACCACGGCCGGCGGTGGCTTCGTTGCCGGCCAGGACCAATACCGCCGACAGCGTCGGACCGATGCAGGGCGTCCAACCAACCCCGAAAAGCACGCCGAGCAACGGTGCCGCGACCAGCCCGACACGCGGTACCTGATGCGCCCGAATATCTCGCTGGAGGAAACCAAACGCGCCCATAAAAACTAGGCCCATAACGATCAGCAGGATTCCGCCGACTAATGCGATCTCGTCCTGATAGGGAAGCAATTTTTGTCCGGCCGCGCCAAACAACGCCCCACCGGCCACAAAAATGGCACTGAAACCCAGCACGAACAGCAATGCGCCGGCCAGAATCCGACCGCGGTTGGCCGACTGAAGTTCGGTGACTGAGATCCCCGAAACGTAGGAGAGATAGCCCGGCAGGAGCGGGACGACGCAGGGGGAAAAGAAGGAGACCAGCCCGGCAGCAAATGCCACCGGCGCCGCCAGGAGAAGATTCCCGGAGCTAGCAGTCTCTAGTAGCCAGTCCCCGGCGTCAGCACTGATCACGCCGGCGAGTCCGCCTTAGTCCACTCGATGATGTCGATCAAGGTTGCCGCGCTGAGTTCGCTGTCGGTGATCCGCGCCGCGAGCCGGCCTTTTTCGTCGATGATCCAAGTGGTTGGGATGCCGAGTGCGCCGAGGGTGTCGGCAAAGGCGGCCTGATTTCGCCCGTCGGCATCATGAATGCTCGGGTAGGTGATCCCGACTTTGGTGTTGAACGCTTTGGCCGAAGCCGGATCGTCCTTCGCCAAAATCCCGAGGAACTGAACATCCTGATCGGCGGTTTCTTCCGCGGCGATCTTTAGCACCGGCGCTTCTTTGCGACACGGCGGACACCATGATCCCCACAGGTTCACCACGATCGTCTGACCGGCGAAGTCGGCCGTGCTGATCTTCTCCCCGTCGAGACCGACCCCGCTGAGCACTGGGGCCTGCTGGCGTTCGCCAACTGGAATCGTGTCGATCTTTTTGCTGCCGCCGATGTAGCCGTCATCACCGGTGTCTTCGACGCCGCCGACGCAAGCCGACAGGACGAGCAACAAAACGAAGGCCACACCAACTTTGGCGGCCGCGCCGAACTTCATGCTCCGCCGACGAACTTGCCTGAGGCGTCCGCGATCAGGTGGCCGGCCGGCTGACTGTAGTCCAAGGAGACGAGTTCGTCGTCGTCGAAAGTCAAGGTGGTCAGGCTCGCCAGGTTGCATTCGCGGTTTCGCGGGTCGTGCACAAACGAGGCGTCTTCAAAGGAACGACGCGCGATCCAAACGGGCAGTTGGTGCGAAACGATTAGCCCCTCGTGACCGACCGCGGTCTTCCGTAGGTCGGCTACCGCCGCGCGCATCCGCGCCGCGATGTCCTTGTAAGGCTCACCCCAAGACGGACGCAAGGGATTCCACAGCCAAGGCCAGTAGCGCGGCTTGGCGAATGCGCCAGCACCAACGCCAACGTTGAGCCCTTCGAACTTGTTGTCCGCTTCGATTACCCGCTCATCGGTGTCGATCTTCAAGCCGAGCAGGTCGGCGGTTGGCTGGGCCGTCTGCTGAGCACGAATCAGCGGCGACGCCACGATGTGGGTAATGTCGTTTTCCTTGAGCGACTCCGCGACCGTGGCAGCCATCTGGTGCCCCAAGTCCGAAAGTTCGTAGCCCGGCAACCGGCCGTACAGCACACCCTCGGGGTTGAAAACCTCGCCGTGGCGCAGCAGGTGAATGATTGTGCGGGTTGTCATGCGTTTTCCTTCGCGGGTCAGCGGGCAACTTGGGCGGCCGCAGCAGCGGCACCGGGTAGAGCTTCGGCAAGTCTAGAGAGCGCAGTCGAGTCGACGTTTTCATCGTGGGCGGCCGAGACGAACCATGCTTCAAAAGCACTCGGCGGCAGGTAGACCCCAGCGGCCAGCATCGCGTGGAAAAACGCCGTATATGCCGCGGTGTCTTGGCGCTGGGCGCCAGCAAAATCGGCAACCGGTTCAGTGACGCCCCAGAACACACTGAACATGGTTCCGGCGCGCTGGATCTGATGCTCGACCCCGGCGGCCGCCAAAGCCTCAGCGACCAACTGCTGCACCTGCAACGAGGTTGCGTTGAGCCGGGCGTAAACCTCGGGGGTAGCCAGCCTCAAAGTGGCCAGGCCGGCGGTCGTGGCGACCGGGTTCCCCGAGAGCGTTCCAGCTTGGTAGACCGGACCGACCGGCGCCAGCAGGCTCATCACGTCGGCGCGGCCGCCAAATGCTGCTGCCGGGAAGCCACCGCCCATCACCTTTCCGAAGGTCATCAGGTCGGGGGTGAAACCTTCAGGTTTGCCGTCCAGTTCCCAGTGCCCCGAACGTGCGGCGCGAAAACCGGTCATCACTTCGTCGCTGATGAACAGTGCCCCGTGCTTGGCGCAGGAGCGCGACAGGTGCGCGTTGAAGCCCGGCGCCGGCGGCACTAGGCCCATGTTGCCGGCGGCGGCCTCGGTGATCACGCAGGCGATCTGGTCGCCGAACTCGGCAAACGCCGCGTCGACAGCGGCCGCGTCGTTGTACGGCAAAACGATGGTGTCTGCGGTGACGCTTTCGGGGATGCCTGGCGTGCCCGGGATCCCGAGGGTCACCAGCCCCGAACCGGCCTCGGCGAGAAGTTGATCGACGTGGCCGTGGTAGCAGCCAGCAAATTTGATGATCTTGTCGCGACCGGTGAAACCGCGCGCCAGCCGGATCGCCGACATGGTCGCTTCGGTGCCGGAGGAAACCATCCGAATTTGCTCGACCGGAGTTCTAGCAACCACTTCCTCGGCGAGCAAAACTTCCGGCTCGGCCGGGGTGCCAAAACTCGTTCCGCGGGCGATGGCGGCGGTGACCGCGTCAAGCACCTGCGGATGCGCATGCCCGAGCAGCATCGGCCCCCACGAACCAACGAAGTCCAGATAACGATTGTCGTCGACATCGGTCAGCCAGGCACCTTGGCCGAACTTCATGAACCTTGGCGTGCCGCCAACAGACCGAAAGGCGCGCACCGGCGAGTTCACGCCACCTGGCGACACCGCTTGGGCGCGCGCAAAAAGCGCTTCAGATTCGGTCGTGTTCACGTCGGTCACCGAGTCGCCAACTTAGCGGCAACCTCGGCCGCCCAATAGGTCAAGATGATGTCTGCGCCGGCACGCCGAATCGACAGCAGCGACTCCAAAATCGCTTGCTCGCGATCGATCCAACCGTTAGCGGCGGCCGCCGAGATCATCGCGTACTCCCCCGAGACTTGATAGGCCGCCACCGGAATGTCGACTGCCGACCGCACATCGGCGACCACGTCGAGATAGGACATCGCCGGCTTGACCATGACGATGTCGGCGCCCTGCTCCACGTCGAGCAGCGTTTCGCGCAAGGCTTCGCGCCGGTTCGCCGGATCCTGTTGGTAAGTGCGGCGGTCCCCTTGGAGGGTCGAATCGACTGCTTCGCGGAACGGACCGTAGAACGCTGAAGCGTATTTTGCGGCGTAAGCCAAGATCACCGTGTCCACGTGACCGGCGTCGTCGAGTGCTTGGCGGGCTGCCGCTACTTGGCCGTCCATCATTCCGCTGGGCCCAACAACGTGGGCTCCGGCCACTGCCTGCGCCACCGCCATCTGCCCGTAGATCGTCAAGGTGGCGTCGTTGTCCACGCGGCCATATTCGTCGAGCACGCCGCAGTGGCCGTGGTCGGTGAACTCATCGAGGCAAAGATCGCTCATCACCAACAAGTCGTCGCCGACTTCGGCTCGCGCGTCAGCGATCGCCAAGTTGAGGATCCCGCTCGGGTCGATCCCGCCAGAGCCAACGTCGTCCTTGTGCTCAGGCACCCCGAACAGCATCACGCCGCCGATGCCTAAGCCGACAGCTTCGGCGTAGGCGGCCTTGGCCGACTCTCGCGTGTGCTGGAAAACGCCGGGCATGGAATTGACCGGCCGAGGCTCGCTGAGACCTTCCGCCACAAAAAGCGGCAGCACCAACTGCGACGGCATCAAGTGCGTCTCGCGCACCAAATTGCGAATCGCGGCGGTAGACCTCAGTCGCCTCGGCCGATCAATCATGTCAAGCCTTACGGCGTGACGACGGCTTCTTCTGCGACGGGCGCAGCACTGGCTCGCCCGCCTCGACGAACTGGAGTCGGCGCTGCTCACCGAAGTGCGCGAGCGCGGCAGCCAGTTCCTCAGCCGACGGGTTTTCAGCCATCACGTCGACCCGCAGTCCGTGCTCCTCGGCCGTCTTGGCCGTGGCCGGACCGATGCAGGCAATGATCGTGGTCGCATGCGGCTTGCCTGCGATTCCGACCAAGTTTCGCACCGTGGAACTGGAGGTGAACAAGACCGCGTCGAACTTGCCGGTCTTGATCGCCTCACGGGTCGGCGCCGGCGGCGGCGCTGCCCGGACAGTGCGGTACGCGGTTACGTCGTCAACCTCCCAGCCAAGCTCGACCAGGCCGGCCGCGAGGGTCTCGGTGGCGATGTCCGCACGCGGCAAGAACACCCGGTTGATGGGATCGAGCAGGTCGTCGTAAGGCGGCCAAACCTCGACCAAGCCGCGACCGGACTGTTCACCCGTCGGCACGAGGTCGGGTCGGATGCCCCAAGTCTGGATCGCTTCGGCGGTCTTTTCGCCCACGGCAGCGATCTTCAGTCCCGAGAACGCACGCGCGTCCAGTCCGTACTCTTCGAACTTCTCACGAACGGCCTTGACCGCGTTGACGCTGGTGAAAGCGACCCACTCGTAACGGCCTTCAACCAAACCGCGCACCGCTTTTTTTCATCTGCTGCGGGTTGCGCGGCGGCTCCACCGAGCTAGTCGGTACCTCTTCGGAAACGGCACCGTAAGCGCGCAACCGAGAAGCCAACGACTCGGCCTGCTCCTTCGTGCGGGGCACGAGCACGCGCCAGCCATAGAGCGGCTTGGTTTCGAACCACGACAGCGTGTCGCGCATACCGACGATGTCACCGACGACGACAATCGCCGGCGGGGTCATCTGGGCGGCTTCGGCGGCAGCGGCGATTTCCGCCAGCGTCGACACAACCGTCTCCTGGCGAGTGGTCGTGCCCATTCGGGTCATCGCTACGGGGGTCTGCTCGGCGCGACCGGCTGCAATCAGCGACTCGGCAACTTCGCCAATGCGGGTGACTGCCGACAGCAGCACGAGTGTCTCGTGCTTGGCTGCGGCCGGCCAGTCGACGTTGGCCGTGCCAACACTGATGACCTTGAACTCGCGGTGCGCCTTGTCGGTCAAGGGCACGCCAGCGTAGGCAGGGACGGCCGAAACTGACGACACGCCAGGGACGACTTCAAAGGCGATTCCGGCCTTGGCGCAGGCTTGAGCCTCTTCTGGACCGGTCGCATAAGTGAACGGGTCGCCAACCATTAGCCGCACGACGTTCGCGCCGCCCTTGGCGTGCTTGACCACAAGCTTCCCGCGAGCGGCGTGCGTCAGTGGCACTCCATCAGCGTTACACCCCCCTTCGACAACGAGGGCGCCGTTGGTCACCAATGCTGCCTGTTCGGCAGTCTCGGTGATGACAACATCGGCTTCAGCAAGTAATTCGGTAGCCCTGACCGTCAGCAGTCGGGGATCGCCGGGACCGGCGCCGACAAAACTGACTTGCCCGAACGACAACTCCGAAGAAGGCGTCGGTGCGGGGGTGGACGTGGGCATGGCAGAGATCGTTGACACGCTCTTCCCTGTTCTCCTGTGGTCGGACATCATGAGGCGACTCCCTCAGATGCCATGATCTGATCGGCTCCATCTTCAAGCAGTTCGGCAGCCAGTCGTGCTCCAAGAGCAACGGCATCGTCCCGAGAGCCCGTAGCGGACCGACGTATTGACGGTGCGCCGGAAATATCTCCGACTACCGCACGCAGCCAGAGCTCGTCGCCGTCGTCGCCCATCACGACTTCGGCTAGAGCCCCAACTGGCGCACTGCACCCAGCCTCGAGGGTGGCGAGGAGGGTGCGCTCGGCCGTAACGGCGTCCCGGGTATCGGGATCGTCGAGCACGGCAAGCAATTGAGCGGTCGCATCGTCGTCGATGCGACATTCGCAGGCCAAGGCGCCCTGGCCGGGCGCTGGAAGCATTTGTAGTGGGTCGAGCACTTCGGTGACCACGTCCGCGCGCGACAAGCGCAGCAGACCCGCGTAGGCCAACAGCACCGCATCGACTCCGCCTTCGGTGGCCCCAACGAGCCCGAGTCGAGTGTCGACGTTGCCGCGGATCTGTACCGGCTCTACACCCAAGCCCAAGGCGTTCAGTTGGCTAACTCGCCGCGGACTGCCAGTACCGACTCGTGAGCCGGCCGGAAGTTCGCCCAACGTGAGGCCGTCACGCGCAACCACCACGTCGCGCGGATCTTGGCGCGCCGGAATGGCGGCAAGCAGCAGTCCCGGATGCGACTGGGTCGGCAGGTCTTTGAGCGAGTGCACTGCCAGATCGACCGTGCCGTCGAGTACTGCGTCGCGAACCGCAGCAACGAACACGCCCGTACCGCCCATGGAGGCAAGAGGCTCGCTCGAGCGGTCACCCTCGGTCGAAATCTTTACCAATTCAACTTCGATGCCGTGTACCTGGCGAAGTTGCTGTGCCAGCTGTTCAGTTTGGGTCATCGCCAATTTGCTGGCGCGCGTGCCAATTCGTAGGACCATCACTGCTCACCCCCGCCAACTGTCGGCACGTCAGTTACGGCACTTACAGCGGCCGGATCCAGCCGGAAAAGATGCGCAAGCGCATCTGCGTACGTCAGATTCTCCGGTTCGTCGCCAGAGTCTTTGACCCGAACCGTGGGCTGATGGATTAGCTTCTCGGCCACCCGGTGCAAGGCGGCGCGAATCTCGCCCAGTTGGCCTTCGGCGAGCCCCACGAGTCGGGTTTCGAGTCGATCGATTTCACGACCGACAACTTCGGTTGCCATCGAGCGCAACGCCACCACGGTCGGCGTGACTTTGGCTTGGCTGCGGGCCGACAGGAAAGCGCGTACCTCAGCGTCAACGATTTCGCGGACCTGCTGAACGTCCTCAGCGGCCGAACCGTGCAGCGCCGACTCGCCAAGTGCCGACTCGCCCAAAACCTCAAGATCGACGACCTGAACCGAGGCCAGATCGCGCACCTCGTGAGCAACATCGCGGGGCAACGCCAAGTCGATAACCGTTAGCGAGCGGCCACCAGCGACGGCCTCGGCGATTCGCGCGGCTTCGAAAACCACCTCTGCCGAACCGGTGCAGGTCACCAAAACGTCTGCTGCCGCCAATTCGACATCCAACGATTCCCAACGAACCGCACCAACGCCATAACCGGCAACCAATGCGATTCCGCGTTCGAAAGTCCGGTTCGCGACCCAAATCTGGGCCGGTTCGATGCCGCGATCGATCAGCGTGCGTACCGCCAGCGCACTCATCGTGCCAGCGCCAGCAACAAGGAATCGAGTACCTTCGGCGGTGATTACCGGACCAGCGGCCTCAAACGCAGCGGTTACCAGCGAAGGCGCCGAGCGATCAATATCGGTTTCGGCGTGGCCACGCTTTCCTACCCGAAGCGCCTGTTGGAACAGCGAGTTCAAGCTCGCTCCGGCGGTCGACTCCTGCTGGGCCCGCTGGAGTGCTTCGCGAATCTGACCCAGAATCTGACTCTCGCCAACGACCATCGAATCCAGCCCGCTAGCGACCCGGAAAAGGTGCGCGACTGCCGACTGGTCGAAGTGGACGTAGACCTGCTGAAGCAACGACTCGAGCTCTAGGCCGGCTCGTTCAGCGATCAGTCGGGCAATCTCCTCGACCGAACCGTGGAAACGATCGGTCTCGGCAAAAACCTCGAGACGGTTGCAGGTCGAAACCACTACCGATTCGGTTACCGAATCGATTTCCAGCACTTGATGGGAGAGCTTGATCGCATCATCGGAACCCAGGACCACTCGTTCGAGCAGTTCGACCGGGGCCGAACGGTGCGAGATGCCAACTACGAGAACGCTCACGAACTCACCGCCTCCGGACCTGCGACCGAACGACGGTGGGCGTGATAACCGAGAATCTGCAACTCGGTTGCAACATCGACCTGACGGATATCGACACCGGCGGGAACCTGGACGGCCGTCGGAGCGAAGTTCAAGATGCTGCGAACACCGGCAGCAACCAACGCGTCGACCGCTTCTTGGGCAGCCGTAGGCGGGGTCGCGATAACTGCCATCGAGATCGACTCTTCAGCTACGACGGTCGGCAGTTCGGCGAATGATTGGATCTCGATGCCATCAATTCTGGTGCCGATCAAGTTGGCGTCTGCTTCTACGACGGCAGAGATCTTTACTCCGCGGGGGCCAAATCCTTGGTAGGCGGCCAAAGCCGAGCCAAGGTGTCCGGCACCAACGATGACTACGTGCCACGGTTGCGCTTGGCCCACGACGGCGCCAATCTGCTCTGACAGGAAGGAAACTTCATAGCCAACGCCGCGAGTTCCGTAGGACCCAAGGTGGGACAAATCCTTGCGAACGATTGCCGAATTTACGCCGGCGGCAGTCGCCAAGTGTTCAGAAGAGCAGACGTTCTTGCCCGTTTCAGCCAGCTCATCGAGTGCCCGAAGATACAACGGAAGCCGGGCGACGGTTGCGTCGGGGATCCCAGCTGGGCTGCGAAGAATGGTCACGTTGCTCCTACGCCGCGGAATTACGGGGCTTTCGAGCCACGGCGCGCCGACAGTCTAAGAGTTGGTGAAGCTGTTCACAAAATCGACAAAAGTCAACTTGCTGCGGTAAAGGCCTTTCTCAGCTCGGTTGGGCCAGTCCAAGTGCCGCTCTCAGGCGGTCCGGATCGACTCGCCAAAAGTCATGTTGGCGACCATCAACAAAGGTCACCGGCACCTCATCGTTGAACCGTGCAAGCAGGCTCAGCTCAAGGTCCACGTCGACCCTGGTCCAGCTGATTTGCGCGGCCTCAGCAATCTCGGCGACTACCTGTTCGGCCACCTCGCACAAATGGCAGCCTTCGCGCGAGTAGACGACGACTCGCGCGTCGTTGGCGTGCGGAATCGATTCGGTCATGACAGCGAGGTGCGTGCCAGTGCCCGCAACCGACCTTTCGCCACCTTGCCGGTTGGCGAGTGCGGTAAAGCGGCCACGACGAGGATCCGCGATGGAACCTTGAACCGGGCCAATCGATTCATTGCCAACTCTCGAACTGCCGCAGCTAGCTCGTCCGAATCGGCTTCAGGGTCGGCGGCAACCACAAACGCGACAGCCGCTTCACCAGTTCGCTCATCTGGGATTCCGATGACAGCGATGTTCTCAACCCCTGGTGCCTCCGCTAGCGCCTCTTCGATCTCGGATGGATAGACGTTGAAGCCCGAAATATTGATGGTTTCGCGGATTCGGTCGACCAGACTCAGGTTTCCTTGCTCATCCTGAATGCCGATATCACCGGTTGCCCACCAGCCATCCTGATTGGGGCCGTCAACGCCGTTTGGCCAATAGCCGGAAAAGAGATTCGCCCCTCGCACCCAAATTTCAGCCGGATCACCAACAACTGCTGGCTTGCCCATTAGGTCGCGCAACTGAATTTCGACTCCCGCAAGCGGCCTTCCGACCGAACCTGAAGCTGGCGACTGGCCGACTGGCCGGCCATCGCCGATCGTGGTGGTAAGCACCGGAGAGGTCTCGGTCAGTCCGTAGCCCTGCTCAACCGGATGGCCCGACAGGTTGAAGAAGCCAGCAGCCAAGTCCGGATCCAACGCCGACGCGCCAGAAACGATGATTCGAACCGACGCCAGTGATTCGGCAAGAGAATCCAGGCCGGCCCAAGCCGAAATAACCGGTGGCGCCACGGGCACATAGGTGATCTCGTACTGGCGAATCTGCTCAAGGACTTCGCCCGCGTTGAACCCATCGATGAGCACTACCGTCGCCCCGGTTCGCACGGACATCGAAAGCACGCAGTTCAGTCCGTAGATGTGGAACATCGGCAACAGCCCCAGAACCACGTCGCTTTGCTGCGAGATTGGTGGGTTCGAGATCTTCAGCAACTGATCGAGGTTCGCCGACAACGCGCGGTGCGAGAGCATCACGCCACGCGGCAGTCCGGTAGCGCCAGAGGTGAACAGCACCACTGCGGTCGATTCTGGGTCCGGCGGCGAATGTGGCGGCTCTGCGCTGGCGGTCTCCAACAAGGCGGCGAACCGCAGTTCGCCTTCGCCTGCGGCCGCCCGGTGCACGACCACCTGCGAGTTGCCGGTTTCGGCTTCTCGCACTTGGGTGATTGAGTTCGAGTCCGCGACCACCATTTTGGGCGAACAAGCCTCGACGATCCGCGAGATCTCCCGTGGGGTAGACCTCGGGTTGATCGGGACGGCGATCAACCCGCCACGCAAAATCCCGTAGTAGGCGACGGCAAAATCGATGCCGTTCGCCATCACCAACGCGACTCGCTGGCCCGCAAGAATTCCGCGGCCAAGCAAGGCTTGGGCGACGAGGTCTGCCCAGTGATCGAACTCTTCCCAAGTAACTTCCCGGTCAGTTCGCGGTTCGATGAGGGCGATTCCGGTGGGGTCGCGACGCGCGGCTTGAGCCAGATCGTCACTGATATTGACGGCCATGTGTCGAGTCAACCACACCATGTGGGCGTACTTGGCCGATACAGTGAACGTCATGCCCCACGGTCAAGGAAATGATCTGCCGCCGAACCTAAAGTCGCGTTCGATCTTGGAAGGCCAAGCGGCCTCGGCCGCGACCGAGGTTGAGCTGGCGCTCAATCAGCCGCCTGACCCCACTGCGGCGGCCTTTTTCGACGTCGACAACACGATCATGCAGGGCGCCTCCATCTTCCTGTTGGCCCGAGGACTTCACAAACGTGAGTTCTTTTCGACCCGCGATATTGCCAAGGCCGCGTGGCAGGCGGCCTATTTCAAGTACGTCGGCGTCGAGGATCCCGCCCACATCGACAACGCGCGAAATTCCGCTTTGGGTTTTATCGCCGGCCATGAGGTGAGCGAACTTGAAGAAATCGGCGAAGAAGTTTTCGACGAGTACATGGCTGACAAGATCTGGCCCGGAACGCGCGCAATGGCGCAATGGCACCTCGATCGCGGTCAACGCGTTTGGTTGATGACCGCCGCGCCAATCGAAATTGCCTCCGTTATCGCTCGGCGCCTCGGCTTGACCGGCGCGCTCGGGACTGTCGCCGAGCAAGTCGACGGGGTTTACACCGGCCGTCTAGTTGGGGAAATGCTTCACGGCGAAAGTAAGGCGACCGCGGTGCAGGCCCTAGCCGACGCCGAAGGCCTGGATCTTGAACGTTGCTACGCCTATTCGGACTCATCCAATGACATCCCGATGCTGTCGCTGGTTGGTCACCCGTGCGCCGTCAACCCAGACGGCACCTTGCATGCCCACGCGAAAGCGAACGGTTGGCAAATTCGCGACTATCGCACTGGCCGCAAGGTGATGAGCGCCGGCTCGAAGGCTGTCGCGATTGGGCTCGTCGTGGCTGCCGTTTGGTACGCGGCCCGCCGACTCCGCGCCCGCGGTTAGTTTTTCGTTGGCGGTCGCCGGTACTGAGGCAAGACCGACAGGTTGTCGTAGTCCTGAAGCGAATTTGGCGGCAATGGGTCTTGGCCGGCAGGCTGGACTGCCGAAACAATTAGCACCAAGAAACGGCGGCGAATCGTTTCTGAATCCAACGGCGAATTGAGCCCAAGGACCAGCAATCGAATTATCCAGTAGATGTCCGAGGGTTCAAGGTCGGTGCGCAAGAATCCGCGTTCTTGGCCTCGGTTGAGCATTTCGACGAATGGCTCACCCATCTCGTGGATCATGTCGTCGGCGAACTCGTCGGGGCCGACCGCAGCAAGCAACGGGCTATAGCGGCCCACAGTTCTAATGAATTTGTCTGCTACTTCGATTAGTTCGGCGCCGGGGAACTCGTGGACGGCATCGAAGATCGGCACGATCTCGTCGTCGACGATCCGCTTGAATGCAGCCCGCTCGAGTTCTGCTCGGTTGGGGTAGTGGCGGTAGACGGTCGCGACGCCCAAACCGGATTCGGCAGCGATCTGGTCCATCGACGGCGAACTAGACTCCGCCCAGAGGCGAAGCAGCGCCTCTACGATCCGGTCGGCGTTTGCCTTGGAATCACGCCGTGACATACGTCTCCAAAGGTTCGGGTTGGAACGGCTTGCTCTGCCATCGTACTATGTGAGAGTCCACTATCACTTTGGTAAGGAAGACTCCGTGTCCACTCTGCTCTACCGCCTCGGCAAAACTGCATTTGCCCACCCGATGCGTTTTCTGGCCGGCTGGCTAGTTCTAGTCGTGGTGATCACCGGCTCATTGGCGTTCAATGCCCCCAAGCTCAGCACCGAGATGAGGATCGAAGGCGTCTCCTCCCAAGAAGTAGTAGACCAACTCCAGGCCGACATGCCAGCGGCTGCAGGCGGCAGCGGACAAGTCGTGTATTCGGCCCCAGAAGGCAAGACCTTCTTCGACCCTGAGGTGGCCGCTGCAGTTGCTGGGTCGGTACAAGGGATCTACGGCGTCGACGAAGTAGTCGATCCAGCCGAACTTGCCGGCCAATCAACCTCTCAGGGCGAAGCCCAGAAGCAGTTGGCCGGCCAAGTCGCGGCAGCCGAACAAGCCGCTGCCGCGGTCGCGGCCGGTCAAAAGTTGACGACTGCGGTTCCGCTGGCTGTCGACGGAAACCTCGTACCAGGCGTGATCGTTGCGCCGGACGGGAAAGTCGCGCTGGCCCAGTTCCAGTTCACCAAACAAATTCAAGAGCTCCCGGCCGGAGTGATCGAGGACGTAATGCACGCGGCCGAAAAGCCGGCGGCCGAAGCGGGCATCACGGTCGTCCCTGGTTCTTCCATGCAGGAAATGCCTGAGGTCGCTGGAGCAGGCGAAGCCATCGGCATCGTCGTCGCGGCGGTCGTGCTGTTCCTCGTGTTGGGTTCGGTCGTTGCGGCCGGCCTACCGCTAGTAACCGCGCTCCTAGGCGTGGGCGTGGGCGTCGGTGGCGCCTACGCACTAGGCCACTTCTTTGAACTTGGCTCGATGAGCATCGTGCTGGGTTTGATGCTCGGCTTGGCCGTCGGCATCGACTACGCCCTGTTCATCGTCAACCGGCAGCGCCGATTGATCATGCGCGAGAAACTAACCGCCCACGAAGCCACTGGCCGCGCCCTAGGCACGGCCGGCTCGGCCGTCTTCTTCGCCGGCATCACCGTGATGATCGCCCTCGCCGGCCTCTTGGTCATCGGGATCAGCCTGCTGAGCACGATGGCGCTTATCGCCGCCGGCACGGTTGCGGTTTCGGTTGCCGTCGCTTTGACCGCCCTGCCTTCTCTGCTGGGTCTGCTTGGTGAACGCATCGTTTCACCAAAGGCCCGCGAAAAATTCGCGCAACAAGAGGCCGCCGGCGCCGATCACGCAACTGCTCGCCGCTGGGCCACGATGGTCACCAAGAATCGTTTCCTCGTCGCGATCTTCGTTGTTGCCGTGACACTCGTGCTGGCAATTCCGGCCGCAAGCATGCGCCTTGGGTTGCCTTCTAGCGAAAACTACAACTCCGGTACCGCCCAACGCGAGGGCTACGAACTCGTGTCCGGTTCCTTCGGTGAAGGTCTGAACGGCCCGCTAATGGTCGTGCTCTCTTCGTCAACCGAAGCCCCCGTAGCCCAACAGTCCGCTGCTGCCGTTCTGGGCGAACTCAGCAAACTAGACAATGTCGCGTCGGTGACTGCGGCCGGAGTGAGCGAAGACGGACGTACCGTCCTCGTTTCGGTGATTCCCACCGACGGTCCCACGGATGAGTCGACCGAGACTCTCGTCCACGCACTGCGGGACAAGTCAGCAAGCTTCGACGACAAGTTCGGCATCGAAATTGGGGTAACCGGTCAGACCGCGATGGGCATCGATATCGCCCAAAAGATGGGCGAAGTCATGCCGATCTACTTGGGCATTGTCATCTTGCTCTCGCTACTGGTGTTGACTCTCGTGTTCCGCTCGATCATCGTTCCGCTGAAGGCAACTGCCGGCTTCTTGCTGACCATTTTGGCCACCCTCGGCGCAACAACCGCCGTGTTCCAGTGGGGTTGGCTGAACCAGTTGTTCGGCTTGGACTCGACCGGCCCGGTGATGGCCCTGCTGCCGATCTTGGTTACCGGTATCGCCTATGGCCTGGCCATGGATTACCAGGTGTTCTTAGTGTCGGCGATGCGTGAGTCGTGGGTTCACGGAAAGCGCGGGACTGCATCGGTCGTCGACGGGTTCATGCACTCCAGCCGGATTGTCGCTGCCGCCGCAGTCATCATGATTTCGGTGTTTGCCGGATTCATCTTCAATGGCGACCCGATGATCAAGCAGATCGGCTTCGCCTTGGCGATAGCAATTGCCATCGATGCGTTCTTGGTCCGGATGACGCTCGTGCCAGCGCTGATGGCGATGTTCGGCGACCGCGCTTGGGCACTGCCGAAGTGGCTGGACCGACTCCTGCCGAACCTCGACATCGAGGGCGATCAGTTGCTTAGGAACCTGGGCGAGAAGTAGCGCCCGAAGGTGTCAGTTGCAGCGCGGCGGCCCGTTCACACGAACGGGTTGCCGCGCTCGACTAGCAGGTTATAGAGGGTCTGCTGGATTGTTTCGCGCACCTGGTCGGTGACGTTGAACAGCAGCATCGGGTCGTCGGCAGCCTCAGGCGGATAGGCGTCGGTACGGACTGGCTCACCAAACTCGATGATCCACTTGCTTGGCAACGGGATAAGTCCCAACGGACCGAGCAGCGGAAAGAACGGCGTGATCGGCAAGTACGGCAGGCCAAAAAGTCGCGCGAGCGACGGGATGTTCCCGATTAGTGGGTAGATTTCTTCGGCGCCCACGATCGACACCGGAATGATCGGCACCTGTGCTCGCATTGCTGCCGAAACGAACCCGCCGCGACCAAAACGCTGGAGTTTGTAGCGCTCGCTGAACGGCTTGCCGACACCTTTGAAACCCTCGGGCCAAACCGCCGCGAGTTCGCCAGAGGCCAACAACCGTTCCGCATCTTCAGCGCAGGCCAATGTGGCGCCCATTTTGCGCGCGATCTGACCAACATAAGGAAGTTTGAAAACCAGATCTGCGCCAAGTGGCCGAATCGGTCGACCGGTGTGTTTCATCACCGCATATCCAGTGATCAATCCGTCGACCGGAACCGTGCCAGAGTGGTTCGCCACTAAGAGCGCTCCACCGTCGGCCGGAATATTCTCAATGCCGCGGACTTGGAGCCTAAACCAGCTTTCGGCTACCGGCTCGATCATCGAGTTAAAAAGGTCGTGCATTTCGGGGTCAAGGCCGAACTCATCGACTTCGTATTCCCCTGACGCCCGCCGCCGCAATGCGCTTGCAAGGTTGGCTATCCGCACTGACCAATCGGTACCCAGTAGCCGTTTGGCGCCCTCAGCGAAGGCTGCGGCAACATCATCGGGGTCTAGGCCAGAGGTCGCCTCTTTAGGCGTCTCGTCGGTCTTTTGCTCATCATCGGGGACCGAGTGCAGGTGGCGTTCACGATTAGGTGACTCGGTCGCCGCCTTTTTCGCCCCGGCGGCTTTTGCCTTCGGCGCGGCTGCCTTCTTCGGGACGCTCTTTTTTGGCGGCGCGGCCTTTGGCTGCGCGGCCTTCGTGGCCGTCGCCTTCGTGGCCGACGCCTTCGTGGCCGTCGCCTTCGTGGCCGACGCCTTCGTAGCCGTCGCCTTCGTAGCCGTCGATGGCTCGGTTGCCGCGACCTTGGCAGTGGCCTTCTTCGGGGCGGCCTTTTTTGCTGGTCCGGCTAACGAGCGGGCAGCTTTAGATGGCGACGTCGCACGACTGCCTCGGCCAGCCTCTCCAGAGGTGCCGATCCCTTTGAGATCGTCCTTCACTTAGTGACCCCCAAGGTCTGAAAAAGGCCGGGACGCAGGGTCTCGGCATACCACTCAAAAGTCTCGCGCGTGCTGAATTTCGGGGTGTAACCGAAGATCTCGCGCAACGCTGAGGTATCCATGATCCGCCCATAAGTGAGCAATCGATGCACCCCCGGCGTCAGGTCCGTGCCCATGAAACTTGCCGCGCGGTGCAGCACCGAGCCGAATCCAATCGGCAGCAACGGCAACGTCGGCTTTCCGAGCATTCTGGCGGCTTGAGTAAGCATTAGAACGCCGTCACCGCCGACGTTGAAAGTGCCGGGGATGTCGTTGGTGGCGGCCTTCTCTACGACCGCGTAAGCGTCCTCGGGGTGGACCAACTGCAGGCGAGCGTCAAAACCCATCGGCACCGGCAAAACTGGATTCGAAAAATACAGTCCCAGCGGGCTTGAGAAATGCGGCGAGACGCACTGAGCCATCCGCAAAGTCGTCACACAAATATCTGGTCGTCGTCGGGCAAAGCCGCGCGCGTACGCCTCGACCTCTACTACGTCTTTCGCGAAGCCAGATTTGGTCCCGCCGCGAGCCGTCGCCGACTCCTTGAATACGGCCGGGTCACGCGGAGACGTCCCATAGACCGCCGAACTCGACATCATCACAACACGACTAACGGTGTCGGAGCGCTGACAAGCCCCTAGTACCTGCATCGTTCCGATGACATTGATTTCTTTGGTGGCACTTCCAGTGCCACGCGGGCGCATCGGCGCCAAATCCATGTGCAGGACGGTGTTGACGCCTTCGACGGCCAAGACCTTCGAGATAACAGGTGTACGAATGTCGGCACGCACGAACTTGGCTGGCCCGAGATCATCCTCCGGGAGAGTCGTGTCTACCGCGACAACTCGTACTCCGGCGGTTTCAGCGAGGCGGCGGGCAGCAAGTGCCACGCCAGGCGTGGCCGCGCCCGTAACAAGGACGACCTCGCTCATCTGTCACTTGCCCAGACGGCGACGCTGCACACGAGTGCGCTTTAGCATCTTGCGGTGCTTCTTCTTAGACATCCGCTTGCGACGCTTCTTGATGACTGAACCCACAACACACCTCGTTCTGTACTTCTCCGGACGGACCAACCCTAGGCGATCACACAAACCCGGTGAGCACGTGGTCTCAGACAATGACCAATCGCTGGCCCGACGGGTCAGGCCAGCGACTAATCAACCAGCTTGGTAAAAGGATTTATCAAGCAGTTCGTCCACTGCGTGCTCTGGCACGCGGAACGAACGACCGACCCGTACGGCCTCAAGTTCACCGGAGTGAACCAGGCGGTACACGGTCATCTTCGAGACGCGGATTTGATCCGCGACCTCGGCTACCGTCATAAAACGAGTTCCCTCGGTCATCTCCACACCCATTCTTTCCCTAGGGGCACGCGCGCTCTCCGGCTTCCCCACCGGAGAATGAGCGCGCATGCTTGTTGGAAGCCTAGTGGCTCATGGGACGAGTGTGAATAGAAATAGAAAAACAAATTCGGCGACACGCGTCACATTGTGGAATCTGTTCTCAATATGTGGGATCAAGTCCGTTCAGCGGGAACACCTCGGCGCGGGTGGCTTGAATCGAACGATCGAGCCAGGAAGCCGGGTCATAACCCTCTTCCCAACTGCGATAGAGCGCTCGTCGCCCATCAGTCATCCGCAGCGGCGCGGGCTGGTCGCGCAACCGCTCGACCTCGTGTCGCCAAGCGTCCGGGGTCGGCGTATCTGGGTCCAGCGGCAATCCCGACACGATCGACAACAGGTGCGCCCAAGCTCGCGGAACGACATCGACGACCGCATAACCGCCGCCAC
>Ga0116169_1001330_pt1 | contig 20936 bp, 11 predicted proteins | sample AD_UKC130_MetaG_FD_89796 | JGI IMG/M metagenome (GOLD analysis project Ga0116169, IMG submission 89796) | Active sludge microbial communities of municipal wastewater-treating anaerobic digesters from Canada - AD_UKC130_MetaG | ecosystem: Engineered > Bioreactor > Anaerobic > Digestate | place...
AGAAGGGTACTTATTGTGTACCAACAGTCTCGGTATTGTTGCTGATTGCAGATAACTGGAGCAAAAAGTATCCTGATAGACCTCCGCGAAAAAAGCACCTTGAGTCAAAGGAAATTTTCAAAAAGCTGAGGGCGGCCGGCGTCAGAATGGGCGTGGGCACAGATCCCGTCGAGGATAATACCCTGGCTTATCCAGGAATCTATTTTGATGAATTGGAGTGGTTTGCCAGCAACGGTTATACTCCCCTCGAAACTATAAAAGCTGCCACCAGAACCAACGCTGAGATCTGCGGTGTAGAAGAAAAGCTGGGAACAATCGAGGAGGGGAAGATAGCTGATCTCTTAGTAGTTGATGGTGATCCTCTCCAGGATATCAGCATTCTGCGGACAAAGATTCAGATTATCGTTCAGGAAGGGAAGTTCATCAAACGATAGACGTTAAAAAATTCTGCAGTGTAAAGAGATTGACGGGTTCCGCCGAACTATCAAGAAAAGCGAAGGGCAGTCTCCTGTCATGAGTTAAGGTGAGAGAGTCTCGATGAGCGCTGAGTTGCTTGGTGTTAAGGCTTTGAGCTTAAGGAAGCCAGTTTTAACCGAGTCTTTCCTGGTTTCTTCCAGCACTTTAACAATTTCAGGTCGGCGTTACCAAATGTTCAAAATGCCCTGGCTTCTAGGCGGATACTTACGATGTCTTAGTAAACTTAAGGCATTGCTGCTCTCGCCAGAAGCGGAATACAGTACTCTTCGATCTGATCATCTAATAAGTATTTTATATATCAGTCTGGGTAAAAGATTTTCCTTGACATCTATAGTCAAAGTTTTTCAAAATATAACTAATATATCAGTTTAAATATAAGGTATCTGATATGTTAATAAGCCTCGTTTCCACACCAGAAAGAGAAGAAGGGTAAGTGTTGGGGCAAATCAGCATAAAAAAAGCCCGGATCGCTTACTCTATTGGAGAAGCTTATTTTAAACCTGTTTGGGGTATCAATCCTTATGATGAATTCAGACAGCCAGGTGTAAAGCCTTTTATTAAATGGGATATGTTTTCACCCCGCCTCGGGATAACTTTTGATGTCTTCGGTAATGGTAAAACAGCTCTGAAATTTCACCTTGGCCGCTTCAGTGATTGGCTATATGCCTCACTTATAATTCCCTACAACCCAATAAATGAAGATGTCAGCTTCTATGATTTCAACTGGTGGGATGATAATGGTAATCAGAAGCCAGACGAGGCTGGTATTGATAGATACGAGGTTGTAACCAGTCGCAGTCCTCTTTATATGTTGCGTGATTACTGGAGCCAGCTGGCTGATAAGAATATCAAGGGAAGTTATGATAATCAGGTCTCCGTCGGCATAGATCATGAGCTTCTTCCTAACCTTAAAGTCGGTATCAATTACCTTTATAAGGAAAAAAAGAATATGATTGATGATGCTCTGTATGATTTTGAGACCGGCCAAACCTGGTACCAACCGGATAGCGGCTACTGGGTTCCTTTTACTACCACCATACCGGCCAGAGACCAATTTCCAGCACAAACTGTCAATATGTATTTCATGAAATCAAATGCACCGGAAATGGTCAAAATTCTGACCAACATTCCTGAAGCCTACCGGAAATATTCAGGTGTGGATATTAGTTTTCAAAAGCGATATTCAAATGGGTGGCAGCTGGGTGGGTCGGTGACCATTTCCAAAACCTGGGGTAACTTCATTGGAGATTACAATAATATCTGGGGTTATTCTCTGCCCGGGAATAATGCCAGCTGGTTTGTTAATTGCGATGGGCGACTACCTGACTCTGATAGGCCACTGGTTATCAAAATATACGGAACCTTTAATCTGCCTCTTGGTATTATGTCGTCTTTCAATTTCAATTTATACAGCCGAACTCCCTGGCAGAGAAGTGTCACTGTCTATGTTCCAGAAGACCGGGCAGTTGCTAACGGCGTAGATCTTAACCGTAGCTCTTCTTATAGTATAAATACTGAAGTACAAGGCTCCAGAAGAAATTACACTTATGAGAATTGTGATTTCAGGCTTGAAAAGCGATTTCAATTCGGAAAGTTTGGTAATTTTGGAGTTTTTCTCGATATCTTTAACCTCCTTGGTAACTATTTTGTTAATATTAACCAGAATCCTGGCGGAACCTGGAGACCGACTGACAACAATGTGACCACGGGGACATATTCACCGAGTGGAAGTTATAAGAGGATTACTGGAATTAGCAACCTGACGAGAGTGTTTAGGTTATCGGTTCGCTATGAGTTTTAACAAATGATGGCTGAGTCTATGAGGAAGGAGGAGAGATCTTCCCTCCTACTGTTTATTTTGAGGCGAGACAGGAGGTATTAAAATGAAAACCGCTAAGCGTCTTATCTGTCTTTCATTAGTTATCTTAAGCCTGGCCTTTTTTGCTCAACTTGGAGCTCAAAAGGGTCCGGCGGGCAGAAAAACTTTGAAGAAAATTGAGAATACCGATCCAGCCCTTCGAATGAAGTGGTATGAGCAGCACCAGGCAATGAAAGCCTCAACTCCTTTTAAGAATATCAACTGGAGGTTTATTGGTGGCTACCTGGACAGTATTGGTGGCCGCTGCACCGATGTCGATGTTCCGAAGGGCAGTCTCTATACAATCTACGTTGCTTCAGCCAGTGGTGGCCTGTGGAAAACTGACAACGCCGGTGTGACCTGGGAACCCCTGACCGATGATTTCCCAACGCTGTCGTTCGGTGATATAGCCATATCGGAATCAAACCCTCAGATAATTTATGCCGGTACCGGTGAAGCTAATATCTTCCGGGCTTCGATTGCTGGCACTGGAATCTGGAAATCCACCGATGGTGGTAAGACCTGGCAGCATATGGGTTTAACCGACACCAACACCATTGGCCGCATCAGAATACATCCCTCGAATCCTGATATAGTTTATGTGGCTGCCTCTGGCCATGAATGGACTTATAACCAGGAAAGAGGTGTTTACAAAACTGTTGATGGTGGTAAAAGCTGGCAAAAGGTCTTGTACCTCAATGAGAAAACTGGTGCTATTGATCTGGTTATGGATCCAAAAAATCCAGATGTTTTAATTGCCTCCATGTGGAACAGAATCCGCCAGCGGTGGAGTGACCCGGTGCCTGAGGATGGAGATGGGTTATACAAAACTACTGATGGAGGAAAGACCTGGAAGCCTTTAATTAAGGGTTTACCTGACACTAAATATACAGGTCGGGTTGGCCTTGACCTCTGCTTGAGTAAGCCCAACGTGGTCTATGCCTATGTTGACAATCATACTCCTACCCGCACCCCTGACCCCGGAGAACGCGATTCTTATGGCCGCATCAGAACCTATCCGGATATTGCCGGAGCTGAAGTTTATAGATCAGATGATCAGGGTGAAACCTGGGTAAAGGTTAGTCCTTCTGACCGCTTATTTGAACGCTTTGGCGGGACCTATGGCTGGGTTTTTGGCCAGATAAGAGTTGATCCCAGCCATGAAAATACTGTTTATTTAATGGGTCTTGGCCTTTATAAATCAACTGATGGTGGCAAGAGCTGGAACCAGCTCTATTATGAAAACCTTCATGTCGATCATCATGGCTTGTGGATTTGTCCCGATAATCCGAATTATCTGATTAACGTCAATGATGGCGGGGCCAATGTTTCTTACGATGGCGGTAAAACCTGGCGTGATTTTCACAAGCAGATTCCGGTTACTCAGTTTTACAATGTAGCCATAGATAATCAGCAGCCATTTACTGTTTACGGTTCAGTGCAGGATTCAGGAACACACCGTGGCCTGGGAGTTGCTCCACAAAAGGCGACCGGTCAAGAAACAAGACGGCCAAGGCGTCGCCAGGAAGTGCGCTGGGAAACTGCCCCTGGTGGTGAAGGAACCCATGTGGCCATTGATCCTTCTGACCCGAATGTCATATATTCTTCCAGCTACTATGGCCGCGTGATGCGTTCAGAATATAAAAACGGCACCTGGATAAGTAAAGATGTTTATCCTAAACCGGCTGAGGGAGAACCAGAACACCGCGGGCAGTGGCTGGCCCCAACCATTATCTCGCCGCATAATCCGTACATAATTTATCATGGTTTTCAGTATGTCTTCCGCTCGACCAACCGTGGCGACAGCTGGGAAAGAATCAGTCCCGATTTGACCGCCTATGATCCGCAAAAGCAGGGGCGGCTGCCATATGCCATTCCTTTTGCTGCCCTGACTGCTCTATCTGAATCGCCCTTAAAATTCGGGTTGATTTATGCCGGCAGCGACGATGGGCGGGTGCATGTGTCGAGAGATGGTGGAGCCACCTGGACTGAAATAACCGCCGGGCTTCCCTATAACAAACATGTCTGGAGTCTGGTCGCTTCGAAGTATGATTCAGGTACAGTTTATATCACTCTCATCGGACGCCATGATGACGATTTTGCCCCTTATGTTTTTAAATCAACTGATTTTGGGAAAACCTGGAAAGATATCAGCGGCAATTTACCTGGTGGCCCGACCAATGTCATCCGGGAAGACCCCTTCAAAAAGGATGTCCTGTATGTCGGGACAGACTGCGGTGTCTATGTTACGACCAATGGTGGTCAGAGCTGGGATTACCTTGGCAGCGGGCTGCCCAATGTTCCGGTCTGGGATATTCAGATTCAAGCCCGGGATAGAATGATGGTCATAGCTACTTATGGACGCGGAATATGGGTCATTGATGATCTGAGTCCTCTGGAGAAATAAGTAAAGCAGGTCTTATTTAGGTAGGATCAGGTAAGATAAGGAGCTGTCGGAAGTTCTGGTTGCTGCGGCGAGAAGAACACCGCTTTAACTGTTCAGTCTTAGAACAGAATAGAAAAGCAAAAGTTCGGCCTGACTGAGTGAGAAAACCAGAGTAGAAGAGTTAAGTGAATGGCAGGCCAGGACTTTTAGGCTGGAAGTCTGAAACCAGGCTGGATTTATGCAATGTGAAAAGAGTAAGAAAAAAGAATAAGAAAGATGAAAAATAAATTTTAGTCACTATTGCCAGCTATTTGTAAGAAATAGCGTAAGGAGGTTACATGCAAAAAACACCCAGGAAAAATAGCCCAAAGATAAATGGGCTATTGAGTCTACTAATTGCTCTTTTTATTTTTTCATCCATTCTCTCCTTTACCCCACCGCCGCTCTGGTCGCAGGGAAAGGTTGAGGACTGCGATCGGTCTTTCGCCCTGAGAGAAAAATTTGAGGGGCAGGCAATTAACATTCCCGACCGTCCGGTCTGGATCGAGAAAACGTCTCGTTTCTGGTATCGGAAAACAGTGCAGGGTGGTCATCAATTTATTCTGGTTGACGCCGACCAGGCCACCAGGCAACCGGCCTTTGACCATGAAAAGCTGGCGGCTGCGCTGAGCAAAGAGGGCGAGGAGAAGTTTACAGCTATTACCCTGCCTTTTAGAGCTATTAAATTCATTGACGGTGAAAAAGCCATTGAGTTTGAGTTTAAAGGCTCCACCTGGCGTTTCGAGCTGGCGACCTATGAACTCAAAAAGACAGGGCCCGCACGCGAATTTCGAGGTCAGCAGGACGGCTGGCAGGACGTTGGCGGTCCGCCGGCTCAAGCGGCTTCGAAGGAATCAAAAGCGTCCCCTGACAAAAAATGGGAAGCCTTTATCCGTAATTACAATGTCTGGATTCGCTCGGTTGAAAGCCGTGAAGAATTTCCGCTGAGCTGGGACGGGAATGAGGGCGATTATTACACTTTTCAGTCGCTGCTCTGGTCGCCTGATTCCAAAAAGCTTGTCGCTTTACGTATCCGGCCGGGGCTTCATCGCAAAATTCAGTATGTTAATTCATCACCGACTGACCAGCTGCAGCCGAAATATTTCACCCTTGGCTATACCAAACCTGGCGACCCACTCGACATCGAACAACCGGTTCTTTTCGTGGTTGAGAGTAAAAAGCAGATAAATATTGACCGGGCGCTCTTTCCTAATGCCTTCGACCTTTCTAACTTTGCCTGGTGGAAAGACAGCCGGGCTTTCACTTTTGAATACAACCAGCGGGGCCACCAGGTTTATCGGATAATCGAGGTGGACGCGACGAGCGGCGCGGCTCGAGCTCTGGTCAATGAAGAGTGTCCGACTTTCTTTTTCTACTCCGGCAAAAAATATCGCCATGACCTGAACGACGGTCAGGAAATCATCTGGATGTCCGAACGCGATGGCTGGAACCACCTCTATCTTTATGACGGCCGCACCGGCCAGGTGAAAAATCAAATCACCAAAGGCGAGTGGGTGGTGCGGAGTGTGGTTCAGGTGGATGATGAGCGACGCCAGGTGTTGTTTCTGGGAAGTGGCATGTATCAGGGTAAGGACCCTTATTTTCTCCATCTTTACCGCGTGAACTTTGATGGCTCAGGACTCGAGGCTTTGACGGAAGCCGATGCCAACCACGCCATCAGCCTGTCCTCTGATCTGAAATACTATGTTGACCTTTATTCGCGCGTCGATCTGCCGCCGGTCATGCAGCTCAGAAGAACCGAAGATAAAAAAGTCGTCATGGAGCTGGAGAAAGCCGACATTTCAGGGCTGCTCAAAGCTGGCTGGCGGGCGCCTGAGGTTTTTGTCAGCAAGGGCCGTGACGGCAAAACCGACATCTGGGGAATCATCATCAGACCGACCAATTTCAGTCCGAAGAAAAAATATCCAGTCATCGAATATATTTATGCCGGGCCGCATGATTCTTTTGTACCGAAGAATTTCTCAGTCTGGAATCAGATGATGGCTCAGGCCGAGATTGGATTCATCGTGGTTCAGATTGACGGCATGGGGACGAGCAATCGCTCCAAGGCTTTCCACGATGTCTGCTGGAAAAATCTCAAAGACGCTGGCTTTCCGGACCGCATCCTGTGGCACAAGGCAGTAGCGGCTAAATATCCTTATTATGATATAACGCGGGTCGGGATCTACGGGACCTCGGCTGGCGGGCAGAATGCCCTGGCTGCGCTTCTCTTCCATCCTGAGTTTTACAAAGCGGCGTTTGCGGCGGCTGGCTGTCACGATAACCGCATGGATAAAATCTGGTGGAATGAGCAGTGGATGGGCTGGCCGCTCGGACCTCAATATGAAGAGTCTTCCAACACGGTCAATGCTTATCGCCTGCAGGGCAAGCTCCTGCTGGTTATCCCCGAGCTCGACACCAATGTTGATCCGTCAACCGGTTATCAGGTGGTCAATGCGCTGATCAAAGCCGGCAAGGATTTTGACCTGCTGGTAGTGCCTGGAGCGAATCACGGTTCGGGTGGCATATATGGCGAAAGAAAGAAGAATGATTTCTTTGTGCGGAATTTGCTCGGTGTGAACCCGCCTGACTGGAACCGGCTCGGCAAGAAACTCCCCGAGCCACCCCGGATGAGCTTCATGCCCCGTGCGCCAGAAGAAATCGCCGCTGGTGAGGACGAAGAAATTTACTGAAAATTTATTATGATTGTGATCTGACTATTGTCTGAGCTGACGCAGCTGTCGTTTGTCGTTAGCAGCACGCGCCTGGCAGCAAAAACCATGCTGTCAGGCGCATTTTTTTATTAGGATTTAGTTACGGGGGAGGCGAGAGCAAAGTTGGTCTAAAAGATAATTTGCAAACAGTTCGGAACTTCCGTCATAAATTAAGGCGATAAAGGTTAACACCAGGTCAGGATAGCCATAGCCATCTGACTGGCTTAAACCTATTTATTGTGATATCGAATAACAACAGCCTTTTAAGAAGCCTATGAGCAAGGCAGCTTGCTTTTCATATTGGTCTTCTGAACCATTAAATCCGAATATCTTATAGACATTGATCTGGCTGTTCCCAACAGGCAAAATTCTGCAGATTGCTTTTTCTATGTTTTCCCATTGTCCTGGCTTTTCTGACTTATTGATCTTAAGTTTTGATTCGTCCAGCACTTGAATGAAGGCAATTGGGCTGTTCAGATCTTGAAGGGGACCTTTCCCGTTTGAATAGAAAGAAGCCAGGGCCGAAGTCAAGAACTTTCCACAAATCTGGTTTGGCTTCACATCCGATTCTTCAATCTCAATTATCGCTTTAACCTTTCCATCCTTGACAACGAGAATATCCACATCGCATATTTCAGTGTCCCTTCTTTTTACTTTAGACATAAAGAGCGGTAAAGTTCTGTGGCCTCCACAGGCTTTATCGAGCATCACTTTATATCCCGGCTCACTGGAAAAAGATTCGCTGATTGATTTCCCTAACTTTTCATGTAATACGTGATTCACTAGGCCCTCCTTTATCTAATCTTCAGGGAGATGTTTTTTCATTCCCCTTTCACTATTAACTTAATTAATTATAGTTCATTATCTCCATCCAGGTAAACCGATATTTACCTCTCTCACTTTCTGCGTATTTTATTCACGGCTTCTACCTGTTATTGACATAGCGCAGCTCTATATGTTAAGAGAAAAACAAAGTTTTTCATGATGCGATGGAGAGCCTATGGTGGCACTTTCGGCCCGGGAAAAAGCGGACACAAGCCAGGAAAATTCAGGCCACTCATGAATTGTAAGGTGCAGGTCGGAGATGGAGGAAACATACTTTATACCTGAATCCTTTCGTGATTACCAAAATGTGTTTGGCAAGTAACTTTTTTAGTTATAGTCCTAAACCCAGCAATAGAAGTAAAATGGAGAATAGAAAGGAATAAAGTCGGGATTAACTTTAGGAGGTGAAATTGGCTCTATGTAGATGTCTTGAAAAACATTCTCCATCGAACGGTCGTAAGCATGACTATGCTGGCTATGTAAAGCCGTTAGGATTTTCTCAGAGCGCAGTTGTGTGCGGCCGCTGTGAGGATCGGGGCGTTGTTTGGCTTGACGGTGATGAGGTCAACTCATACAGGAAAGGGCAAAGGATTTTTAGCGGGCCGAATGCCTTTGCCAAGATAAAAGTTGATGATAACGGCGTTATAATTCCTAACAACCAACAAGGAGACAAAGATGCCAATACCTGATTTTCAGACAGTTATGCTTCCCTTTTTAAAATCACTCGAAGATGGCCAAGAGCATCATATGAGAGAAGTTATCGAGAAAGTTGCGAAAGAGTTCAAGCTATCCGATGAGGAACGGAAGGCCCTTCTTCCAAGTGGCCAACAGTACGTTTTTGATAGCAGAGTTGGCTGGGCAAGAACTTACTTGAAAAAGGCGGGGCTCATAGATTCTCCAATCAGGGGGTATTTTAAGATAACTGACAGAGGAAATCAGGTATTGAAGGATTCTCCTTCCAAGATTACTGTAAATTATTTGAGCCAATTTAAGGAATTTGAGGAATGGCGGTCTGCTCCGAAAATAGATAAGGGCGAGCGGGAAAAAGATCAACACAAAGAGAACTTAACACCAGAAGAGGTGATAGAATCCGCTTATAAAGAGCTGAGAGAAGAGCTGGCTTCAGAGCTTCTAAAAAAGGTCAAGAGCTGTTCCCCGGCATTTTTTGAGCGGCTGGTTGTTGACCTCTTGCTGGCCATGGGGTATGGCGGCTCGCGAAAAGATGCCGGTATGGCCATTGGCCGAAGCGGTGATGAAGGCATAGACGGCATAATCAAAGGGGATAAACTCGGCCTGGACGTTGTCTATATTCAGGCAAAACGCTGGGAAAATCCCGTCAGCCGTCCAGAAATTCAAAAATTTGCCGGTGCTCTCATGGGGAAAAAGGCCAAGAAAGGTATTTTTATAACTACCTCGAGTTTTTCTAAAGATGCCATCGAATATGCCGATAAGATTGAGAGCAAGATTGTTCTAATTGATGGCGAAAATCTTGCCCAGCTCATGATTGACCATGATATTGGTGTTTCTAACTATATGACCTATACCCTAAAGAAGGTAGATAACGATTATTTTTCAGAAGAGTGAAACAGTGTAAATTGAAACACATTATTTTACCCAAAAAATCGGTTTCAACCGCTATGAAGAATAACATTGTCCTTGACGCTTTTTATGGCTTTAGTTTATTATCATCCAGAGAGGAAGGAGCGAAGAGGCAGCATTTATAACTCTAAGTTAGCAGAGGGAGAGTGGAGAAGTTTAATACCTGGTAACAATTAAAGAAAAAATGCAAAATCGTATTTTGTTTATCACTGACTTGATAGAAAAGGTATGAAACGTTGTCCGGACGTGAAGATGCACTTATAAAATAAGGAAGGGGTAGTTTGCTTGATAAAATCCATTAATAGTCATTGTGATCATAAATGAACTCAACCGATCAAAAATATACTTCTCGCCTGCTCAAAGGTGGAGCTTTATTTGAAGATATGCGTCGGCTTGTGATGGTTTGGTCTGATGAAATTCCAGAGAATGAAGCCTATGCCTATTTGCGCGGGTTGTTGCCCAAGTCTACTTTAGCTCGTGTTCGAGACATTTATACCAACAGCTTTAGGCCGAGATTTATACAGGGGTCACCACCTGACGCCTGGAGATTAGCTAAAATTCTCGAAGAGCAAAAGGCTGATCTGGAAATAATTCGCCCTTTCTATTATTGGATTACTGCCCGGGCGGAGCTACCCCTTTACGAACTTGTATCAGATTTTTTATATCCCCGCTCCAGGTCAATGGACCGTCAAGTTAGAATTGAGGATGCAGTAACCTGGTTAGCCCAAAGAACCCGACAGTATAATATCTCCTGGTCACACGGTGTTATCGTCAGAGTTGCGCAAGGCATCCTTGCGGCGCTAAGAGATTTTGGCATTTTGGTCGGAACCGTAAGAAAACAAATCTCAAATTCAGGGCTATCACCCAAAGCGTTTGCGATTATAGCTTTTTGCCTGAATGAAATGGGTTTTTCTGGTCGGCAGCTATTCTATCACCCAGATTGGCGGCTTTTCCTGTTAGATGAGGCCGGTGTCGTCCACTTGCTCTTGGATTGTCATCAATATGGTTGGCTTAGATATGATTCTGCTGGAGATATAAAAAGGATTGAATTCCCAGCAAAAACATTTAAGGAGTTTTCACGTGAAGTCCTTGGCTGATTCCTTAATAGAACTAGAAAAGGATCTATCATATCGCCCGGCTCGAATATCCGCGCATAGCGATATGCCTTATGCAATCTTTGTATATCCCCCGGCCGAAGAATTTTCTATGAGGAAACATCTCAGGCTTTTCTCTATAAAGCTGTCTCAAAACCACGGTCGGCAGGTAAAATTTCTGTCTATTGCCCGAATGGTCTGGGATACAATCAGGATTTATGGCTTAGAGGACCTTTATAAAACTGAAATGCTACGAGGTTTTGGAGCTGCTCAAAAGCATGTCCATCAGCTTATAACAGGCCCAGATTTCAAGCCCTTAACAGAAACCGTAATGGAAAAGATATCAAACCTCACGCCAGATGATAATGTGGTTTTCCTGGTTAGAGCGGGGGGCTTTGCTCCGTCTATTTGTAGTATTTCATGGCTTCTGGAAGGCTTGCATGGCAAAACAGATGTTCCAATAATCGTCTTCTATCCCGGAAGTGTGGAAGCCGGTAGCGATCTTAGATTTTTTAACTTGCCGGTAAGAGGAAATTTAGGCGCTTATAATTATCGAGTCAAAATATATGGAGTTGTCTCATGAAAAACATAAGAGATATATTTGCCAGGCCAATTGATCGATATATCGAAGAAGTTATTAAAGTTGAGCAAACAAATGAAAGCCAGGTTAGAGCCGAAATTGAAGAATATGTAGTAACAGATTCTATTCGCGATCAATTTGCTGAGATTTACAAAGAAATTGCTGAAGGGCCTGCTAAGCCGCGCGAAGGTATCGGCATCTGGATATCCGGTTTTTTTGGTTCTGGAAAATCAGCTTTCGCAAAGATTCTGGGATATACTGTCGCCAACCGTAAAGTTGGAAACACAACCGCTTCGGTTCTTTTCAACGCGGTAGCCCATGACCAACGGATTAAGGAGTTTTTAGACTATATAAACACCAGAATTCCATTTGACGCTGTTATATTTGATGTTTCTATGGAGCATGGCGTGCGGTTCACAGATGAGAAACTCACAGAGATTATGTATAAAGCTCTTCTGCGTGAACTGGGTTATGCGGAAGATTTTGATCTGGCTGAGCTTGAGATAACTTTAGAAAACGATAACCAGCTACAATACTTTGAAGAAGAATTTGAAAGAGAGCACAAAAAGACTTGGAAAAATCGTCGTCAATTAGGCTTAGCTATCAATGAAGCGAGTACAGTACTCCATAAACTTAATCCGGACACATTTCCTACAGCAGATTCTTGGGCTTTGACTGTTGGGAAAGCCCGAGCTGATATAGATCCAAACAAGCTAGCTCGTCGCAGCTTTGAGTTGTGCGCTCGCCGTGCACCAGGTAAGGCGCTTATTTTTATTATTGATGAGGTGGGACAATTCGTATCCCGTAGTGTCGATAAAATGCTCGACCTTCAAGCGGTCGTCCAGGCTATGGGCATAGAAGGCCGAAACCGAGTCGAGAGGGGCCAAGCAGTTTCACCTTTTTGGATAGTTGTTACTTCTCAGGAGAAACTCAATGAAGTAGTTACAGCCCTTGATTCTAAAAAGGTTGAATTAGCTCGCCTTCAGGATAGATTTCGGCTAACAGTTGATCTTAAACAAACTGATATAACTGAAGTTACTGCCCAGCGTGTTTTAAATAAGACACCTGAAGCAGCGGGCATGCTGGCTAAGCTATTCGATAATAATCAAGGAAGAATCAAGGCTTGTTGCACGCTGGAGAATTCGTCAAGAAATCTGCCCATTACCCAAAAAGAATTTATTCGTCTTTATCCCTACCTTCCTTATCAAATGGAACTTTGCATTGATATTGTGGCCGGTCTAAGAGCGAAACGAGGCGCATATAGACACATTGGTGGGAGCAATAGAACAATAATTAAGCAAGCTCAACAGATGATAATCAATCCAAAAACTAATCTGGGCAGTGAGCCAATTGGTGCCCTGGTGACTCTGGATAAGTTATACGAGCTTCTGGAAGCTGGTAATCTGCTGCCCAACGAAGTAAGTCAGGAAATAGCTAGAATAGCAGCTCAGCTTAATGATAATCCGTTGGCTACTAAGGTTGCCAAAGCAATTTCACTTTTAGAATCGGTAAAAGACCTGCCCAGGACAGCACACAATCTGGCAGTGGTTTTACATCCGGCAGTCGAGGCGGATCCTTTGGGGCCAGCTGTGGGAAAAGTACTGGCTGAACTCGAAAAAGCTCAGTTTGTCAAGAATACCCAGGAAGGTTATAAGCTACTGACTGTTCAAGAAAAAACCTGGGAATCAGAAAGAAATAGCTTAGAGCCCAAAGAGAAAGAACGTAATCAGATACACCGTGACCTTATTTCTGAAATTTTTTCAGATCCCAAGATTCGAACGCATCAATTTAAGAGCCTCCGTACATTCCGCCTTGGAATTACATTGGACGGTATACCTATCGGGCAAGAAGGTGATATCCTGCTTCATCTGCAGCTGGCTGAGGCTGAGAGATTTAATGAAGCGTTAAAAGAAGTGCGTCAGGAAAGCCTGTCCAAGCCAATGGAATTATTTTGGGTGGCACCAATTAAAGATGAAATGAGAGCGGCAGTGACAGAACTTTTTAGATCTAACGAGATGGTCAATAGATATGACGTGATTGCTTCCCAACAGAGTATATCATTGTCACCCGAACAGCAGGCATGCCTTGCAGAAGAAAAGAACCGGCGACAACAGTACACCCGTCGTATTCGTTCATTATTAACTTCAGTTCTTGAATCAGGTCAGAGTTTCTTTAACGGTGTTAATTATAATGCAATAAGCCTTGGATCCGACTTAGCCAGCATGATGAGAGGCCTAATTGAATTGGCAGTGCCAGCTCTCTACCCCAAGTTAGAAATCGGAACATTGCCGTTGACTGGCGTTGAGATAGAGAAGTTCCTTACCGCTATCAACCTCTCTGGGTTACCGAAAGTATTTTATGGTGATAATCCTGATATGAGCCTGGTTATTAAACAGGGAGATCAGTATGTTCCTAACCTGGGGTGTCTACTCTGTCGGGAAATCCTTGATTACCTTCATAAAGAACATGCCTATGGCAATAGGATAACTGGTAAGATTATAGAATCTCATTTCGAAGGAATTGGTTACGGCTGGGAATTAGAGTCAATCCGCCTGGGGTTAGCAGTGCTTTTCCGTGGAGGTGCTGTAGAAATCAGTTATCAAGGCAGGAAGTATCGTGATTATACTGAACCTGCAGCTCGCCAGGTTTTCCAGAGTAACCCCGCTTTTCGGGCGGCTTCCTTTGCGCCCCGTGAACCACTGGATCTAAAAGTTCTAGCCGCCGCAGCCAGGATGTATGAAGATTTGACTGGAAAGGATGTGAATATTGAGGAAGGGGCAATTGCCCAGTCTTTTAAAAGTCTGGTTGCTGAGGATCAGCAAAAACTTGTACCATTATACGCCCGCCTTAGTGCCCTGAAACTTCCTGGGGCAGACACAGTTTTAAATCAACTTAACTGGATAGAAGGAATTCTTAATAGTCCCCCTGATGAATGCGTCAAGACTTTAGCCTTTGAAGGGAAAGAATATGCAGAGGGGAGACGTCGGGCTGAAAAATTGATTAAGGCCGTTACCGATGAGAATGCAAACATTTATCAAAAGGCCCTGGAGATCTTAGACAATCAATGGCCGTTACTTAAAGAAAGAAGTGCTGACGAAACTCTTGAAAGTACTGTGGAGAAGTTAAATATTCTGTTAAATTCAGAAGATTGGTTTTGTCACCTTGATGAAATTAAGATTGCGAGCCAAACCTTAGATACAGCTTACCGTCATTTATATGCTACAAAATTAGAGCAACGGGTGAAATTGTATGGTGAGGCTCTGGACATGATCAAGGGTAGGCCGGAATGGCTGGCTGTGAGTCAAAATGATGAGATTCCTCCCGATCAAAAGCAATCAGTTTTGTATCCCTTAACCAGCCGGATTGTTTCAGACATGGATCTGCCCTTTGGGGCGACAGTTTGCCGTCGGGCTGGAGCATCATTATCACAGATAGAAACTGAAATCGATAGCGTAAGCGCAATTGTGAGCCAAGTTATGAAAAGATTGATTCAGCTTGCCGCGCCCAAGGGAGGGGTGGAAATAGTTCCTGTATCCAGGCTTTTCCCTTCGCAGATAGCAACAGAAGAAGAGCTCAGGGAATTTTTGGCAGCTCTTGAAGAACGTCTAAAAAAAATAATCGCTCGCGGGGACACCGTTATACTGGAGTGACAAGCATGGGTGCCTATGAACTGGCTGTCAATAACTTTGCTGTGGCTGAAAACCTTTTGCAGCTGTACGAGCTATTTAGCAATCTTAGAGAAGGACCTGTTACCGAAGATTTAAGGCTGGCTGTCTGCAGGTTATGGGATGTTCCTCCTAATGCAGCTCTTCGGAATGCTTATAATGAACAAATGGTCATGTTAGCCCATGCTAATGCACCAATCCCCCAGGCTCTTCTTATCGAAAATGGCGCTGACTTTTTGCTCAGGCAGGCAGTCGTAGTGGCGTGCACAGCTGTAGAATCTTTTTTCTGGGATAGCTTGCGTGAAAATGCATTGACCATAGTCCGGGCCCGCCGAAGAGGAGCAGATGAGACCCTACGTGGAATTACTTTAACTCTGGATGATTACCTGTCATTAGAAAACTATGCTGAGCCTGATAAGCGTCTTGAACAGATTATTCTGAAGAACTTTGAACGTAAAACCTTATATAGCACAGAATCAATCGACAATATTGCCAAAATCCTAACGGTCAACAATTTTTGGGAAGATATATCCAAAAAGTGCGGCCAAAGTATAAACGATATCAGAAGAAACCTCGACGAGATTATTCAGAGGAGGAACCACATCGCTCATCGTGCTGATAGACCCGAAACAGAAACAGGCCTTGATGAAAGGATTGATGGCCATGGCTTGAGAAAGATAACCTTCCCCTGGGTAAATACCAGGGTTGCCACAGCTAAGAGCGTTGTTATAGCAGCTAATAAATGTTTCAAGGCAGCAATTGGGAAACTAAAGAAGGATTTGGAAATGCAGGAAAAACAAGCTGCCGAGCAGGAATTGGCCAAGGCGACAATAAAAGGAAGAAAGATCGGACAATGAATTGGGATATTATTACCAGAATCCAAAGGTTCACGCTAACGGCGCGCCACAATTTAGAGCGCGAGGCGGGAGAACAGCTGGAAGGAATCTATGGCTGGCTTCCAGATGGTTCCTTTACCGACAAGGCTTCGTTTTCTCCAGCTCTCATCCAGGTTGAAGAGGCTAAAAAGACCCGCACCAGTTTAGAAAATTATGCAGCGGCCGAAATAGAAGCAGGTTCTAATTATAAGACTGCAAGAGAAGATTTGATAAGGGAGACTGCTTTCACCTGGCTTAACCGTTGCGTTGCGCTCCGAATGATGGAAGAACGACAGCTTATAAAAGAGACCATAAGCAGACTTTCTGATTCGAACGCTTTTAAGCTCTGGGTGGCTGATGAATGTGATCCTGAGGCTAAAGACTTATATTTAGCCGGTGACATACCAATTGGTCCTCTTGGAGAAGGTCCGAGACAAAAAGCATACAGGCGATTTTTACTGTGGGAGTGCGAGCGGCTGGCCCGTGAAGTGTCTGTTCTTTTTGATATCACTAATCTATCCAGCCGGCTTTTTCCCAGGCCTTGGGTGTTAAAGCAAATTGTTAATGATATGAGCTCACCAGATTTGCTTGAAGCCTGGAAGCCCGGTAACGAGGAAACTATAGGCTGGGTCTATCAATCATTTAATGCAGAAGAATTGCAGGCCGCATTCGCAAAAGCTCGGCAGCAGGGTAAAAAATTCGGCCCCAGAGATATTCCTGCAGTTACTCAGCTTTTCACAATTCGATGGGTGGTGATATTTTTGATTGAGAATTCGCTTGGTCGCCTCTGGATTGAAATGCATCCAGATAGCAATTTGATTAAAGACCTGAGTTATTTAGTTCCGGCCAAGCAGAATAACAAACGCAAGATGAAGCCTGTCAAAGACATCACCTTCCTTGATCCGGCCTGTGGTTCAATGCATTTTGGTCTTATTGCTTTTGACCTGTTTGAGCAAATGTACAGTGAAGAAATTGAGAATAAAGGTAAGCCTGGCTGGCCTGATATGCCTTCAGTAGAAGACCGGGCAGACATTCCAGCTGCTATTATTAAGAACAATTTATTTGGCATTGATCTAGATTTGCGGGCTGTTCAGTTATCAGCTTTGACTCTTTTCCTACGTTCTAAGACGATAAACCTCGCCTGCCAATTTACAGATAGAAACATTGCTTGTGCTAATGTAGAACATTTAACGGCGGGGCGTCTCGAATCATTTATAAGTAGTGCTGAATTCGAGCATCCTATCTATGAAAGAATACTTAAAGCTATGGCTGAGAAGCTCAGAGATAGCGATAACCTGGGGAGTTTATTGAGGCCCGAGGAAGAACTAAAGAGATTAATAGAAGAGGAGCGTAAAAAAGCACAGTCGGAACCTGTACAAAGAGAGTTATCTTTTTCTGAGATTTCCAGTGAAAAATTCGAGACACAGGAAGGGGTGGAAGAGTTCTTTGGCGTTCTAGAAAAAAGAGTGCTGGAAAAACTCGACGAATTTGTTCAGCAGTCAAGACAGATAGGGCAGGATCCAGCTCATTTTGCCGCAGAAGCTGCTAAGGGACTGAGACTGTTACGGTTGGTCCAGCGCCGTTATGACGTGGTGACAACTAACCCTCCATATGTTTCTGCCAGGAAAATGAACGAGCGACTTGCTGAGTTATTGGAAGACGAATATCCTGATGGCAAAAGTGACGTTTACGCAGCTTTTATTCAGAGATGTTCAGAGCTATTGAACACTGAGGGCCTCCTGGGCATGCTCACCATGCATTCTTTTATGTTTATCAGTATCTATGAGAAATTGAGAGAGATCCTTCGCAATGAAATGGCCATAGAGACGATGGCTCATTTTGGCGGTGGGTTGTTTGCAGTTGGGAATCCAGGAACTTTACAGACAGTATCTTTTGTTCTGCGACACGAAGAAGATGATGGGAAAAGAGAAAATAGTGTAGGAACATATTTTAGACTGGTGCATGAGCGAGATGCCGACTCAAAGCGTGTGGCGTTTGAATCGGCACTTAAAGCCCTCCGGGCTGGCCGGCCTCATCCTAAGGTATTTTTTTATAAGCAGCACGATTTTGACGCCATCCCGGGGAAGCCCTGGGTCTACTGGCTGCCGGAGAAGTTAAGGAATCTGTTTAAACAATTCAGTAAACTCGGGGAAATAGCTGAGCCGAAACAAGGGCTGGCAACGGCTGATAATAATCGATTTCTACGGATGTGGTGGGAGGTTGGGCTGGCCAATATCGGCTTCGGGATGAAAGATCGTAATGAAGCTAAAAACAGTGGATTAAAATGGTTTCCCTATATGAAGGGAGGCACTCCTTTCCGGTGGTATGGAAATCAAGAAGTTGTTGTCAACTGGCATAATGACGGAGCAGAGATTCGATGTTTAGCTGACAAAAACGGCCATATACTATCACGACCGCAAAACGTCGATTATTATTTCCGGCGGGGAGTTACGTGGAGCGACATTTCATCCAAGGGATTCGCAGCTCGTATTTCCCCTGGGGGCTTTATTCACGACGTTAGTGGGATGACGTGTTTCCTTGCAGAAAAAGATATCCTATTGATACTGGCAGTTCTTAATTCAAGACTGGCTCAGTTCATACTTTCTGCTCTCAATCCAACCATTCATTTTCAGGTAGGTGACATTGAGCGATTACCAGTGCCCGCTGAGCGTAATGAAAAAATAGCTGAATTAGTAAATAGATGCATTGAGTTGAAAAAGAAGGATAGCCGTGAAAGTGAGATAACTTATGATTTTGTGCATCCTCTCGAGAAGCTTGAAGAGGAAGAAGCAAGGAGTAAGGAACTCGCCGAGCTGGAAAGTCAGATTGATATTGAGATATCCAGGCTCTATGGCCTGTCTCAGGAGGATCTCGAATTTATTAATGAAGAATTATCTAACGAGAATAGAGTTGGGGACAATAACGGTGATGATAACGAATCTTCATCAGATACTGAAGAATCTCACGTAGAGGCACAGGCCCTCGATCAAACACAATGGGCTATGAAGTGGATTTCATATGCGGCAGGAATTGTCATGGGCCGGTTTGAGATAGGCAAGCCAGACGGACTCGGGCGGGGGAATTTTACACCTGAGATCCTAAGTGATCTCAGGCCCTTAATTAGTTCTGAAGGTATCCTGGTTAATGATCCTCACCGGCAGCTTGACCTGGCGGAGCGTTGCCAAAACGCTCTTGAAATAATGCTCGGAGAAAAAGAAACTGGCGAGCGGATTAAAAAGGCACTGGGTCAAGGGGAACCTCTGGAACTTTTGTGGGCCTGGTTTGATCGTTTTAGTGGTGGACGTGAGGATTCTTTCTGGAAGTTCCATTTTCAGCTCTATAAAAAGAGGCCTATCTACTGGCCGCTTCAATCACCAAAACAGCTTTTTACGGTCTGGGTATTCCAGGAGAAATTCACCCGAGATACACTCTTCCAGGTCAGGAATAATATTGTCGAGCCAAAATTAAGAATGGTGGAGAGAGCTATTAATGATCTTCGCCAGCGTGCCGAGTATGATAGAGCTGCCAGGAAAGAGGTAGATAGACTTCGGGAACTAAGTGACGACCTAACCGAGTTTTCAAAGTTACTCAGGACAATCGCTGAAAAGGGTTATATCTCCCATAAGGATGATGGTGTTCTGATAAATGCGGCTCCACTTTATCAGCTATTGCCCTCATGGCCTGAAACAAAAAAAGCGTGGGAGAGGCTGGAGAGAGGGGAGTATGATTGGGCACAGCAGGCTATGGCATACTGGCCAGACCGCGTCCGAGAAAAGTGCGGGAGAAATCGATCTTTGGCTATTGCCCATGGTCTGGAGGAACTCTGTCAGGTGCCTGAAAATGACCGTGGCAAAGCCAGAAAAAGCGGTAGAAAGAAAAAAAGCAATTAAAAAGCCGATTGAGGCAGAGGCGACATGATGGGAAAAATAACAGAAGATATTCTAGGGATTGTAAAAAGGCAATTGGCTGAGCATGGTATTGTTGTCTGGTATGATCCAGAAAAGTCCTACAGACGGTTACTTCCGCAATTGGGTTCCGCTGGTTTAGATATAATTTCTTACCAGGACGGTTTTTTTAAACTCAGAGAAGAGCTTGAACCCTTTTTAGAATTTGTTGATGAGCAGGGCAATATAAAAAACGGGGCTGAGATCCCACCGAAGCTAATCGTTTATATTCCCTTAAAGAGGGAGGAAACCGAATTCGCTTTTATCGAGGCTGAAACCGCCGGCATTGTAATAGAACCTGATTCTCCTCTTCCCGAATGCAACACAAAACTAAGCCTGGCAGTAGAACGTGTATTTAGCCAGATTGCCCCGGCTAAAGCCAAGCAACTTGCCAGACAGGCGGAAGAGGGATTACTAACTATAGAAGAACTGGACAAAATTGCCGAAGAGACAGGTCAAAGCACGGCCGGACTTCTTCAAATAATTTATGGCCCTGTCTCAGTAGATGAAATTATCGTGCAGTTTGCTGCCTCTGAAACTAAAGACCAGGATATTATAGAAAAAAAGGCTGTTCCCGAACTTACTGAGCTCATTAAGAGAGAAATTGAGCTTTCAGATTTAGAAAATGAAGAGCTTCCCAAGATCAGAAAAATCTTGCGACGTTACCTTTTAGTAAATGAGTTCTTTTCGGAGATAGGAACAGAAGCAATACCTGAACAGATGAGGCGGTTGCCGTGTGCTTCAAGGCTTCCTACTGTTGATGTTATAAAACAGATATGTCGAATCTGGAGAAATAGGATCGACCTTAAAGATTCATATCCAGTTGCGGCTCAAGCCGTTGAGAAAGAGATAGGCCTTGGGGATATTGGCGTTTCAAAAG
>Ga0116169_1001332_pt1 | contig 20926 bp, 15 predicted proteins | sample AD_UKC130_MetaG_FD_89796 | JGI IMG/M metagenome (GOLD analysis project Ga0116169, IMG submission 89796) | Active sludge microbial communities of municipal wastewater-treating anaerobic digesters from Canada - AD_UKC130_MetaG | ecosystem: Engineered > Bioreactor > Anaerobic > Digestate | place...
GGCCCAGCGCGTCGCCCCGGGCGCGCGCGGCATCGGCCGCATCGGCGGCGGCCAGCGCCTCGTCGTCCATGCGGCGCACGACGGCGTTCAGCGCGGGGTTCACTGCGTCCATGCGCTTCAGGCAGGACTGCACCGCTTCGCGCGCCGAGGCGCGGCCGGTGCGGATCAGATGGGCGAGGTCGGTTGCGTCGAGCTGCCAGAGGTCCATGGGCGGGCTTTCGCGGGCGGGTGGGTCGGTGGGCAAGGATGACACCGGCGCCAGAGGGTGGGAAGGGTGCGGCTTGCCCGTGATTTCGTTTCGCCCGAAGCCAGCGTAATCTGCGGCTCGCCGCCGGGTCGGTCTGATTTATGGATGAGCCTGCACCCGAGCCCCGCGGTCGAGGACAATGCCTGTTCATTTCCGACTGACCCGCTGCAAGGCCATCGAAGGCCGAACCGCCGGCCTGCCATGCTTCCCATCGCCTTCACCGTTGCATGCCTTGTGCTCACCGCGTCCCTGGTCGTTGCCAGCCGCCACGAGTCGTCCATGGGCACGGCAGTGACCAAGACCGGCGCCAGCCTTGCCTTCGTCGCCACCGCGTGGTCGCTGGGCGCCACCGGCAGCCCGATGGGCCGACTGATGCTGCTGGCGCTGTGTCTGAGCGTGGTCGGCGATCTGTGCCTGCTGTCGCGGCAGAGCCGCTGGTTCCTCGCCGGACTCGGTGTGTTCCTGCTCGCGCACCTGGCGTTTGCCGCGGCGTTCGCGTCCGCTGCGCCATCCATGACCGGCATCGCCGCGGGCGCCGCATTGATGCTGGGCGTCTCGGCCGCTGCGCTGCGCTGGCTGTGGCCGCACCTGGACCGGGTGATGCGGCCAGCGGTCCTGGCCTATGTGGCGGCCATCGCGGCCATGTGTGCGCTGGCGGTCGGCGTCTCGGTCGCGTCGGGACAGTGGCTCATCGCGGTCGGCGCGTTGCTGTTTGCCGCCTCGGATCTGTCCGTCGCCCGCCAGGCATTCATCGCGCCCGCATGGCTGAATCTCGCATGGGGACTGCCCGCTTACTATGCCGCACAGATGCTTCTGGCATGGTCAGTGCCCCACTGACACGCTTGAAGGCCGTGCGCATCGACCTTTCGGGAAAACTGTCATGGCCGTCTCGCTAGACTCTGTCCGCACCTTCGCCCTCAGCCTGCCAGACACGACCGAGGAACCCCACCACGACTTCGGTTCCTTCCGGGTGCGCGGCAAGATTTTCGTCACCATCCCGCCCGGTGAGGCTCTGCTGCACATCTTCCTGCCCGAACACGAGCGCGAACTCGCCCTGGCAGCGCACCCTGACAGTCTCGAGCCGGTGCACTGGGGCGCAAAGGTGCTGGGCGTGCGCGCCCGCCTCGCGCTGACCAGCGCGGCAGTCGTGACGCAGCTCGTCCGGACGGCCTACGACTTCAAGGCAGCGAGCGTGCCGGTCCGGCGCCCCGGTCCGGGCCCCGACACGATCGACGCCTATATCGACGGGTTCCCTCCGCGGGTGCAGACGATCCTGCAATCGGTGCGCGCAACGGTCCGCACGGCCGCTCCGCTGGCCGAGGAGACGATCAGCTACCGAATACCTGCATTCAAGTACCGGGGCGTGCTGGTCTACTTCGCCGCCTTCCATCACCACATCGGGTTCTATCCGCCCGTCAGCGGCGATCCGGCACTCGAGGCGGCGGTTGCCCCTTACGCAGGCGAGAAAGGCAATCTTCGCTTTCCACTGGACGAGCCGATGCCGCTGGCGCTGATTGAGCGCATCACACGGCTGCGCGTGGCGCAGAACGAAGCGAAGGCGCTGGCGAAGCGGCGCGCGAAGAAAGTCCGATGAGAGCGGGCACCGGCTGGACCCGACGCGTGGGCGAGGCGCCTGCTGCTCCGCCCCTTCCGCCGCGATATCCTTCTTCCTCTGCGTCAACCCTCTCGAAAGCCCAACACCATGACTCGCCCAGTTCACGTTGTCGGGGTCGGCATGATCCCGTTCGCCAAGCCCGGCGCCAGCAAGCCCTATCCCGAGATGGCCGCGCACGCGCTGCGCGCCGCGCTCGCCGATGCGCGGCTGGGCTTCGAGGCGGTCGAGCAGGCATACATCGGCTATGTCTATGGCGATTCCACGGCCGGCCAGCGCGCGCTGTACGAGGTGGGCATGACCGGCATCCCGGTGGTCAACGTCAACAACAACTGCTCGACCGGCTCGACCGCGCTGTTCCTGGCCCGCCAGGCGGTGCAGAGCGGCGCAGTGGAATGCGCGCTGGCGCTGGGCTTCGAGCAGATGACACCGGGCGCCCTGGGCACGCACTTCAATGACCGCCCCAGCCCCTTCGAGCGCTTCGACGACGAGACCGAGGCGCTGGTCGGACACGCCGAGGTGCCGCTGGCGCTGCGCTACTTCGGCGGCGCGGGCCTGGCCCACATGCAGCAGTACGGCACGCCGCTGTCCACCTTCGCCAAGATCCGCGCCAAGGCCAGCCGGCATGCGGCCAACAATCCGCTGGCGCTCTTTCGCAATGTGGTCACGCCCGAGGAGGTGCTGGCCTCGCCCTCGATGTGGCCGGGCGTGATGACCCGGCTGATGGCCTGCCCGCCGACCTGCGGAGCGGCCGCCGCGCTGCTGTGCTCGGAGGAGTTCGCCCAGCGCCACGGCTTGGACCGCAGCGTGCGGATCCGCGCGCAGGCGATGACCACCGATTCGCCCGCCACCTTCGAGGCGCACGACATGCGCGAGGTGGTCGGCTACAGCATGGCCAAGGCGGCCGCGAACAAGGTGTACGAGGCCGCCGGCGTGGGCCCGCGCGACATCGACGTGGTCGAACTGCACGACTGCTTCGCCCAGAACGAGCTGCTCAGCTACGAGGCGCTGGGTCTGTGCCCCGAGGGCGGCGCGGCCGGCTTCGTCGATGACGGCGACAACACCTACGGCGGCAGGATCGTCACCAATCCGTCGGGCGGTCTGCTGAGCAAGGGCCACCCGCTGGGCGCGACCGGCCTGGCCCAGTGCACCGAGCTGGTCCAGCAGCTGCGTGGCACCGCCGACAAGCGCCAGGTGCCCGGCGCGCGGCTGGCGCTGCAGCACAACCTCGGGCTGGGCGGCGCGTGCGTGGTGACGCTGTACGAGAAGGTTTGAGCAAACCCAGCGGTTCGAACCCGGCTGTTGCGCCCGGCCGATCTTTACGATTGGCCGAGGGACAACTTTACGATTGGCCGAACCCAAACCTTGCAATCAGCCGGCCCCGGCAGCCGGCCGCCCTTCCAGCCTGAATTCTCCCGGATCGAACACCCGCGTCATCTCCCAGTAGTCCAGCAGCCGCCACGGTGAGGTCACCGTCAGGCGGTTGCGCGAGTTCTTGTACCAGCTCGTCACGCCCGGGTGGGTCCACACCATGTCGCGGGCCTTGGCCTCGAGGCGCCGGTTGTACTCGTCGTGCACTTCCTGGCGGACCTCCACCGACCCCACGCCCTGCTCGATCATCAGGCGCAGCGCCTGCATGATGTAGCGCACCTGGCACTCACTGTGGAAGATGATCGAGCCGCCGTGCGCAAGGTTGGTGTTCGGGCCGTACATCACGAACAGGTTCGGGTAATGCGGTGCGGTCATGCCCAGGTAGGCACGCGGGTCGTCATCTCCCCAGTCGTCGCGCACGGTGTGGCCGCCGGTCCCCGCGATTTCCAGCGGCCAGAGCAGGCGGGACGCCTGAAACCCGGTCGCAAAGATGATCGCGTCGACCGGATGCACGGTGCCGTCCTTCATCACGATGGCGTCGGCGGTGATGTGCGAGATCGGGTCGGTCTCGAGCGTGACGTTGTCGCGCCGGAGCATCTTGTACCAGTGGTTGTCGCGCAGCATCCGCTTGCCGTAGGGCGGATAACCGGGGATGCACTTCGCCAGCAGGGCCTCGTCGCCGCCCAGTTCGCCGCGCACGTAGTCGACGATCATCTCGCGCATCTTGTGATTGGCGGCGTTCAGCGAAATGGCGGGCGTGGGCCAGGACGGATCGGCGTGCAGCGACGCATGAAAGCCGTCGGAACTGGCCCAGAACAGCTGAAAGCGCAGCCAGTTCGAGTAGTACGGCAGATGCTCGAGCGACCAGATGTGGCCGGCGGTGACCGGCAGGTGGTAATTGGGATTGTTGACGGCCCAGTGCGGCGTGCGCTGGAAGACACGCAAGTGGGCCACGTCGCCGGCGATCGAAGGGCCGGCCTGCATGGCGCTGGCCCCGGTGCCGATCATCGCCACGCGCTTGCCGGCCAGTGACGCGCCGCGGTCCCACTGCGCGGTATGGAAGGCGGACCCCTTGAACGAGTCCAGACCCGCAATGGCGGGAATCGACGGCCGGTTGAGCTGGCCCACCGCCGTGATCAGCGACCGGCAGTCGGCCGAGTGGCTGCGGCCTTCGCGATCGGACCAGGTGACATGCCAGCGGGCGCTCGCCTCGTCGTACGCCGCGCGCTTCGCTTCGACGCCGAAGCGGATGTGCGGGCGCAGTTCATACGCCTGCGTGACCTCGCGGATGTAGGCGAGGATTTCGTCGCGGCGCGAGAAGTGCCGGCTCCACCGGTTGTTCGTGTGGAACGAATACGAGTAGAAGTGGTTGGGCGTGTCGACCGCGCAGCCCGGGTAGTCGTTCTCGAGCCAGGTGCCGCCGACGTCGTCGTTCTTCTCGAGGATCTCGAACGGAATGCCGAGCTGCTTCAGGCGGATCGCCGCGCACAGGCCCCCCAGGCCGGCGCCGATGACGATCACTTTGAACTCTTCGACCGGCAGCCGGGCCGGATCGCCCTGCCAGTGCACGGCGCGGGTGTCCTCCTCGCCGAAGCTCATCTCCTCGAGCAGCAGCGGGATGTATTCGGCCGGCACGGGCTGGCCGACGCCTGCGCTCATCATCCGCTGCAGCACTTCGGGCGCCGGTCTGGGCGGTGCGCTGCGGCCGTTCGCCGCGTAGTCGTGCAAAGCCGCGACGAGCCGGTCGCGCACCGTCTGCTTGAGCGCCTCGGGCACCGTCTGCAGAAAGTTCCATGGGCCGTGGATGTACGGGGCGACCTCGTCCATCAGCGCCAGATCACCCGTCAGCTGCACCAGCACCATCAGCATCGGCGCGATGTCGCTCTCGGCCAGCGCATTGCGCAGCCGAGCCTCGTCCTGGACCGCGCGCCGCACGGCGGCCTCGAAAGAAATCATCTGCTGCTCCTGGCAATCACGCTGGGTCGTCGGCCGCATCCAGCCCGGCACGCAGCGCCTCGGTGTGCTGGCCCAGCACGGGTGCGGCAAAGGGATCGGGGCCCGGCGTGCGGCTGAACACCCAGGGCCGGGTGAAGCCCTGATAACTGCCCAGCACCGGATGCTCGATGCGCTCGAGCATCTGCTGGGCCACCGCCTGCGGATGGTCGAACATGTCGGCCAGCGGCCGGGCGGCGGCGCAGGGCACCTCTTCGCCGAAGTGCGCCTCCCACGCCAGCGCACTGCGGGCGGCAAGCGCCTCGCGCACGCGCGGCACGATCTCGTCGCGGTGCTGCGCACGCTTCTTGACGCTGTCGTAGCGCGGATCGTCGTGCAGCGCCATCAGCCCGGTTTTTTCGCAGAAGGCGCGCCAGAAGCCGGGGGTGTTCGCGGACAGGTACAGATAGCCCTCGCCCGTGGGATGGATGCCGGTGATGCCGCCCGATCGCATGTCGCGTTCGATGTCGCGCGGCTCGCCTTCGGCCCAGACCAATCGTGCCGACTGCATGGTCAGCACCGCACGCATCAGCGACACGCCGACGAACTGCCCCTGCCCGCTGCGCTCGCGCTCATAGAGCGCCGACGACACACCGCCGGCCACCAGCGCGGCGGCGTAATAGTCGACGACCGATCCATACAGGATCTCGGGTGGGCCCTCGCCACGCGACTGCTCGGTGCACATGCCGGTGAGGGTCTGCAGCACCTGATCGAAGCCGGCCTTGTCCTTCAGCGGACCGGTCTCGCCATAGCCGCTGACCGCGCAATAGATCAGGCGCGGGTTGATCAGCTGCAGCTGCTCGTAGCCGATGCCCAGGCGCGGCGGCACGGTTGGCCGGAAGTTGTGGACCAGCACGTCGGCCTCGCGCACCAGGCGCATCAGCGCGGCCAGATCGCGCGGCTGCTTCAGGTCCAGCACGACGCCGTACTTGCTGCGATTGACGCCGACGAAGGCGCGGCTCTCGTCGGCCAGGGTCGACGGATAGCGGCGCAGGTTGTCGCCATCGGGCGGCTCGATCTTGATCACCTCGGCGCCCTGGTCGGCCAGCATCGTGCAGCCGTAGGGGCCGGCGATGTAGGCGCTCAGGTCGACGACGCGGATGCCGGTGAGGGGTCCGCGCGGGCCGGAACGCTCGGGCAGGCCCGCGGCGGGCGCTCCCGCGGCGCCCGATGCGCCCGGCGCGCTGCCGGGAGTCGGGGGTGCACTCATGGCTGCACCAGACCCAGCCGGATCGCGGTCTCGAGCACCGTCCGGGCCCGGACCAGGAACGGACCGTCGATCATCTTGCCGTCCACCAGGAAGGCGCCCACTTCGCGCTCGGCCGCCCCTTCGGCCGCCTTGACCACCTTCTGGGCATGGGCGATCTCGGCGTCGGTCGGCCGGAACACCGCATTGGCCAGCGGAACCTGGCTGGGATGGATGCAGCTTTTCCCGGCGAAGCCGAGCGAGCGCGCGCGCCGGGCTTCAGCCACGAAGAAATCCGGATCGCCGACGTCGGCGAACACGGTGTCGTAGACCTGCACCCCGGCCTCGCCGGCGGCCATGCGCAGCTGGAGCATCACGTTCTGCACCGCGGCCACGTCGCGCCGGTCGATGGCCAGCGGCTCGAACAGATCGGCCAGGCCGATCTGCAGGCCGACCACGCGTGGATGAGCGCCGGCCAGTTCATGGGCAATGCGCAGCGCTCGCGGGGACTCGATGTTGATCAGCAGTCCGATCGGGGCATCGACGCCGTCACGGAACCCGTTGGCCCGCTCGGCCAGCTCGATGGCCCGCGCCGCCTCGCGCACTTCGTCGGCGCTGCCCGGCTTGGGCAGGTTGATCATGTGCAGGCCGGGCCGGGCGATGGCCGCCACATCGGCGGCGAAATGGGGTGTGCCCAACGCGTTGACGCGAACGATCAGGGTCTTGGTGCTGCCTGCGACCTGAGGCGAAGCCAGCAGGTCGGCCAGCGCCTGACGCGCCTGGGGCTTGCGGGCTTCGGTGACCGCGTCCTCCAGATCGAAGGACAGACCGTCGGCCTCGCCAGCCAGCGCCTTGGCGAACAGTTCGGGACGTGAACCGGGAACAAAGAGTTTGCTTCTCATGCAGCCAGTCTGGCGCAATTTCCGGTGAAGTAAAACCGCGGGGAGTTCGGAATGAATTGCGCTGGCGGCCCCGAAAGCGGACGACCCGGGCCTGCCATCGGCGCGGCGGCGCTTTCCTCGATGCCGGGAATTGGGCAACCTTGCCGGAGATGCCGCACCGAGCTGCTTTTCCTCTGGTGGCGGCTGCCCTTCACCGCCACCGCCACGGCCCGCAAGCCCGGTGACCAAGGAATTCCGATGATCGATCTGCGAACCCGCCTGGACGCACTGTCCGACGATGACCGCCTCGTGCTGGACTCGGCCCGCGACTATGCCGGGCGCGATCCCGAACTGAAGCGCGTGCGCGCACTGCGCGACCAGCGGCCCAGTCATGATCCGCAGGCATGGCGAACCCTCGCCGAGATGGGATGGCTGGGCTGCCGGCTGCCCGAAAGCCTGCAGGGCACGCCGCTCAGCTTCGTGCAGCTTTCCCTGCTGCTCGAGCAGTTCGGCGGCTCGCTGGCGCCCGAACCGCTGACTCCGGCGGTGGTCCTTGCCGGCGGCCTGCTGCTGGCGAGCGGCAACGAGGCGCTGAAGGCACAGTGGCTGCCGAAGCTGGCCGCGGGGGACTGGCTGCCGTCCTATGCCGGGAGCGAGGCGAAGGCAGCGGGACCGACGGCGGCGGGCGGTGCAGCGGCGAATGCAGGAGAAGTGGCGACCGCCGGAGCCACGGCGCCCGTTGCGCCGCAGGCGCCGACACGTCTTGCCGCCACCGCCGAAGGATACGAACTCACCGGGCGCAAAGCCTTCGTGGCCAATGGCGAATCAGCCGATGCGTTCATCGTGTCGGCCGCCGGGCCGGCAGGAACCACCCTGGTCCTCGTGCCGCGCAATGCACACGGCGTGGAGGTGGTCGTGCGCCCGCGCATCGACGGCGGCACCTGGAGCGAACTCCACTGCACCGGCGTGGCGGTCGGCCAGGCGGACGTCATCGCCAGTGGCCCGGCCGCCGACGCGCTGATCGAGCAGGTGCTCGACGAGACCCGCCTGGCGATCAGCGCCGAGCTGGTCGGACTGATGTCCCGAGCCTTCGACCTGACGGTCGACTACGTCAAGCTGCGCAAGCAGTTCGACCAGCCGGTGGGCGCCTTTCAGGCGGTCCAGCATCGCGCGGTCGACCTGCTGGTGCAGGTCGAACTGGCGCGCGCGGTGCTGCGCCAGTCGGCTCAGCGCTTCGACGCCGCCCCGCCGGCGCCGGCGCGCGCGCTGATCGCCAGCCAGGTCAAGGCGCGCTGCTCCGATGCGGCGCTCAAAGTGCTCAAGGGCTGCGTGCAGCTGCATGGCGGCATCGCCTACACGGACGAGTGCAACGTCGGGATGTTTCTGAAGCGGGCCATGGTGCTGGCGGCCTGGCTGGGCGGCGCATCCGAGCACCGCCGCCGCTTCGGGCGACTGGTCGAGTCGGGCGCCGGGGCGCCATCCAGGGCGCAGGCAAACGATCCGTTCGTGACCGGAGTCGAGCAGTGGCTGGCCGCGAACTTCCCGCCCGAATGGCGCTTTCCGCCGACCCGGCTGGGCCTGGCCCAGGCCGCGCCCTGGCAGCAGAAGCTGGGCGCCAAGGGCTGGGCGGCACCGGGCTGGCCGAAGGAGTTCGGCGGCATGGGCCTGTCGGCCTACGACCAGGTGCGCATGGCCGATGCCTTCGATCGCCACGGCATCTCGATCGTGCCCAACATGGGCATCACGATGCTCGGGCCGCTGCTGATCCGCTATGGCACCGATGAGCAGCGCCGCACCCATCTGCCCGGCATTCTGGCCGGCACCACCCGCTGGTGCCAGGGCTATTCCGAGCCCGGCGCCGGCTCCGATCTGGCCGGCCTGCGCACCAGCGCGGTACTGGACGGCGACAGCTTCGTCGTCAACGGCCAGAAGATCTGGACTTCGTTCGCCCACGAGGCCGACTGGATCTTCCTGCTGGTGCGCACCGACCCGAAGGCCAAGAAGCAGAAGGGCATCAGCTTTCTGCTGGTGAACATGCGATCGCCCGGCATCACGGTGCGGCGCATCCGCAATCTCACCGGCGAATCGGAGTTCTGCGAGGTCTTCTTCGACAACGTGCGCGTGCCCGCGCATCAGCGGGTCGGTGCGCTGAACCAGGGCTGGACGATGGCCAAGGCGCTGCTGGGCTCCGAGCGCATCTCGATCGGCAGTCCGCGGCTGGCACGGTACCCGCTGCAGCTGCTGCGCGACCTGCTCGTCTCACGCGGCCAGCTCGACGATCCGGTGATCCGCGCCCGCTACGACGAGCTGCAGCTCGATGTCGAGGATCTGGGAGCGCTGTTCGTGCGCATGGCCGAGGTGCTGCGCCGCGGCGAGGAGCTGGGAGCCGAGGTGTCGATGCTCAAGCTCTGGGTGAGCGAGGCGATGCAGCGGGTGACCGACGCGATGCTCGAGCTGGGCGGCGAACAGGCGACGCTGGACGAGCCGATGGCGATCGATGCGGCGCACTCGGTGCATGTCGCCAACCAGTATTTCGCATCGCGGCCGGCCACGATCTATGGCGGTTCGAGCGAGATCCAGCGCAACATTCTGGCGCGGGCCGTGCTCGAACTGCCGGATGCCTGAGGCCGGCGGCGACCCGCGCCACTCCACTCCCACCATGAAGAGTCCCATGCGCCTCTCGATCCGCGTTCAAACCCGCCTTGCCGCCGCGCTGCTGATGCCGGCGGCCGTCTCGTTCGCCCAGCCAGCCACCTTCCAGACCGGCTCGCTCACCCCGGAAACAGCGCTCGTGGCGGCAAAGGCGGCGCTCGAAACCTGCCGGAAGTCGGGCTATCAGGTCGGGGTGGCGGTCGTCGACCGCGCCGGGCTGACGCAGGTGCTTTTGCGCGACCGGTTCGCGGGCGCGCACACGGTCGAGGTCGCCATGAGCAAGGCCTGGACCGCCGCGAGCTTTCGCACATCGACGATGAGTCTGGCGACGGAGACCCAGGCTGGCAGGCCGATGAGCGGACTTCGCAACCAGCCGCGCTTTCTCGCTGCCGGTGGCGGCCTGCCGATCGAGGCCGCAGGCTCGACCTTCGGCGCGATCGGCGTCTCGGGTGCCCCGGGCGGCGAGGCCGACGAGGCTTGTGCCAACGCGGGCATCAAGGCGATCGCGGATTCGATCGAGTTCTGACCGGGACGGGTGCCGCTGTCCTGATGCGCCGCGCCTGCGCCCAGCGGAGCCAGCGCGGCCACCGCCAGCATCAAAAGCGGTGCTATTCTGGATCTGTTTCAGCTCCGTTTCAGACCGATCATGCCAAATCTTTCGATCAAGGACGTGCCCGAAGCCCTCGCCGAACGCCTGCGCCAGCGGGCGGCCGCAAATCACCGCTCGCTGCAGGGCGAGCTGATGTCGATCCTGGAACTGGCCATGTCGGGGCAGGAGTTCCAGGCGCCCGGCGCCGATCAGCCCGAGGCTGCCCGGTCCAGCCAGCCGCGCCAGCCGGGCGACGCGCGCGGAACCAAGACCAGCGAACAGGTGGCCGCCGAGGTGCGCCGGCGCTGGCCCGTTCCCTTCGCCAGCGGTCCGCTCGCGGTCGACATCCTGCGGCAGGAACGCGATGCCCGCTGATCACGCCAGACCGCTGATCGTGGCCGAGCCGGCGCCCCGTCCGGCATCGCGCCCGCCTGTGGTCGTCGATTGCAGCGTGATCGCCGCGGCCGTCTTTGCCGAACCGCAATGCGAACAGGCATGGGAAGTCCTGGCCGGCAGATCCCTGCATGCGCCCTGGCTGATCGACATCGAAATGGGCAGCGTCGCGCTCAAGAAGTCGCAGCCCCGTCATAAGGACATTGCCGAGGCCGGTCTGGGCCATTTCCAGGATCTGGACATCACCCGGTATGCAGTCGATGTCGCGGCCCTCATTCAACTGGCAACCCGATACCGGCTCACCGCGTACGACGCGGCCTACCTGCTCGTGGCGAGCGAACTGCGCGCTCCGCTGCTCACCTTCGACGAAAAGCTGGGGTCCGCCGCCAGGCGGCACATGGCGTCGCTGCCATAGCGCCATCGGCTAACATCCCCCTTCCACGGGCCGCGCGCCCCGCACCGCTCTCAACCTCCTCATCCCCATGAAACGCAGCTCATTGCGAATGGATCGGGTCGATACCCCGATCATCCCCACCATCGCCGCGATGGTGCGCGCCACACCGGGCACCATCTCGCTGGGACAAGGCGTGGTGAGCTACGGCCCGCCCGCCGATGCGGTCGCCGCGCTGCCCGGGCTGATGAGCGATGTGCAGCTCAACAAGTACCAGGCGGTCAGCGGCTATGCGCCACTGGTGGCCGAAATCGAAGCCAAGCTGGCGCGTGAAAACAGCGTGCGCACCGGCACTCACAGTGCGGTCATGGTCACCGCCGGCAGCAACATGGCCTTCCTGAACAGCGTGCTGGCGCTGGCCGACCCGGGCGACGAGTTCATCCTGCCGATGCCCTACTACTTCAACCAGGAAATGGCGATCCGCATGGCCGGCTGCGTGCCGGTGCCGGTGGCGGTGCGTGACGACTGGCAGCTCGACGTGCCGGCGCTGGCCGCGGCGATCACGCCGCGCACCCGCGCCATCGTCACCGTGTCGCCGAACAACCCCACCGGCGCCGTGTATCACGAGGCCGACCTGCGCGAGGTCAATGCACTGTGCGCGCGCCACGGCATCTACCACTTCAGCGACGAGGCCTACGAATACTTCACCTACGACGGCGCACGCCACTTCTCGCCGGCCTCGATCGAGGGCGCGAGCGCGCACACGTTGTCGTTCTTCTCGTTCTCGAAAAACTACGGCATGGCGAGCTGGCGCGTGGGCTATGTCGTCTACCCGGCCGATCTGTTCGACGCGATGAACAAGGTGCAGGACACCAACCTGATCTGCGCCCCGGTGCCCTCGCAGCTGCTGGCGCTGCAGGCACTGCAGCAGGGCCGTCCGCTGGTCGAACCCAAGGTGGCGCAGCTGGCGAAAGTGCGCGCCTCCGTTCATGCGGCGCTGACCGAACTGGGCGATCTCGTGCAGTTCCCGCGCACGCAGGGCGCGTTCTATGTGCTGATGAAGCTGCCGGGAGTGGCCGATGCACTGGCCTTCAATCAGGCCATGACCGAACGACACAAGGTGGCGACCATTCCGGGCTTCGCCTTCGGGCTGACCGACACCCGTGTGGCCAATTATCAGCGCCTGTCTTATGGGGCGCTGGATGCGGACACAGTGGCCGAGGGGGTGAGGCGCTATGTCGGGGCGGTCAGGGAGTGGTACGGGCGCTGATTGAAATCCGGATCCGCGCTGCTGTGAACACGCGGGTCACCCGGCCCGCCGGAACGTCAGGTTGATCCTCGCCCTGCCCGTCGCTTCATGCTCGCCGTCCTTCACCGCCAGCACTCCGTGATGGAACAGCCGCGACGGCCCGCCCCACACCACCACATCGCCGTGGAACAGCGGCACCCTGCGGGTCGGATCAGCGCGCCGCGCGCCGCCGAACAGAAAAACCACCGGCAGACCCAGTGACATCGACACGATGGGATGACCGAAGTCGCGCTCGTCGCGGTCCTGGTGCAGGGTCAGTCGGGCACCCGGCTCATAGCGATTGATCAGGCAGGCGTCCGGGCTGAAGCCGGGGTAGCCGGCCAGACCCGCAGCCCGCACCGCCATTTCGCGCAAAACCGCCGGCATGGCGGGCCAGGCCTGGCCGCTTTCGGGGTCGTCCGTCGCGTATCGATAGCCGCGGCGGTCACTGACCCAGCCGAGCTTCCCGCAGCTGCTCATGGCCACCGACATGCGCTTGCCGCCTGGCGTGAGGTAGTGGCGCAGCGGCGCCCGGGCCAGCACCGCGCGCACCGCGTCGATCAAGGCCGGCGCGTCGGCGCGGGCCAGCCGCGGGAGCACGAACGCTCCGGGGGCGAGTTCCACCGGCGCGCCGGGCTCGGGGGCCCAGGTGTCGGCTCCGCCAAAGAGGTCGGGCGTCGATCCGCGATGCATGGTCAGGTGGCATCGTGAAAGATGATTCCGGCCGTGTGACGCAGCCCGCTTCGCACCGCGCTGACGCCATGGCGCATGGTCACGCGATACACCCCGCGCGTGCCCTGGACAGGACGCTGGTTGACGGCGATCACTGCCGCATCGCCTTGTCGCAATGGCAGCACCATGGGGCGCGACTGCATCCGCGGCCGCTGTTCGGTCATGACCAATTCACCGCCCTCGAAATCGCGGCCCGGTTCGGACAGCAGCAGCACGACCTGCAGCGGAAACACCTGCTCGCCGTACAGGTCCTGATGCAGGCAGTTGTAGTCGCCGGGGCCGTATTGAAGCAGCAGCGGGGTCGGGCGGCGCTGGCCCGCCGCATGGCAGCGGGCGAGGTAATCGGCGTGGCAGGACGGAAAGTCCGCCGCCTGGCCCATGGCGGCGCGCCAGCGGTTCGCCACCGGAACAAGCCGCGGATACAGCGCCCGTCGCAGGCTGGCAATCAGCGGCGGCAGCGGGTGGCTGAAGTACTTGTATTCGCCCCGCCCGAAGCCGTGCCGCGCCATCACCACCCGGCTGCGGAACACGCCCGCCGCCGGGCCTTCGTCGTGCGCGTACAGCGCGGCCAGCCCGGCACAACGGGCACCGTCCAGCAGCGACGGAATGACGGCCGCTCCCTGGGCGTCCAGGTCACGCGCGACCGCACGCCAGTCGACGTCGGCAAGAAGGGCGACGCGGTCCGGGCGAATCAGCCGCGACCCACGAACGGCATCTTGGTCGCCATCACCGTCATGAACAGCACGTTGGACTCCAGCGGCAGCCCGGCCATGTGCAGCACCGACTGCGCCACGTGATCGACGTCCATGCGCGGCTCGACCCGCATCGACCCGTCGGGCTGGATCACGCCCTTGACCATCCGCTCGGTCATCTCGGTGACGGCATTGCCGATGTCGATCTGGCCGACTGCGATGTCGTACTTGCGGCCGTCGAGCGCGCCCGAGCGGGTCAGGCCGCTGACCGCATGCTTGGTCGAGGTGTACGGCGCCGAATTGGGCCGGGGCGCATAGGCAGAAATGGAGCCGTTGTTGACGATCCGTCCGCCGCGCGGCGACTGGTCCTTCATCACCCGGAAGGCCTGCTGCATGCACAAGAAGGTGCCGGTCAGGTTGGCATTGACCACCGTCATCCACTGCTCATAGGTCAGGTCCTCGAGCGGCACGGGCGGCGCGCCGGTACCGGCATTGTTGAACAGGAAATCGAGGCGCCCGAAGCGGGCGACCGCTGCATCGAACAGGGCACGCACCGACTTCGGATCGCCGACATCCGTGGGCACGGCCAGGGCCATGTCGCCCTTGTCGCCTGCCTGCGCAATGGTCGCGGCCAGCGCATCGGGGCGGCGCCCTGCCAGCACGACCTTCCAGCCCGCGTTCAGGAACGCGATCGAGGTGGCCCGGCCGACGCCGCTGCCGGCCCCGGTGATCAGCGCCACGGAATTGTTTGTAGTCATGTTCTCTGCCTCCTGGTTCGAGGCTTGCGAGCTTACCTGAGGCAGACCTGCCCGGCCGGAGCCGGCTGCGCGCGCCCTCCGGCGCCAGGGCAAGCTGCTTCCTTCAGGCTCAGGGCCGGCCCAAAAACAGGTACAGCGCCCGATTGCCGGCCTTGCCCTGTCCGAGCGCAAGGTAGACCGGGCCGATGCCGGTGTTGGCGCCTACAAAGACGCTGGCCCCGCTCAGGAACCGCGTGCTGGCATCGCGTACGGCGGGCTGGGTCACGCGGCCAAGCTCGAGCGACACGCCGGCATACAGGCCGCTGCCGAAGGGCTTGGGCAGCGGCATGACCTGGTTGTAGTACATCAGGCGACCGTATTGCAGGGCCGAGCCGAGCAGCTGATTGATCTGGTAGCCCGACAGGTTCAGAAACCCGCCCAGGCTGTAGCTGTCGTTGGCCGGCAGCTCGCTGCGAGGACTGAAGCCGAGCTTGAGCATCCCGCTGAACGTATGCGGGCCGACGCTGATCACCCGCTGGGCGATCAGCTCCGCGCGGTTGTTATACAGCTCGCCGCCAGCAGCCTTTCGGGCCAGGAACGCGCTCATCTCGAGTGACCAGCCGGCGCGCGGGAAATCGATCGCGTCGAGCTGGTCGATGCTGACCCCGGCTGTCACCCCGGCATAGCCGACGCGCTCGGCCGGCAGCACCGGCAGACCGACACGCAGCGTATTGGTGCGCCGCCCCGCCACGAGTCCGACCCGCGCATCGAGCAGCGTGCCCTGCACGCCGAACAGCAATTCGGCCTGCTCGACACGCACACCGTAGTCCGCGATCCGCAGGTTGCCCAGGAACAGGCTGAGCGGGCGGTTCTCGTACAGCAGCCGCGGCGCCACGTACCAGCGGCCGTCGGGCGCCAGCGGCTGGAAGAACTGGGTGCCCAGGCGCTGCGTGCGCCCGATCTGCGCCAGCGTGTTCCACTCGGCGCCCAGCGAATTCACCCAGGTGCGGCTGTAGCCGAACGGCACGTTGAGGTACGAATTGCCCTTCGAGTCGGTCGCAGCCCCCACCCCCATCCGCACGTAGTTGGGACCGTAGGCCTTCTCCTGGGGCTGCACCGACAGCACGCTGGCGCCCTGCTCGGTGATCAGCCGGTAATCGATCTGGGCGAAGTCGCCGCGCGCCATCAGTCGCGACAGATCGGCGTGCAGCGCGCTGCGATCCAGCGCCCCGCCCTCGCGCTGCCGGGTGATCTGCGCCTCGAGCACGCTCGGATTGACGTAACGGGTCTGGGCGATGCGGATCTCGTCGACCCGTTCACGGCGCGCGCCCCACTGGCGGCGATGGGCGTCCCATGCCGCGTACTCGGCCTCGCCGACCGAAAGAGCCGACAGCGCCGCCGCCGCCTCCCGGGCCGCCTGCTCGCCGGCCGGTATGCCGGCGACGCCCTTCGAGAAATCGCCGGAACCCAGCTGCGCAAGATCGGGGGCGATCAGGATGTCGCGGGCCCCGAGCTGCGCCAGCGAGCGGCGGACGTTGTCCTCCATCAGGATGTTCACCATCTGCGCCGCCACGCCGAGCAGCGACTGCAGCTCGTCCTCCTTGAGCAGCGGGCTGCCGATGTTCACCGCGATGACCACATCGCCGCACATGGCGCGCACGACGTCGACCGGCAGATTGCGGGTGAGTCCCCCGTCGACCAGCAGCCGGCCGCCCTCGTTCACCGGCGCGAACGCCGAGGGCACCGACATGCTGGCGCGCACGGCCCGCACCAGGCTGCCGCGGTCGATCACCACCATGTCGCCGCGTGCCAGATCGGTGGCGACCGCCCGATAAGGCACCGCCATCCGGTCGAAGCTGGGCAGCTCGCGGCTGACACCGAGCAGCTCGTGCAGGAAGAGCTCGACCTTGTGGCCGGCGCTCAGGCCCGGCAGGCCGCGCACCGTGCCATCGTCGGACAGGCCGAAGGTGAGGCCGAGCTGGAAGGGCCGGTCATCGTTCTTGCGGCGATAGGTCTGGTTCTCGCGCGACGCACCGTCGGCGAAGATGTCGTTCCAGTCGACCGCTCGCAGGCGCGCCTCGATCTCGTCGGGCGTCAGGCCGATGGCATAGGCGCCGGCCACCGCGGCGCCGGCGCTGGTGCCGGCAATGCAGTCGATCGGCACGCGCAGCTGCTCGAGCACTCGCAGGATGCCGACGTGGGCAAAGCCGCGGGCCCCGCCGCCGGACAGGGCCAGGCCGACCCGCGGGCGCGCGGGTGCTGCACCTGCGGGGGCGGTCTGTCCGAGAACGGGCGCGGCCAGCGCCACGCTCAGCAGCGCGGCTGCCGCGATCGACCGGATCATGCGCGACGCGGCGTGCGCTCCAGCCAGCGCAGAACCACTTCGAACAGGGTATTCGGATCGACCGGCTTGCCGATGTGGTCGTTCATGCCCGCTGCCAGACAGGCTGTCCGGTCCTCGCCGAAGGCATTGGCCGTCATCGCGATGACGGGCAGGCGGGCGGCGTCGAAATGTCGACGGATCGTGCGGGTGGCTTCCATACCGTCCATGCCGGGCATCTGAATGTCCATGAGCACGAGATCGTAACGGTCTTCAAGCGCCCGCGACACCGCATCGTGCCCGTTGTCGGCCACGTCGACCTCGAGCCCCGCCGCGTTCAGCAGTTCGACCGCGACGATCTGATTGATCGGGTTGTCCTCGGCCAGCAGGACCCGGGTGCCGCCGAACCGCTGCAGCAGCCGCGATTCGGCGCTGTCCGGCACAGGACCCTCGGCGGTGTCGACCGTGGGCTCGTCCATCGTCGCGCGCGGACCCGGCTCGGCCGCGGCCGCGGCATGACCGACCCGGACGGTGAACCAGAACACGCTGCCTTTGCCCGGCTCGCTGTGCACACCGACCTCGCCTCTCATGAGTTCGGCCATGCGGCGGGCGATGGCAAGACCCAGACCGGTGCCACCGAAGCGCCGGGTGGTGGAGCTGTCGGCCTGCTCGAAATCCTGGAACAGCTTGCCGATCTGCTCCGGCGCGATGCCGATGCCGGTGTCCTCGACCTCGAAGCGCAGCAGCAGTCCCGACGGATCGTCGTGCGCCACGGAACTGCGCACCCGAACCCAGCCCCGTTCCGTGAACTTGACGGCGTTGCCGAGCAGGTTGACGAGCACCTGCGACAGGCGGGTCGAGTCGCCCCGGACCCTGGCCGGCATCGGGCCCGGTTCGAGGATCAGTTCGAGCCCCTTGTCGCGCGCCCGTTCAGCGACCATCGAGCACGTGCGCCCCATCATGTCGACGACCGAGAAGTCCGCACTTTCCAGCGTCAGCTTGCCCGACTCGATCTTGGACAGGTCGAGCACATCGCTGAGCAGGCCGAGCAGGTGCTCGGCCGCCCGCGCGACCGTGTCCAGCCGGTCGGTCTGCAGCGGGTCATGGATGTCGCGACGCAAAAGGTGCGCCATGCCCACGATGGCGTTCATCGGAGTGCGGATCTCGTGGCTCATGTTCGCCAGGAACGCGCTCTTGGCCAGGTTGGCCGCCTCGGCACGGTCGCGTGCCACGGTGAGCTCGGCGTTGAGCTGCTGCAGCCGCTGCTCGGCGCGCTTGATCTCGGTGATATCGGTCAGCAGGAAGAAGAAGCCCCGCACCTCGCCTTCATGCACATCGGGCACGAGGTTGATCCAGGAGGGCAGCACGGTCCCGTCAGGCCGCCTTGTCTCCACCTCGCGCTGCACCGAAACGCCGGCCAGCACGCTGCGGATGTCGGCCTCGGAGTTGCGCAGACCCTCCTCGCCGACGAATTCGACCAGCGGATGGCCGATCATCTGGTCGGCCTCGATGCCGTACCACTCGAGTACCGGCCGCGTCGCGAAGCGAGCGATGAGGTCGCGGTCCCAGTACGAGACGTAGCCCGGAACGTTGTCCGCGATGGCCAGCGTCAGCTGCTCGCTCTCGGTCCGGGCGGCCACCGCCTGCTCGAGCTGGCGGGAGCGCTCTTCGATCAGTTCCTCGAGGTGGTGGCGATGGCGGTCGAGTTCGGCCTCGATGCGCTTGAGCTCGGTGATGTCCTCCTGGATGGCGAGGTAGTGGGTGATCCGGCCGTCCGCCTGACGGATCGGTGAGATGAGCGCCCTCTGAATGAATTCCTCGCCGCTCCTGCGCCGGTTGATGAACTCTCCCTGCCAGACCTCGCCGCGCTGCAAGGTGGCCCACAGGCTCTCATGGGTCCGGATTTCCGTCCGGCCGCTGCTGATCAGATTGGGATTGGCTCCGATCACTTCGGCTCGGCTGTAACCGCTGGTGTCGAAGTAAGCCTGGTTCGCGTACTCGATGCGGCCATCGATGTCGGTGATCAGCACGCTGTTCGGATTCTGCTCGACCGCCAGCGACAGCTTGCGCAACTGCTGCTCGGCGAAGTGCTCCTCCGTCACATCCGAGAACGACACGATCACCTCTAACAGCATTCCGCTGACCGGGTCGAGCACCGGCTCGGAGCTCACGCGCAGCCAGAGTCGGCTGCCGTCCGGGTGCTCCAGGCCCACCGCGACGCCGCGCTGCGGCTCGCCGGTGGCCAGCGAACGGGCCAGCGGCAAGGCTTCGCGCGGCAGCGCAGTGCCGTCCTCGCGCACCGGCAGCGGTCCGTTCACCGTTCCCTCCGACAGGCCCAGGGGCTCTCCGGGAAGACCCGCCAAAAGCCGCTGTGCCGCCGGGTTCGCGGTCTTGCGGCGGCCGCGCGCGTCGAAGATCACGATGCCTTCGCTGAGCGCCGAAAAGATCGACCGGTATTGCGCTTCGCTGTCGCGCAATGCCTGCTCGGCATGGCGTCGCTGCGAGATGTCGGCGCAGACCACGACCGCCCCGCCCCGAGCCGCGCTGAGCGGCGCTACGCTGGCCTGAAACCAGCGATCGGCCCCGGCCGTATGGCACGGATATTCGAGGGAGAAGCTGTCGCGCTCACCGGCCAGCACCGCCCGGATGCCCTCGATGATGGCCTGTGCGTAGCCGGGCTCGGTGCCGGTGCTGCGGGCGCAGATCTCGAAATAGTCCTGGCCGACGGCGACGGCTTCGCTTGACAGGCCCTGGTCGGTCGCCATTTTCAGCCAGGCCTTGTTCACGGTCAGCAGGGCGCCCTGCCGATCGAGCACCACCATCTGGTCGGGCACCGAGTCCTTGACCGCCTGAACCAGGTCGTTCGAATCGCGGACCGCCTGCTCGATCAGCCGGCGCTGCGTCACGTCGCGCACGATGCCCAGCACCGCCGGGCGGCCCTGGAAGGTGTGCAGGCCCGCGCGCAGCTCGATCCAGACACCCTGCGGGTCGGTGCGGCTGAGGAAGCGCACCTCGTAGTGGGCCGGCGGAGCGGTACCGCTTGCCAGACGCTGCTCAAAGCGCTCGGTCCAGACATCGAGGAACTCGGGCGCCACCACCTGCGCGAATGGCAGACCGATGAACTCGTCCTCCGAATAGCCCAGCATCTGCGGCAGAGCGCGATTGGCGAACACGAAGCGGTGGTCCTGGGCGAGGAAGACGCCGTCGGCGAGCGACGAAAGCACCGCGCGCACGGTCGCCTCGCTGGTGCGAAGGGCTTCCTGGGCGGCCTTCTGCTCGGTGACGTTGCGCGACACCCCGAACAGGCCGATGACCCGGCCTTCCGTGTCCTGCAGCGGTCCCTTCGAAGTCTGGAAGATGACGTGGCGGTCCTGGACGGTGAGCGGGCTTTCGAAGCTCATCGTGTGACCGGCAGCCATCACCTGCTCATCCTCCGCGAGGATCCGCTCGGCACTGCCTATGTCGAAGAAGGCGTGGTCGGTCTGGCCGATCACCTCCTCGCGACTGCGGCCGGTCAGTCGGCTGGCCTCACGATTGAACAGCATGTAGCGCCCGCTCAGGTCCTTCGCGAAGATGATGTCGGCGGAGTTCTCGGCGATCGCCTCCAGCAGCGCGACGCTGCGCAGCCGCTCCTGCTGGGCAGCGCTCTCGCGTCTTGCCTCCTCCAGCGCCGCACGCTGCCGGCGAACCCGGCCGGCGAATCCGAAGGCGCCCAGCGCCACCAGGCCCGCCAAGGCGAAGCCTACCGACTCGCGGATCGCGCCGGCGTACACCTCCGACCGGTCGACACGGGCGACGAGGAAAAGGTCGGTGCCAGCCACCGGGATCACGACGCCAAGCACC